>OKVM01000613.1_pt1 | contig 14893 bp, 9 predicted proteins | sample 1606841 | NCBI WGS metagenome assembly OKVM01 (sample SAMN03281010, study PRJEB24777) | human gut metagenome | isolation source: fecal sample PR157 from 1 month old male Malay infant, caesarean delivered... | reverse complement strand
AACAGGCAGAAGCGCATCGGGTTGATGATACGCAAAGCCACGGCTTCTGGCGCAATCATACCGATGCGTTTCGGGGTTAAATCGGCGAACAGGATGAACATACCGGTAACTAACGAGAAGGAGAGCACGAAGCTTAACTGCTCGGAGAGTTCTGGCGACATATAGTTCGAGAACAACGAATGAAAGGCCGGAGAGAATGCGGCATCACCGACGATACCGCCCAGAATGGCGACAGCGTTAAGGCCAATTTGCACCACGGTAAAAAACGTCCCGGGGTTTTCCTGCATTTTCAGGATGCGTTGCGCATTGATGTTGCCTTCATCAGCCAGCAACTTGAGTTTTATCTTTCGTGAAGCGGCAAGCGAGATCTCGGATATCGAGAAGAACGCACTCACAGCGATCAGGCAGAGTATAATTAAAATACTGTTTAACATATCTTATCCGACCGTTCAGGTCAGATCCTCGGAAGGGGAAGTTGATAAATCCGTGTGATATACACATTGAAAACCGGCCCGAAGGATGTGGGCCGGTAATTTCAGTCGCTAGTATAGCGTAAGGAACTGTAAAGCCGCCAGAGGCGCTGAATTAACCTTGCGGCGGTAAGCACACGCCGATCCCGCCAATGCCGCAATAGCCATACGGATTCTTGTGCAGATACTGCTGGTGATCGTCCTCGGCATAGTAAAACGGGGTGGCGGTGTTGATCTCGGTGGTGATGTGGCGATCGTCGTTTGCCGCAGTCATCGCGCTCTGGAAACGCGCCAGGCTGGCATGTGCGGCGGCGTTCTGCTCTGGCGTTAACGGATAAATCGCCGAGCGGTACTGCGTTCCGTGATCGTTGCCCTGCTGCATACCTTGCGCCGGATCGTGATTTTCCCAGAAGACCTGCAACAATTGTTCATAGCTGATAACCTGCGGATCGTAGACGACGCGTACCGCTTCGGCGTGGCCGGTTTGCCCGGAGCAGACTTCCCGATAGGTTGGGTTTGGCGTATAGCCGCCGGTGTATCCCGCTGCGGTGCTGTAAACGCCGGGTAATTGCCAGAACAAACGCTCGACGCCCCAGAAGCAACCCATGGCGAAGAGGGCAATTTCCATCCCTTCGGGCACGTTTGTCATTGAGTGTCCGTTTACCGCATGTAAAGTTGCCACTGGCATCGGGGTATTGCGTCCAGGTAGGGCATCTGCTTGTGAAACAAGATGCTTTTTATCAAATAAACTCATGGGCCATTCTCCCGAAATCAGTAATTGGGGTTAAGGTTGTAACGAGACGCGTCTTTGCACACAATAGTTACAGTGAATGCGTCTAGAGTAAACATAAGAAATATTTGGGTTGTCGTCTGTTTTTCAATCCCGGTTGTTGGGTTTTTGTTAAGCCGTGGAGCGGCATTGTGATTTCCTTCCAGGGGTGGGAATAAGGGATATTCAGGAGAAAACGTGCCATATATCCGTCAGTTATGCTGGGTTAGCTTACTGTGCTTAAGCGGTTCTGCCGTAGCCGCAAACGTCCGTTTACAGGTCGAGGGGTTATCGGGCGAGCTGGAAAAAAACGTTCGTGCGCAGTTGTCTACGATTCAAAGTGATGAAGTGACGCCGGACCGGCGTTTTCGCGCGCGCGTTGATGATGCCATCCGCGAAGGGTTAAAAGCGCTGGGCTACTACGAGCCGACCATTGATTTTGAGCTGCGCCCGCCGCCGGAGAAGGGGCGTCAGGTCTTGCTCGCCAAAGTGACGCCAGGCGAACCGGTTCGCATCGGCGGAACAGAAGTGATTTTACGCGGCGGCGCGCGTACCGACAGGGATTATCTGGATTTGCTGAAAACGCGTCCGGCCATCGGAACCGTGCTGAATCATGGCGACTATGACGGCTTCAAAAAGTCATTAACCAGCGTGGCGCTACGTAAAGGCTATTTCGACAGTGAATTTAATAAAAGCCAGTTAGGCGTGTCGCTCGATCGTCACCAGGCGTTCTGGGACATTGATTACAACAGCGGCGAGCGCTATCGCTTTGGTCAGGTCACTTTCGAAGGTTCGCAGATTCGCGACGAGTATCTGCAAAACCTGATCCCGTTCAAAGAGGGAGATTACTACCAGTCGAAAGACCTGGCGGAACTGAACCGCCGTCTGTCGGCCACCGGCTGGTTTAACTCGGTCGTCGTCGCGCCTGAATTTGATAAAGCGCGCGAAACCAAAGTATTGCCGCTGCACGGCGTCATGTCTCCACGTACTGAAAACACCATTGAAACGGGCGTCGGCTACTCTACCGACGTCGGGCCGCGTGTGAAGGCGACGTGGAAAAAACCGTGGATGAACTCCTACGGCCACAGCCTGACCACCAGCGCCAGTATCTCCGCCCCGGAGCAGCAGGTCGATTTCAGCTATAAAATGCCGCTCTTAAAGAACCCGCTGGAACAATACTATCTGGTTCAGGGGGGGATTAAGCGCACCGATCTCAACGACACCGAAGCGGACTCCTCCACGCTTGCCGTTTCCCGTTACTGGGACCTTTCCAGCGGCTGGCAGCGCGCCATCAATCTGCGCTGGAGCCTCGATCACTTTACGCAGGGTAACGTCACCAACACCACCATGCTGCTCTATCCGGGCGTGATGATCAGCCGTACCCGTTCGCGCGGCGGACTGATGCCGACGTGGGGGGATTCCCAGCGTTACTCCATCGATTACTCAAACACCGCCTGGGGTTCGGACGTGGATTTCTCGGTATTTCAGGCGCAAAACGTCTGGATTCGCTCGCTGTACGATCGCCATCGCTTCGTGATGCGCGGCAACCTGGGCTGGATTGAGACCGGCGATTTCGACAAAGTGCCGCCGGATTTGCGTTTCTTCGCCGGTGGCGATCGCAGTATTCGCGGTTATAAATACAAATCTATCTCGCCGGAAGACAGCGACGGCAACCTGAAAGGGGCGTCGAAGCTGGTGACGGGCTCGCTGGAATACCAGTACAACGTGACCGGAAAATGGTGGGGGGCGATGTTCGTCGACAGCGGCGAAGCCGTCAGCGATATCCGTAAGAGCGACGTTAAAACCGGCGCCGGGGTTGGCGTGCGTTGGCAGTCTCCGGTCGGGCCGATCAAGCTCGATTTTGCCGTGCCGGTTGGTGACAAAGACGAACACGGTTTACAGTTTTACATCGGTCTGGGGCCTGAATTATGAGTTTATGGAAGAAAATAAGCCTCGGCGTACTGATTTTTATTCTGCTGCTGCTGGGAACCGTGGCGTTCCTGGTGGGCACCACGACGGGGCTGCATCTGGTCTTTAACGCGGCGAACCGCTGGGTGCCGGGGCTGGAGATCGGTCAGGTAACTGGCGGCTGGCGTGACCTGTCGCTGAAAAATATTCGTTACGATCAGCCCGGCGTGGCGGTGAATGCCGGTGAAATCCATTTGGCGGTGAAACTCGGCTGCCTGTGGGACAGCAGCCTGTGTGTTAACGATCTGTCGTTGAAGGACATCAACGTCGCCATCGACAGCAAAAAAATGCCGCCTTCCGAACCGGTGGAGGAAGAAGAGGACAGCGGGCCGCTGAATCTTTCTACGCCGTATCCCATCACGCTTTCACGAGTGGCGCTCAGCAATATCAATCTCAAAATTGATGATACGACCGTCTCGGTGATGGATTTCACCTCCGGCCTTAACTGGCAGGAGAAAACCCTGACTCTGAAGCCCACTTCGCTACAGGGGCTGCTAATCGCGTTGCCAAAAGTGGCGGAAGTGGCGCAGGAAGAGGTGGTTGAACCGAAGATTGACCATCCCCAACCGGATGAAAAGCCGCTTGGCGAGACGCTAAAGGATCTGTTCTCAAAGCCCGTGTTGCCGGAGATGGCCGATGTGCATCTGCCGCTCAACCTTAATATTGAGGAGTTTAAGGGCGAACAGCTGCGCGTGACGGGCGATACTGACCTGACGGTGCGCAACATGCTGCTGAAAGTCAGCAGCATCGACGGCAATATGAAACTGGATGCGCTGGATATCGACGCCAACCAGGGCACCGTCAATGCGACCGGAACGGCGCAGTTGACCAACTCATGGCCGGTGGATATCACCCTCAACAGCACGCTGAATATCGATCCGCTGAAAGGCGAAAAGGTGAAGCTGAAGGTAGGCGGCGCGCTGCGTGAACAGCTGGAGATCGGCGTTAACCTCTCCGGGCCGGTGGATATGGATCTGCGCGCCCAGACGCGCCTCGCCGAGGCTGGGTTGCCGCTGAACGTTGAAGTGGCAAGCCGCCAGGTTTACTGGCCGTTTACCGGCGACAAGCAGTTCCAGGCCGACGATATCAAACTCAAACTTACCGGCAAGATGACCGACTACACGTTGTCGATGCGCACGGCGGTGAAGGGGCAGGACATTCCGCCCGCCACCATTACCCTGGATGCGAAAGGCAACGAACAGCAGATCAATCTCGATAAGCTCACCGTGGCGGCGCTGGAAGGGAAAACCGAGCTGAAAGCGCTGGTCGACTGGCAGCAGGCGATCAGCTGGCGCGGCGAACTGACGCTGGACGGCATCAACACGGCGAAAGAGATCCCGGATTGGCCTTCTACGCTCAACGGCCTGATCAAAACCCGGGGAAGCCTCTATGGCGGCAGCTGGCAGATGGATGTGCCTGAGCTGAAACTGACCGGTAACGTGAAGCAGAACAAGGTCAATGTTAACGGCTCTCTGAAGGGTAACAGCTACATGCAGTGGGTCATTCCGGGTCTGCATCTGGAGCTGGGACGCAATAGCGCCGATGTGAAAGGCGAACTGGGCATTAAGGATCTCAATCTCGACGCCACGATTGATGCGCCGAATCTGGATAACGCGCTGCCGGGGCTGGGCGGTACCGCCAAAGGGCTGGTGAAAGTTCGTGGTACGGTCGATGCGCCGCAGCTGCTGGCGGATATCAACGCGCGCGGATTACGCTGGCAGGAGCTGTCGGTGGCGCAGGTGCGTGTGGAAGGGGACATCAAATCCACCGACCAGATCGCCGGGAATCTTGACGTTCGCGTTGAGCGGATTACGCAGCCGGACGTCAATATCAACCTCGTCACCCTGAATGCCAAAGGCAGCGAAAAGCAGCATGAACTGCAACTGCGGATTCAGGGCGAGCCGGTCTCCGGGCAGCTTGCGCTTGCGGGCAGTTTTGACCGTAAAGAAGCGCGCTGGAAAGGGACGCTCAGCAATACGCGCTTCCAGACGCCGGTGGGGCCGTGGTCGCTGACGCGCGCCATTGCGCTGGATTACCGTAATCAGGAACAGAAAATCAGCATCGGGCCGCATTGCTGGACGAACCCGAATGCGGAGCTGTGCGTACCGCAAACGATCGATGCCGGGGCAGAAGGACGGGCGGTGGTGAATCTCAACCGTTTCGATCTGGCGATGCTGAAGCCGTTTATGCCGGACGCCACGCAGGCCAGCGGCGTCTTTAGCGGGAAAGCGGATGTTGCGTGGGACACCACCAAAGAGGGGCTGCCGCAAGGGCAGGTTACATTGTCGGGTCGTAACGTGAAGGTAACGCAACGGGTCAATGACGCGCCGTTACCGGTGGCTTTCGACACGCTGAACCTGAATGCCGATCTGCACAATAACCGGGCGCAATTAGGCTGGATGATCCGTCTGACCAATAACGGCCAGTTCGACGGGCAGGTACAGATAACCGACCCGCAAGGGCGGCGTAATATTGGCGGTAACGTCAATATCCGCAACTTCAACCTGGCGATGGTCAACCCTGTCTTCTCGCGCGGCGAAAAAGCGGCGGGCATGTTGAACGCAAACCTGCGTCTGGGGGGCGACGTGCAAAGCCCACAGATGTTTGGTCAGCTACAGCTGAGCGGCCTGGATGTGGATGGCAACTTTATGCCGTTTGATATGCAGCCAAGCCAACTGGCGATGAATTTCAACGGTACGCGCTCAACTCTGCAAGGTGTGGTGCGCACGCAGCAGGGGCAAATTAATCTGAGCGGCGACGCTGACTGGAGCCAGATAGATAACTGGCGCGCCCGCGTGGCGGCGAAAGGCAGTCGCGTGCGTATCACCGTGCCGCCGATGGTGCGGCTGGATGTTTCCCCGGATGTGGTCTTTGAGGCGACGCCGAGCCTGTTCACGCTGGATGGACGCGTGGATGTGCCGTGGGCGCGTATCGTGGTGCATGAACTGCCGGAAAGCGCGGTAGGCGTCTCCAGTGATGAAGTCATGCTCAATAACGATCTACAGCCTGAAAATCCGCAGAGCGCGTCGATTCCAATCAACAGCAACCTGATTGTCCACGTAGGGAACAACGTCCGCATGGATGCCTTTGGCCTGAAAGCGCGTCTGACCGGCGACCTGAAAGTTGCGCAGGATAAACAGGGGCTGGGGCTTAACGGGCAGATCAATATTCCTGACGGGCGCTTCCATGCGTATGGTCAGGATCTGATCGTGCGTAAGGGGGAACTGCTGTTCTCTGGCCCGCCGGATCAGCCGCTGCTCAACATCGAGGCGATTCGTAATCCTGAATCGACGGAGAACGACGTCATTGCCGGGGTGCGCGTGACTGGCACCGCAGATGAGCCGAAAGCGGAAATCTTCTCTGACCCGGCGATGTCCCAGCAGGAGGCGCTGTCTTACCTGCTGCGCGGCCAGGGGCTGGAGAGCGATCAGAGCGACAGTGCGGCGATGACCTCAATGCTTGTTGGTCTGGGGGTTGCACAAAGTGGTCAGGTTGTGGGTAAAATCGGGGAGACATTTGGCGTAAGCAATCTGGCGCTGGACACGCAAGGGGTGGGCGACTCATCCCAGGTTGTGGTCAGCGGATATGTGCTGCCAGGTCTGCAAGTGAAATATGGTGTGGGTATATTTGACTCTTTGGCGACGCTCACGTTACGTTATCGCCTGATGCCTAAGCTATATCTGGAAGCAGTGTCTGGCGTAGATCAGGCACTTGATTTGCTCTATCAGTTCGAGTTTTAGCAATGCGAATATTTGTTTACGGCAGTTTACGACGCAAACAGGGCAACAGCCACTGGATGACCAACGCCCAGTTGCTGGGCGATTACAGTATCGATAACTACCAGTTGTATAGCCTGGGCCACTATCCAGGCGCAGTTCCGGGAAACGGATCGGTACACGGTGAAGTTTATCGTATTGATAACGCCACGCTGGCCGAACTTGATGCCTTGCGCACCAGGGGCGGCGAATATGCACGCCAGTTAATCCAGACACCGTACGGAAGCGCATGGATGTATGTGTACCAACGTCCGGTCGAAGGGTTAACGCTGATTGAAAGCGGTAACTGGTTAGACAGAGACCAGTGCTGATAAAAAAACACGCCACCTTCGGGTGGCGTTGTTTTATGTGGTGCCATAATCATGCTGCGGATGCCTGATGGCGCTGCGTCCTTCACCACCGCCACTGGAGGTGGCTTAGGATGGATAAAAAAAAGACCCTCAATAAATGAGGATCTCCAATAGTGACGTTGGCCTTAACGCGAAAACGAACTTATTTCTTCGCTGCGCGCTCGAAGGAAGCAACGATCTCAGCTTTAGCCGCTTCAGCGTTGTCCCAGCCGTCAACTTTCACCCATTTGCCTTTTTCGAGGTCTTTGTAGTGCTCGAAGAAGTGTGTGATCTGCGCTTTCAGCAGTTCCGGCAGGTCGTTCACATCGTTGATGTGATCGTATTCTTTGCTCAGTTTGGTGTGCGGTACGGCAACCAGCTTCGCATCTTCACCGGATTCGTCGGTCATTTTCAGAACGCCAACCGGACGGCAACGGATCACAGCACCCGGTTGCAGCGGATACGGCGTCGGAACCAGAACGTCTACCGGATCGCCATCCAGAGACAGGGTGTTATTGATGTAGCCGTAGTTGCACGGATAGAACATCGCGGTGGACATGAAGCGGTCAACGAACAGTGCGCCGCTCTCTTTGTCAACTTCGTATTTGATCGGATCTGCGTTAGCCGGGATCTCAATAACAACGTAGATATCTTCCGGCAGATCTTTACCCGCAGGGACGTTGAGTAAGCTCATGTCTGTTTCCTTTAAATATATATGGCAAACAAGTGGCGAGTATTATAGCCAACTCGCGCTGAAAGTCTCCGCTTGTTTTCGTCTTCTTTCCCCTCCGGCTGCGATTTTCAGACGGTTTACGTGACAGGAAAATCCATAACAACAGCTGCTTTTTTCATAGGCGAATGAAAGCGATTACAAAGTTGTGATTAACCTTTTATTTACTTTTTTGAAGTGTGATGTAACGCAATCCGTTACATCACCTATTGTCTATAGTTTTCCTCGCGAATGCTTTTCACCCAACAATAACCTGGGCTACGAGGACATCATTATGTGGAAGCGCTTACTTTTAGTCACAGCAGTTTCGGCAGCCATGTCGTCTATGGCAATGGCCGCCCCCTTAACCGTAGGATTTTCGCAGGTCGGCTCTGAGTCCGGCTGGCGCGCCGCCGAAACTAACGTGGCGAAGAGCGAGGCCGAAAAACGCGGCATCACGCTGAAAATTGCCGACGGTCAGCAAAAACAGGAAAACCAGATTAAAGCCGTACGCTCATTTGTCGCTCAGGGCGTGGACGCCATCTTTATTGCGCCAGTGGTCGCGACAGGCTGGGAACCGGTCTTAAAAGAAGCCAAAGATGCGGAAATTCCGGTCTTTCTGCTCGACCGCTCCATTGATGTTAAAGACAAATCGCTCTATATGACCACCGTCACCGCCGACAACGTGCTGGAAGGCAGATTGATCGGCGACTGGCTGGTAAAAGAGGTGGATGGCAAGCCGTGTAACGTTGTTGAGCTGCAAGGCACCGTTGGGGCCAGCGTGGCGATCGACCGTAAGAAAGGGTTTGCCGAAGCCATCGCCAAAGCGCCAAACATCAAAATCATCCGCTCTCAGTCTGGCGACTTTACCCGTAGTAAAGGGAAAGAGGTGATGGAGAGCTTTATCAAAGCGGAAAACAACGGCAAAAACATCTGCATGGTTTACGCCCATAACGACGACATGGTGATCGGCGCGATCCAGGCGATTAAAGAAGCGGGCCTGAAGCCGGGCAAAGATATTCTGACGGGCTCTATCGACGGCGTGCCGGATATCTATAAAGCGATGATTGATGGCGAAGCCAATGCCAGCGTTGAACTGACGCCGAACATGGCCGGGCCCGCTTTCGATGCGCTGGAGAAATACAAAAAAGACGGCACGATGCCTGAGAAGCTGACCATCACCAAATCGACGCTGTACCTGCCTGACACCGCAAAAGAAGAGTTAGAGAAGAAGAAAAACATGGGCTACTGATTTTGCTGTTGGTCTTCTGTAGGCCGGATAAGGCGTTACGCCGCCATCCGGCATTTATTGCCTGATGGCGCTGCGCTTATCAGGCCTACGGAAAGGCCGCGCTTTCGAACCGGAGGAATGCCATGACCATCGACCAAAATCAGGAAATCCTCCGTACCGAGGGACTCAGTAAATTCTTTCCCGGCGTTAAGGCGCTGGATAACGTCGATTTTAGCCTGCGCCGGGGCGAAATCATGGCGCTGCTCGGGGAAAACGGGGCGGGAAAATCAACGCTGATTAAAGCATTAACCGGCGTATACCATGCCGATCGCGGCACTATCTGGCTGGAAGGCCAGGCGATTTCACCGAAGAATACCGCGCATGCCCAGCAACTGGGGATCGGAACCGTCTACCAGGAGGTTAACCTTCTGCCCAATATGTCGGTGGCGGATAACCTGTTTATCGGTCGTGAGCCCCGGCGTTTTGGCCTGCTGCGGCGCAAAGAAATGGAGAAACGCGCTACAGAATTGATGGCCTCTTACGGTTTTTCGCTGGATGTGCGTGAGCCGCTCAACCGCTTTTCCGTTGCAATGCAGCAGATTGTCGCTATCTGCCGGGCCATCGATCTCTCCGCGAAAGTCCTGATCCTCGACGAACCCACCGCCAGCCTCGACACCCAGGAAGTTGAGATGCTGTTTGGCCTGATGCGCCATCTGCGCGATCGCGGCGTCAGCCTGATCTTTGTTACGCACTTTCTCGATCAGGTTTATCAGGTGAGCGATCGGATCACCGTGTTACGCAACGGCAGCTTTGTCGGCTGCCGCGAAACCCGCGAGCTTCCACAGATCGAACTGGTGAAAATGATGCTGGGGCGCGAACTGGAGACCCATGCGCTACAGCGGGCAGGGCGCACCTTGCTGAGCGATAAACCGGTGGCTGCCTTTAAAGATTACGGCAGGAAGGGCACCATCTCGCCGTTCAGCCTGGAAGTCCGCCCCGGCGAGATCGTCGGTCTGGCAGGGCTGTTGGGATCGGGGCGTACCGAAACCGCAGAGGTGATCTTCGGCATCAAACCGGCCGACAGCGGCAGTGCGATGATCAAAGGTAAACCGCAAACCCTGCGATCGCCGCATCAGGCTTCATGCCTTGGGATCGGCTTTTGCCCGGAAGACAGGAAAACGGACGGCATTATTGCCGCCGCATCGGTACGGGAAAATATCATTCTGGCGCTACAGGCGCAGCGAGGCTGGCTGCGGCCGATTTCCCGCAGAGAACAGCAGGAGATTGCCGAGCGTTTTATCCGCCAGTTGGGTATTCGTACCCCCAGTGCGGAACAGCCGATTGAATTTCTCTCCGGCGGCAATCAGCAAAAAGTGTTGCTGTCGCGCTGGTTGCTGACCAAACCGCAGTTCCTGATTCTGGATGAACCGACACGCGGCATCGACGTTGGGGCGCATGCGGAGATCATCCGCCTGATCGAAACGCTGTGTGCGGACGGGCTGGCGCTGCTGGTCATCTCCTCTGAACTGGAGGAACTGGTGGGCTATGCCGATCGGGTGATCATCATGCGCGATCGTAAACAGGTGGCGGAGATCCCGCTGGCGGAACTGTCCGTTCCGGCGATCATGAACGCCATTGCGGCGTAAGGAGAATAGTGTGATGCCTCAGTCTCTCCCGCAAACCACACCGCCGAAGCGACGTTTTCGCTGGCCGACAGGTATGCCGCAGATCGTGGCATTGCTGCTGGTGCTGTTGGTGGACAGCCTGGTGGCGCCGCATTTCTGGCAGGTGATTTTGCAGGATGGTCGCCTGTTCGGCAGCCCGATTGACATTCTTAACCGCGCGGCTCCCGTTGCGCTGCTGGCGATTGGGATGACGCTGGTGATCGCCACTGGCGGTATCGATCTCTCCGTCGGGGCGGTAATGGCGATTGCCGGGGCGACCACTGCCGCCATGACGGTGGCCGGGCACAGCTTACCGGTGGTGCTGCTCGCGGCGCTGGGAACAGGCGTACTGGCGGGCTTGTGGAATGGCATTCTGGTGGCGATCCTTAAAATTCAGCCGTTTGTCGCCACGCTCATTCTGATGGTGGCCGGACGTGGCGTGGCGCAACTCATCACCTCCGGGCAGATCGTCACCTTTAACTCACCCAACTTATCGTGGTTCGGCAGCGGTTCGCTGCTGCTGTTTCCGACGCCCGTGATTATCGCGCTGCTTACCCTGGTGGTGTTCTGGCTGCTGACCCGTAAAACGGCGCTGGGGATGTTCATTGAAGCGGTGGGGATCAACATTCGGGCGGCGAAAAATGCCGGGGTGAACACCCGCATTATCGTCATGCTCACCTATGTTCTGAGCGGCCTGTGCGCGGCGATTGCGGGCATTATCATCACGGCAGATATTCGCGGTGCGGACGCCAACAACGCCGGACTCTGGCTGGAGCTGGACGCTATTCTGGCCGTGGTTATTGGCGGCGGCTCGCTGATGGGCGGGCGCTTTAACCTGCTGCTGTCGGTCGTGGGCGCATTGATTATCCAGGGGATGAATACCGGCATCCTGCTGTCAGGCTTTCCGCCGGAGATGAACCAGGTCGTCAAAGCCATCGTGGTGTTATGCGTGCTGATTGTGCAGTCGCAGCGCTTTATCAGTCTGATAAAAGGAGTGCGTGGTCGTGATAAAACGTAACTTACCGTTGATGATCACCCTCGGGGTTTTTGTGCTGGGCTACCTCTATTGCCTGACGCAGTTCCCCGGTTTCGCCTCAACCCGGGTTATCTGCAACATCCTGACCGATAACGCTTTCCTCGGGATTATCGCGGTTGGCATGACCTTCGTGATCCTCTCCGGCGGCATCGATCTGTCCGTGGGATCGGTGATCGCGTTTACCGGCGTTTTTCTGGCGAAGGCCATTGGCTACTGGGGAATCTCGCCGCTGCTGGCCTTCCCGCTGGTACTGGCGATGGGCTGTGCGTTCGGGGCATTTATGGGGCTGCTGATTGATGCGCTGAAGATTCCGGCGTTTATCATTACGCTGGCGGGGATGTTTTTTCTGCGTGGCGTCAGCTACCTGGTGTCTGAGGAGTCGATTCCGATTAACCACCCGATTTACGATACGCTCTCCAGCCTGGCGTGGAAAATCCCCGGCGGCGGGCGTCTGAGCGCAATGGGGCTGCTGATGCTGGCGGTGGTGGTGATCGGTATTTTCCTCGCCCACCGTACGCGGTTTGGTAATCAGGTTTACGCCATTGGCGGAAATGCGGCGTCGGCGAACCTGATGGGGATTTCGACGCGCAGCACCACCATCCGTATTTATATGCTCTCTACCGGGCTTGCGACGCTGGCGGGTATTGTTTTCTCCATTTATACCCAAGCCGGTTATGCGCTGGCGGGCGTTGGCGTTGAGCTGGATGCCATCGCATCGGTGGTGATTGGCGGTACGTTGCTGAGCGGAGGCGTGGGGACGGTGTTAGGTACGCTGTTCGGCGTGGCGATTCAGGGGCTGATCCAGACCTATATTAACTTCGATGGCACGCTGAGTTCCTGGTGGACGAAGATCGCTATCGGGATTTTGTTGTTTATTTTTATTGCCTTGCAGCGTGGTCTGACGGTGCTGTGGGAGAATCGCCAGAGCTCTCCGGTTACGCGTGTCAACACAGCCGCAACACCGAAGTAACATATTGAATTTCCTGAAACGTATAAACTTTTTCCGGTTGTAGTCGATAGATTCTATATCCCTACAACCGGAAAGATAACGATGCCAAAATCCCTCTCTATTCGTACAAGTTTACTGGTTTTACTGTCTTTACTTACCCTGCTCCTGTTGCTGACGGGCGGTATGGGGCTCTACGCCTCCACCCGTATTATCACTTCCTGGGTCTATTATGGGGTGATGACGGGGGCGACGCTGGCCGCCATCGGCCTGCTGGCGCTGGTATGGCTGATGTTGCGTAATAAGCTCCTGAAACCTCTTGATAATGTTGTTGAGCAACTGGAGCGTCTGGCGACAGGGGATTTATCGCCGACGGTAAGCCGTTTTGCCAGCTCTGAATTTAACCGTTTGAATACCGCCCTTGAAGAGATGCGTGCGGCGCTGAGTGAATCCGTGGTACGCGTTCGTGACGCCAGCACGCAAATTGATACCGGCAGCCGTGAACTGACGGCGGGCAACCTGCATCTGGCGCAACGCACGGAGTCTACGGCCACCTCGTTGGAACAGACAGCCGCCAGCATGGAAGAGCTGACTGCGACGGTGAAACTGAACGCTGAGAATGCCGATCAGGCGCACCAACTGGCGAAATCAGTCTCGGACACCGCCGATCGCGGCAGCGAGATGGTGTGCTATGTCATTGAGAAAATGCGTGATATTTCCGGCAGCTCTGACCGTATCGCCGATATTCTCGGCGTAATTGACGGCATCGCTTTCCAGACCAATATTCTGGCGCTGAATGCCTCCGTTGAAGCGGCGCGCGCTGGTGAACAGGGGCGCGGTTTTGCGGTGGTTGCCGGTGAGGTGCGTAATCTCGCCAGCCGCAGCGCCGATGCCGCGAAAGAGATCCGCGCTCTCATCAGCGACTCGCAAACGCATGTCGGAGAGGGCAGCGATCTGGCGATGCAGGCCGGTGAAACGATGGATGAGATTGCGACAGAAGTGATGCGCATGACCAAACTGATGCGTGAGATTGCCAGTGCTTCTCAGGAACAGAGCCGGGGCATTGAGCAGGTGAATATCGCGGTCAGTCAGATGGATGAAACCGCACAGCAGAACGCGGCGCTGGTACAGCAATCTTCCGCAGCCACCCGTTCGCTGGAAGAACAGTCCCATGCGCTGCTGGAGGCGATGGCCGTATTTAAGCTACAGGCAGCGTAACCGAACGTAGGCCGGATAAGGCGAAGCCGCCATCAGGCAATAAATTGCCGGATGGCAACGCTGCGCGTTTTATCCGGCCTACATCCGTGCGATTAATGATAATTATGCGTCCGGGAACTCGCGGATGAAGCGTTCTACGTCTTCCACCATATGATCGGTGCCGACGAAGAACGGACGGCGCTGGTGCAGGCTTTCCGGCGTAATATCCAGAATGCGCTCTTTACCGTCGCTCGCTTTGCCGCCCGCCTGCTCAGCCAGGAAGGCCATCGGGTTGCATTCGTACAGCAGACGCAGTTTCCCTTCCGGGTGGCTGGCGGTGCTCGGGTAGAGGTAGATCCCGCCTTTCAGCAGGTTGCGGTGGAAATCCGCCACCAGGGAGCCAATATAGCGCGAGGTGTACGGGCGATTCGTGGACTTGTCCTCTTCCTGGCAGAACTTAATGTACTTCTTCACGCCATTCGGGAATTTGATGTAGTTGCCTTCGTTAATGGAGTAGGTGTTGCCCTTCTCCGGGAAGCGCATACGCTCCTGGCACAGGCAGAAAACGCCCAGCGACGGATCGTAGGTGAAGGCGTGTACGCCGCAGCCGGTGGTGTAAACCAGCATGGTTGAAGAGCCGTAGACCACATAACCCGCAGCTACCTGCTTGTTGCCCGGTTGCAGGAAATCTTCTTCCGTCACCGGCGTGCCGACAGGCGTCACGCGGCGGTAGATAGAGAAAATGGTACCGACAGAGACGTTAACATCGATGTTGGACGAGCCATCCAGTGGGTCCAT
>OKVM01000597.1_pt1 | contig 15186 bp, 10 predicted proteins | sample 1606841 | NCBI WGS metagenome assembly OKVM01 (sample SAMN03281010, study PRJEB24777) | human gut metagenome | isolation source: fecal sample PR157 from 1 month old male Malay infant, caesarean delivered... | reverse complement strand
TTTCCTTTTGTGAAAGCATCGTCACAACCAAATAATGTATCTAATGCTTAGGTTCGATATAAAAAATCCTACTGAACACTATATCATAATAGAGTTCAATAGGATTGTTGTGTCATTATTTAGTTAATGGAGGCATAATAGTATCTTGTTCAAGTCGTCTTCGTCTTTTGGCCGTATAGTCGACAATTTTAATTTGAACTACGCCCACAGAGTTTACCATGGCTTCCGTAAAAGTAAATTCACGTCCTGTCTGATGTTTCATCAATACTTGTAAGCCATGAGATTTTTCATCAATCGACTCTAAATAGGTAGCCTCTCCACGCCCCATCACACTAGAGTAAACCGAGCTATATTTACATGGAATATCTCCACCTGAAACGAGGGCTTCATCGCTACCATCAATTTCAATAAATACATGGGGATTCGCTTGAATCAAACTAAACTTTTTCCCCTCATAATGGCCATGTACATAGATATAAAGTACATCATCTATAAATTCGTATCCAAAATGTAAGGGCACCACGTAAGGGTAATCACCATCCATCAGACCTAGGTGAATGATACGGGTGCTATTTAAAATACCTTTAATTTCATCTATATTGGTAACCATGCGGTCTTGTCGTCTCATATAACCTCCACTAATTTATGTATAAGATAATCTATATATTATTATAGCAAATTTAACTCACCTGTTAGCACTACTATGAAAATATAGATATATATCTATTTATTAATCTAAAAATAATACTATTTTATATATATGTCTACTGCAAAAATACATTTGACTTTTTACAATAGATACTGTATTATAAGAAAATAGTTTTATAGATTCTATAGATTATAAAAGCTATGGTCATCCATGGCTTTTTATATTTGTAGATAGTTTGTAGAAAAGAGGTCTTTACTATGTCTGATACGCATCAGTTAAAACGGGGCCTTAAGAACCGGCACGTACAGTTGCTCGCCATCGGCGGTGCCATCGGTACAGGCTTGTTCTTAGGCTCCGGCCGTGCCATTCACTTGGCAGGTCCATCCATTATTTTCGCCTACCTTATTACAGGTATTATCTGCTTCTTCATCATGAGAGCATTAGGCGAATTATTATTGTCTAACTTGAACCACCACTCTTTTATCGATTTCGTAGAAGATTATTTAGGTGACCGAGCAGCCTTTATCACAGGATGGACATACTGGTTCTGTTGGCTTTCACTAGCCATGGCCGATTTAACAGCCGTAGGCCTCTATATGCAGTTCTGGATACCGTGGCTGCCTCAATGGATACCCGCCCTTGTCGTCTTAGTAGCATTGCTATTAATGAACTTAACAGCCGTAAAGTACTTCGGTGAAATGGAGTTCTGGTTTGCCTTGATTAAGGTAATTGCCATCATCTCCCTCATTATCATCGGTATCATCATGATTGTCACAGGTTTTACTACAGATGCAGGCGTTGCCGCCTTTAGTAATATGTGGAATTATGGGGGCTGGTTCCCGAACGGAACGATGGGCTTTATCTTATCATTCCAAATGGTTGTTTTCGCTTTCACAGGTATCGAGCTCGTAGGTTTAACAGCTGGTGAAACAGAGGATCCTGAAAAGGTTATCCCTATGGCGATTAACAACATTCCATTACGCATTATTTTGTTCTATGTGGGCTCTTTGGCTATCATCATGAGCATTTATCCTTGGACAGCCGTCAACCCGTCTGCTAGCCCATTTGTGGCTGTATTTACAGCAGTTGGTATTGCAGCCGCTGCAGGCATCGTAAACTTCGTAGTTCTTACATCTGCTGCATCTGCAACAAACTCTGGTATCTTTAGTACAGGCCGTATGATTTACGCCCTTGCTAAACGCGGTCATGCGCCAAGCTCTATGCGCCGCTTAACACACAGCAGTGTACCATACCAAGCAACGATTTTCTCAGCTGCAGTACTATTGATTACGGTTGTACTCAACTATGTAATGCCAGAAGCAGTATTCGTTATGATTACATCTATCTCTACATTCTGCTTCATCTTTATTTGGGCCATGATGGTTATTTGTCACCTTAAATATCGCAAGAAAAATCCAGAATTAGCAGCACAATCTAAATTCAAAATGCCTCTATTCCCTGTGATGAATTACATCATCCTTGCATTCTTTGTTTTCATTCTAGGTATTCTCGCCTTAAACGAAGACACTCGAATTGCCCTCTTGTTTACACCAATTTGGTTCGTTATTCTCTGGGCCTTCTACTCCATGCTTAATACAGATGATGAAGATGCTCTCAGTGAGGAACTTATCGAGATGGCTGGTGTAAAAGAAATTTACAAAAAACCTAAAAAAGAAGATTCTGACGATTACATAATCTAACACAAAAAGCCCGTGCTATGCACGGGCCTTTCTCTTACTTCATAGTAGGGAAATTTTGTTGTTCATACTGTTGTTGATATGCAGGTAGATTACTTGTATCTTCGCCATAATTAAAGATCGTCTTAGTACGATATCCGCCTTGGGTAATAATAAGATCAATGGAGGATGGTACCTCTTGACCATTTTGTTGTAAATGATTTACTAATTCTTGTAGCGCTTCAACTTGTCGCAACGAACCAGTCATATATTTACCTTTGGATAGGCCTGTATTTCTAATGACTTGGCCATTATATACTTGACCATTTTTATCTGTGTAATAGAATCGTACAGCTGCTTTATCTCCTGTAGGTACAGCTTTAATATAGATGGTTTTCCAATTTTTCTTAACCATCACTCTTGTAGCATCTGCTAACTTGTTAGATAAACGTTGTGTTTCTTTATTTGCAGATTTAGATACACCATTGACTTGCTGAATTTCATCATTCATAGGCATATCAATAAGTGCCATACTAGGATCTTGTTGTACCTTTTTCGCACCTGCAGGCTGAACCGCCAACACACCAACGGCCGCCATTACAGCTAACGTTGTAAGAGCAAATTTCTTCATTATATCTCTCCTCAGATAGGATTCCCTAAACAAATTATATTTTATACAACACATTATACGCATTAGGCTATTTATTATCAAGCCTATCTTATTTTTCAGGACCATTATTCTTAATTATTTGATTCCATCGCAACATAGTACCACCTCGCTATTAGCTATAGTATAACTAGCTCTCTCAACTTATAAAAGAAAAGGCTTCAACCGCTTCTCGTCAAAACATTTTCGTCGATTATTGGTTGAAGCCTTTTTATTCTATTAGTTACTAAAGTCAGTATCCACAATAGCAAATTGTGTATATTCAGGGCAGCGTTTTTGCATTTCTGCTTTAATTTTTTCTAATGTGCCATGCGGATCTTCTTCGTCAAAGTCAAAGATAATATCATAGTAGATAACTTTCTTTTCTTCGTGTACGTAAAAGGCATGTACTTGTACTACATGAGTATATAAACTTACAACTTGATCAAGAGCTTGTCTAATTTCAAGTACTTCCACACTTGGTTGGTTTTCAGCATATACACCAACGGTCATAGCAATACCAAATTTTTTATAAAGATGAACAGCGATACCTTTTGTTAGTGGATGGATATCCGCCATCGTCATCGTATCTGGCACTGTAATATGAACGGATCCAATTGTTTCACCAGGGCCGTAGCTATTTAATACTAAATCATATACACCACCCACATTTGGATGTTGAGCGATAGTTTCTTTAATTTCACGAACTAAGTTATCATCGGCACGAACGCCAAGCAAGTGATTATACATTTCTTTTAAAATGTCATAAGATGCTTTCAAAATCAATACGGAGATAGCGGCCCCTACATAACCTTGAATATCAAAGTTAAAGAAGAATACCAAACCTGCAGATACTAATGTAGCAAAGGTAATCACCGCATCAAAGAGGGCATCTATACCAGACGCTACAAGAGCATCGGATTTATATTTTTCACCTTGCGCCTTAATATAACGGCCCATCACAACTTTCACCACAATAGCGACAGCGATAATGGCCAAGCTTGGAACATCAAAGGTAGATACCTCAGGGTGAAGAATTTTTTCAATAGATTCCTTGAGGGATCCAATGCCTGCACCAAGGATGATGAAAGCAATGGCCATGGTAGTCATATATTCGATACGACCATGACCAAATGGATGCTCCTTATCGGCACCCTTAGCTGCTAATTTTGTACCAACAATAGTTAACACAGAGGACAAAACGTCTGTTAAGTTGTTTACCGCATCAAGGATGATGGCGATAGAGTTAGATGCAAGGCCTACAATCATTTTAAAAATAACGAGAACGACGTTACCTATAATACCTTTTATACTAGCAAGCGTAATCCCCCGATTACGTGCTGCACCATTTTCTTGCAAAATCATATTGAACTACACCTCTTACATTCAATTCACTAAGCTATAAATCGAAGCCTATCGATTTATTTACATTTCTATTATAGCTTATCGATTATCATTTGTCATTATATTTTTTGAAAAATTTCTATAAAATCATTGATTTTACTAAGTTATCAATAATTCTCATTTCTCAATTAGAACATTTGATGTATTGTGACTTCACAATCTATAGTGTAGATCTATTGTTAATAAACTACTATCTAATTATTAATACGTACTATATATTACGCACTTCTTAATACTTACCTAGTGATAAGTATCAAAGTAATTAGAGGTAATTATGCAGTAACCGTAATACGCTCGCCTGTGCGCATGTGTGTAAATACTATCTTCTGAGCCCGCAATTGGAACGGCTGTCCTGTCGGTTGTGCACCGTATAAGATATCCCCCACAAGAGGGTGGCCTATATGGCTAAAAGCTACACGAATTTGATGTGTTTTCCCTGTGTACAAACGAACTAAAACCTCTGTATATCCACTTTTCCGGGAGTTATGCACAGATTTGTCCACATTTGCACCATGTTTATCCACATTTTGTAATTCTATATCCACATTTTCTTGGTTCATATCCACAGAATTTTGGGACTTATTCACAGAGTTATCCACAGGCTGTGATTGATGTCTACATAGGACGGAATAATCTGTACGAGTCTCTTTTCCCTTAGGATTTACTTCGTAATGAATCCCATCAACACTGCGTTCCATAGATAATACCAAGGAATCCTCATCAGCTTCTATGATGCCTTCCACAGTAGCCATATACCACTTTTCAAAGGTATTATCATCCATTTGCTGTTGATAAAGACTTTGGGCTAATCCACTTTTAGCTATCACAATACAGCCCGTTGTATCTCTATCTAAGCGATTCAAGAAACGTACCTTCCGCTTAATACCATGTTCTTTAAAGTAATACGCCACACCATTGGCAAGGGATACTTGGTCTTTAGAATTTACTGTCACACCAGCCGGCTTATCCACAATGAGGAGATCATCATCTTCATATAAGATATGTAGATTCATTTCAATTGGTTCGTGATCTATTTTTTCCTTCGCCATGGCAATCCAAATCTCGTCACCTTCGGAGATAACATCCTTTGGCGTTGCTTTATGGCCGTTGATGTGGATTAGTTTTTCCTCAAATAACTTTACTAAAGACTTACGAGGATATTTTGTATCTAGTACTTCACCTAATGTAACATCCTGTTTTTCACTACGTGCAGCGTCTATATCTGCAGCGGTTACGGTCCACAAAATATCATCAGGACGATGTGTTTTTCTCGCCATTAGTATCTCCTTTCTACGAGTTCATTGTCTTGTGGCATATAGTTCAGTAGCGAGCTTGGTTGAACCGCTCGGCCACGTATATTGGTTTGTTCAAAGGTAATAGTCAGCTCTTGCTTAGGGCGCGTTATAGCCACATAGAATAAGCGCTTTTCTTCGTCTTCACGGCCTTCTGCAATGGCAAACGGGCTTGGGAAGGTACCTTCGTTGAGGCCTGCTAGGAATACATGGTCAAACTCGCTCCCCTTTGCTTGATGGATGGTAATGATAGGAATCCGATCTTCGTTTCGTACCTGTTGAGCTGGCTCACCTGCGGTAAGGGCCGCCATCTGCAAGATTTGATTTAATCGAGCTAACCCAGCCGGGCCCTCATAGGCAGCATCTAATTTTTCCATAATGCGATACAAATCGCGTATATGCTCTACCTTTGCCGCTTCCCCATGGGATTTATAGTACTCTAGAACCCCCATTTGATTCATAATGTACACCAATAACTTCGTTGGTAATTCCGTATAGGCCTTTCTACGTAACGTCGCCATTTGGGACGCAATATTGGTGAAAGCCGCTTTATATTTGTTAATCGCCACCATACGACCAGTCGTTGTAGGCACGATATTTTCTTTTACTGCATAGATTAAAAGCTGTGCAGTGGCCAAGATATCGTCCATCGCATTGTGCGTAGGCTCATGATTGATAGGAAACTCTGATGCTAGGAAGCCCAGTTTATGATTTGGCAAATTAGGATAGAAACGACGGTAAATATCGAGTGTATCGTAGATAGCCTTGAACTCTGGATTACCTAAATTATAGCGTGCCAATTCATTAGTAAAGATGGTCACGTCATAATTTACATTGTGGCCTACAATAATAGTATTCTTAGAGAATTCCTTAAAGGCTTGTAGCACTATAGCTGGCTCTTCGCCGTGTTCTTGTAAATACGCATCAGAGAAGCCGTGTACCTCTTCGGATTGTCCCACAGGTACGCCGGGGTTAATAAAGCGTTCAAATGTTTCTAGGACCCGCCCATTTTCATCGATGCGGATAGCCGCAATTTGAATAATACGATCCTGGGACGTATCGGTACCGGTACTTTCTACGTCATACACCACGACTTCATGATTTTCTAAACCACTGACGAGCTTCGCATAAGGCTCTGCCTCAAAGATAGGCATATCCATAAAGTCCGTCAATTTCAAGCCTACTTGTCGCGTCTCAGGGCTTTCAATAGCTGCAATACGAGCGTCACCGATACCAGCAACATAGCGTTTTATAATGCGCTTAGCGCTGACAGAGTCATTCGGGTTCATAAGCAGTTTAAAGTAAGCCATAACGTCTTTGATTTCTTGGCGCCTAAAGAATTTAAACTCGTCAATGATCATAAAGTGACGACGTTCATCTTCAGACTTTTCATTGTTGAGGCGTTCAAAGGAGTCGCTCAGCCGTTGTGCCTTTTTATTATCCCGCACTAAAACGCCAATATTAGCATCCTTTGGCAAGGCGCAGATAGCTTCATAGATATATCGTCCCTCAAGATAGCTATTTTTACAGCCTTTAATGAGAACAGGCTTGCCCTTTCTTTCACTATTGGCACGAGGCAGTTCAGTATAGATAGAGCCTACCAGATTAGGGAACATATTCTGCAATGTTTTGAAAGCCATCGTAAAGAGAGTCCAGTTAGAGCGGTAGTTTTCATAGAAGATAATTTTTAAAGGCTTAAAGTCCGCATCAAACTGCTTGAGCAAACGGAATGGATCAGACCCACGCCATTCGTATATGGTTTGGAAATAATCCCCACATAATAGAACGTGATTACCTTCCCACAGCATTTCAAGTACCTTGTACTCTAGTACACCTGTGTCTTGCATTTCATCTACAGAGATATAGCTATAACGACTGCGCCAACGCTCCCGAACTACTGGGTCTTGAAATAGGCGATGAACACCGCAAATGAGATCTGTGAAATCTAGACCATGTACAGAGGCTAAGCTTTCATCATAGGCAGCAATCCATTCGTGACCATGGTCCAAGAAGTCATGAAGTTCACTATAAAGAACATTCCCAAAGCTAGAGAACTGTTGCTCAATAGCAGGACGTTGTTCCTTTTGTAAACGCTCAATAGTTTGTTTATAATCGCCTATGAGATCATCAGAATAGAACCCATATAAGGAGCGATATTCTTTTACCATGCCGATGATGTTGGCAAAGGACATTTCTCGCAACTTACCTGGGCGATACGGTTCAGACAATTCCTTGCAATCCTCTTCATCAAAGATCGTTACATCCGTATACAAGGTTTCATTGCGCTTCCCCTCTTGTTGGAGTACGAAAAAGCAAAAGCTGTGGAATGTACTAACCTCCACAGCCTTTGCAGGACTGCCTACGAGCGATTGAATGCGGTCTTTCATCTCGTTTGCCGCCTTGTTCGTAAAGGTCATGCACAAGATATTCTCCGCCTTCGCATAGCCGCCCTCGATGAGGTGAGCCACTCGATAAGCAAGTGTATTCGTTTTTCCCGTCCCAGCGGACGCTAACAAGAGGATATTCTGTTCAACTTCATCAATAACGCGTTGTTGTTCACGATTGATAAGCATGAGGTCCTCCTATTTTAAAAAGCCGTACCATCCGGCAGCAATGAGCATTGGAATAGGGCCTAGAATTGCTGTTAAAGCCCATACGCCCAAACCAATATCCATAGGAATATTGAGGATATGAACGCATACTAAATACGTCAAAATACCAGTTACTGCATTCATAGCCACTCGTTTAATGGTGAAAAATGCTACTTTGAAAGCAATGTAGGCTACAGCAACGGATACAACCGCCGATATAATCGGTGATGCTAATAAAGCTCCCATATTATCCTTTCATTTCTTGGCGGTTCACTACGGCACCGCCTAACGTTAATTCATCGGCATATTCGATATCGCCACCCACAGGAACACCGCGGGCAATACGCGTTACCTTAATGCCACTTGGGCTTAATAAACGAGCCAAATAGAGAGCTGTCGCCTCCCCTTCTACGTCTGGGTCAGTAGCGAGGATAACCTCTTGTACGACACCATCTCGAAGGCGAGCAATCAATTCTTTTACGCGAATATCGTCAGCACCGATGCCCTCCATAGGGGACAAGGCGCCTTCCAATACGTGATATAAGCCCTTATAGTCACCACTGCGTTCAATAGCAATGACATCGCGAGATGTTTCAACGACCATAATCGTCGTTTGATCGCGGTTCGGATTGCTACAGAATTCGCAAGGGTCTTGAGCTGATAAGTTAAAGCAAATAGAACAGTGACGTGTAGCCCCCTTCGCTTCTACGATGGTTTCCACGAGACGGTCTACCTCTTCCTTCGGCATTTCTACCAAATGATAGGCCAAGCGTCTAGCCGACTTGGAGCCGATACCTGGCAAGCGGCGCAGCTGCTCTACGAGCCGTTCTAAAGCGTTTGTCATTTAGAATAAACCTGTTGGCAAGTTAAGACCACCAGTTACTTTGCCCATTTCTTGAGCCAAGAGGTCGTCTACTTTTTTGCTAGCTTCGTTTACAGCCGCCATCACTAAATCTTCTAACATTTCTACGTCTTCAGGATCAACTGCAGTTGGGTTCAATTTCAAAGACTCGATGATTTTTTCACCGTTCATCACAACTGTTACAGCACCGCCACCAACGGAAGCCTCTACTGTACGAGTTTTTAATTCTTCTTGCATTTTCTTCATATCTGCTTGCATTTTTTGAACTTTTTTCATCATGCCAGCCATATTGCCCATACCTTTACCAAACATTGTAATTCCTCCTTTTAGGACCTGCGTCCTATACTCATATGTTAATTAATTTATTCTTCGATGACCTCAACGATGATATCGTGGTCTTCAGATAGTTTTTCTAAGGTTTCTGCCAAAAGAGGATTATTTCGCTCCTCTTCTGTCATATGCTCTGGATCCCATGCGTATTCACGAGCTACCGTCACGCTATCGATGGGCGCTACTTCAATAGGTGCTTGTGAAAGCATAGCATGATCATCACTTTGATAAGGGGTTCCCTGTTGTTCGCCCCCATTAGACTTTGGGACAGCTTCTACCTCAATATGCGCACCGCTATCCATAGGGCGTTCTAAGACCTCCCCATCATCGCTAATAACAGTAACACTATCTAACGGATGTGGTGGCATATCATCTAAGGATGATACATAGGATTCCTCCATATCATCTACAGGCACATCATCAAAGGAATGAACAGGAATATCATCACCTTCAATAGAACCTGCTAGTGACTCAATAGGAATCTCACCATCAATCACCTGAGTAGGTGGAGCGCTATCAAAAGATGTAATCGGTACATCACCACCAGATGGTGATGTTTCTGCTCCAGCCTTACTCGTATCAGCACCAGTTGTGGCACTTACAACGGCACCGCCCGTCTTCTTCGCTAAAAATGCCAAAGCCGCCGCCTTTGCTGCATCTACCGCTGCAGAATCGGGTTTGCTAGATTGTTCGTCAGTGGTTGAACCGCCAATTTGTGCGGTAGGTTGTTGAACTTGTGACGCGCTACTACCTTGGGCGCTATTAGCTCCTGCTGAACTATTTCCCACTGGTACATTATTAGTACCTTGTGGTGCTGATGGATTTGTTAAATCCATTTGCGTCGGCTGACCACCAGAGATTTTCTGTACATCAACCATCGGTTCTGGTGGACGTTGCTGCGCTTTTACTTGGCGCTGCGTCGTACTGCCAGAGGCCTTTTTATAGTCTTTGTAAACTTGTGTGAGGGCATCAACAATTTCTACATGTACCGGATAGCCCAATGTATAGGTGAAAGCATCTGCCGCTTCTGCCAAGTTTACTTCGTTGGTCATTACATTAAGGTGCAATGTATTTTTGAAGGCCATAACCGCCTTGCTTTGGTCTACATATACAAGTTGACCTTGGCCGATAACAGTAGAGGTCATGTTGCGATTGCTATCTTTCAAGTATTTAATGACATTGGACTGTACATTGCGATACTCTTGAGCCGACAAGATTTGATCACTAATGATAGCCTGTGTGCTAATACCTTTTTTACCACGACCTTTGGCTTGATTTCTAGCAGGTCGTTCAGGTGCACTACTTGTAATTGGTGGTGGTGCCATACCAACGCCACCCATTGGAGGCGGTGCCATACCTACTCCATTCATAGGAGGCGGTGTACTACCTGGTGCACCCATAGGTGGAGGTGTCAGGCCTACACTCGCAGGCGGTGGTGTCATGCCTACGCCACTTGGAGGTGGCACAGTACCAACACTAGCATTTTGACTATAACTTGATGGAGAATCTGATACAACAGCCACATTATCAACAGGAACAAAGTTATTAGCATAACCACCTGGCGGTCCAAAGGAGTTAGCACCGTAAGCAGGTGCAGTTGCGACAGCTGGGCCTCGTTGCTCTAATTGAGCCATGCGGTTCAATAAATCATTTCGTTCAGATCGTTCTGAAGACTCTAGTGCATACACACGGTCTTCTAAGCTTTCATCAACAGAGCCTAATTTAGCACACAAAACGAGCAAGCCCATTTCGATGATGGTTCGTGGATTATCCACCTGTTTCGCATCATTCATGATGGATTGCGCACTGCGCACATATTGGTTAAGCTCATTAAAATCGATGCTTTCAGCTTGAGCTAAAAACTCATCTTTGAAGGCATCATATACCTTGAGCTCGTCCGCATCAGGTGCGACCTTACCAACGAGCAAGGCCCGCACATGCTGAATGAGGGCATCCATAATCTGCGTCGCATCACGACCTTCTGCTAAGGCATCGTGAATATAAGACAGTAATTTTGGTCCATCCCCATTGCGTAGCGCATCTAGGAAGTGAATGATCCATTCCTTGCTAACAAGGCCGATCAATTCCTCTACCACTTGAGGGGTAATAGTACCTGTAGCCATACCTGCACATTGGTCTAAAATACTTAATGCATCACGCAAACCACCATCTGCATGAACTGCGATGAGCTGTGCCGCTGCCGGATCTAAGCCAAAACCCTCTTGTTCCGCTACATAGGATAAACGCTGGGCGATATCGTCAGACGTAATCCGTCTAAAGGTGTACCGCTGACAGCGAGATACGATGGTAACAGGTAACTTTTCAATCTCTGTAGTAGCAAAGATAAACATAACGTGAGCCGGTGGCTCTTCGATAGTTTTTAAGAGTGCATTCCACGCTTCTGTCGTAAGCATATGGGCTTCGTCGATGATGAACACCTTTTTACGGCCCTCAACAGGCATGAATTTAACGCTTTCACGAAGGGCACGGACCTCATCGATACCACGATTAGATGCGGCGTCGATTTCAAGAACGTCCATAGATTGTCCGCTCAAAATCGATTTACAAGCACTACACTCGTTACAAGGATGATCCGTTGGCCCATGCTCACAGTTGATAGCGCGCGCAAAAATCTTGGCCATACTCGTTTTACCAGTCCCTCGCGGACCAGCAAATAAATACGCATGCGCCACCTTATCCTCGCGGATAGCACGCATCAATGTATCAGACACCTGATGCTGCCCCACCACATCAGTAAACGTCTGCGGACGGTACTTACGATATAACGCAATATATGCCATTGGAACACCCCCTTTTTCCGAAAATTACAATACTTTATTATACCATATTCGTAGAAATCTTACTCATTTTATAGACCTTATCGCATAATTCTAAGGTAATATTTTTATTTACAAATAATGTCGATGTTTACTAGTCAAAAGAACATCCTATTATCCTCAATAAGCTATCATAAACCTTAGATTAGGCATAAAAAAAGCGGCCCCTCAGGCCGCCTTGCAATATTCGATCACGACAGCCCCCGGGTTCCCCGTGGCACATGAAGGTTACCGCTTAGTGCTGCTACCTCTCAGTCCTGACACGATTCACAGGCCCCCATTGCACAGGCCCGAGAACTGCCATGATCCAATATTGCAATATAAATATTATACATGAAAATACCTCTATAGTCAAAGCTATAGAGGCATTTCATATGTCTTATCTAAAGGATATTCAGTTAGATGAGAAATTATTTTGCATATTTTTCTTTGAATGCAGCTAATTGCGCTTCTTCCAAGGATAAGCCTTGTTCTTTATAGCGTTCAATAGCAGCGTGCATTTCTTCATATGCTACAGGTACAACTTTTGTAAATCTGTTTACAAAGTTATTCCAGTTTTCAAGGATGTGACGGCCTTTAGCGGAATTAGTGTGCAATACATGTTGTTCTACTAATTCTTTAATGCGTTTAAGGTCATCATTATTAGCAGGACGTAATTCTACGAGGCCTGTATTTACATAGCGTTCATCGCAATCGAGGATGTATGCGTAGCCACCGGACATACCTGCTGCGAAGTTACGGCCAATTTTACCGAGTACAAGTACTTCGCCACCAGTCATGTATTCACAACCATGGTCGCCTAAGCCTTCCACAACAGCAGTGATACCACTGTTACGAACAGCGAAACGTTCACCAGCAACACCGTTAATGTAGGCTGTACCAGATGTAGCACCATAGAAGGCAACGTTACCGATAAGGATGTTTTCGTCCGCTTCGAAAATGGATTTCTTAGGCGGATATACAGTGATTGTACCACCGGACAAGCCTTTACCGAGGTAATCGTTCGCATCACCTTCAAGTTCTAATGTCATGCCTTTAGGAATGAAAGCACCAAAGGATTGGCCTGCAGAACCTTCAAAGTTCAACTTGATTGTGTTATCTGGCAAGCCGCTTTCACCATAACGACGTGTCACCTCAGAACCAACCAAGGTACCTACAACACGGTTAATGTTGTTGATAGCCAATTTAGCGCGAATTGGTTTTTGGTCCTCAATGGCAGGACGGCACATACGCAAGAGCTTGGACATGTCCAATGTGCGTTCTAATTCGTGATCTTGGTCAATCATGTGCATATGGCCTACAGATGCATCGATGTATGGGTGGAACAATACGCGTTTTAGGTCAACGCGAGACAATTTGAAGTTATCGTCTTGAGATTTTTGACGAACAAGGTCGATACGGCCTACAAGTTCAGCTACGGAACGTATACCTAATCGAGCCATGATTTCACGCAATTCACGAGCGATGAAGATCATCAAGTTTTCTACGTACTCAGGTTTACCTGTAAAACGAGCACGCAATTTTTCATCTTGTGTGGCTACGCCATAAGGGCATGTGTTGAGGTTACATACACGAGCCATTTTACAGCCTACAGCAACGAGTGGCAATGTACCGAAACCGAATAACTCAGCGCCAAGCATAGCCGCAACAGCTACGTCAAAACCAGTCATCAATTTGGAGTCTACTTCCAATTTAACGCGGTCACGCAATCTGTTGAGCATCAATGTTTGATGTGTTTCGGACAAGCCTAATTCCCAAGGCACACCAGCGTGTTTTACAGATGTACGGCCTGCCGCACCTGTACCACCATCGTAACCAGAGATTAGGATATTGTCTGCTTTCGCTTTTGCCACACCTGCAGCGATAGTACCTACGCCAGCTTCAGATGTTAATTTAACGGAAATACGAGCATCTTTGTTAACGCATTTCAAATCGTAAATCAACTCAGCCAAGTCTTCGATGGAGTAAATATCATGATGTGGTGGTGGAGATACGAGTTCAACGCCAGGAGTGGAGTGACGAGCTTTCCCGATTTCAGGGTATACTTTCTTACCTGGCAATTGACCACCTTCGCCTGGTTTAGCACCTTGTGCGCATTTAATTTGCAGCTCTTTTGCATGAATGAGGTAGTTCGCAGTTACACCAAAACGGCCAGATGCGATTTGTTTTACTTCAGAGTTCATGCTGTCGCCGTTTGGCAATGGTTTGAAACGAGCTACGTCTTCGCCGCCCTCACCAGAGTTAGATGTAGAGCCAAGACGGTTCATAGCGATAGCAATCGTTTCATGAGCCTCTTTACTGATAGCACCATAACTCATAGCGCCCGCTTTAAAGCGTTTTACGATGGATTCTTCAGGTTCAACCTCTTCGATAGGAATACCGCCGCCCACTGGGTAGTTCAATTCCATCAAGGAACGCAATGTTACATGGTAATCGTTGCGAATCGCTTTAGAGTATTCTTTATATTTTGCGTAATCACCGTTAATAAGGGATTCTTGTAAAAGATCAATTGTTTTAGGGTTGAACAAATGCTCTTCCCCATCTTTTACAGGGCCATACCAACCACCTGGTTCAAGCACAGATTCGTCAGATTTGAAAGCACGGTCATAACGAGCCAATGCTTCATTGGCAACGCCTACAAGACCAATACCGCCAATACGTGTTGGTGTATTTACGAAGAACTTATTAATAAAGTTGGTGTTCAAGCCCAAAGCTTCGAAGATTTGTGCACCATGGTAAGAACGAACTGTGGAGATACCCATTTTGGACATAACCTTCATAATGCCGCCTACAGCTGCTTTAATGTAGTTCTTTTCTGCTTCTTCAGGTGTAATATCACCAAGACGTTTACGAGCTTGTAAATCGCGTACAGTTTCAAGAGCCAAGTAAGGATTGATAG
>OKVM01000589.1_pt1 | contig 15385 bp, 19 predicted proteins | sample 1606841 | NCBI WGS metagenome assembly OKVM01 (sample SAMN03281010, study PRJEB24777) | human gut metagenome | isolation source: fecal sample PR157 from 1 month old male Malay infant, caesarean delivered... | reverse complement strand
CACTTACAGAATACACGCAGGAAAAATAGTTTCCGAACATCGTATCTATTAATATGACTTGTAAGTCATAATTTCATAGCGGAGCATGCCAGCTCCACTTTTTACTATCATAACCTTGAAAAAGGATCGCGCTCTGATCTAACATGGCTCTGCTGTACCGTTGCGTAAAGCAACATGCCAATGCCTGAGTGATTTGAGACAGGCGCTTTCGGGTAATCACATGCCAATGCCACGCAAACCTGAGAGTGGCGCCTTCGGGTGGTACCTTCGTTTAACCTTTGAAAACGAAGATCGCATACTGGCGATGAAGGTTCTTTCTACTTTTGTATCTGCCTTCCGGATACGTTTTGCAGCCGTTGGTTGGCCGCAATTTTCTTACCGTTTTCACTTTTTATGACGCTGCTGGCCGTTGCGAACTTTGCGGCGTGGGTATGACCATCTGGAACATTTGGGCATCTTCCACGACCGCATTGAGAGCAGAGGTGCGCGGCGTCACTTGTGTACGAGTGAAACGAGTACCAAGTGACGCGCGCAGCGCATAACTGGCAGAGCTGACGCACTGCCGTTTCAATAACTCTTTTACCAACTGACCAACACGTACTTAAAGGTTTTAAGGGCCTTAAAAACGTACTTCATTCACTGTTTGTTCATTTATCAACCAACTGTCTTACCCGTAAAAACGGGTCAGGACTTCATTCAAAGAGGAGAAAAATCGACACGGTATCGATGGCGACACCAGTCAACCAACTGGTGTGTGGAAGCAGACTGATTCATTTCAGCCCGGTGCAAACCGCGAACAGGTCAGAGACCTGGGGAGCTTCGCAATAACTCAACATTTCGCCGCCCCGATGCACAGATATCTGTCGAGACGCAGGAAGCGCAACCATAAACCGTGCCGTCGGGGTGAAATTCATCGTCTGTAGCTGTGGCGCAGCCGGTGTCAGTGCTTTTCCGTTCACGCAGACGGAAAAGCACTGACACCTGTTTAATGGAGAGTTGACTATGGCAAAACTGAATAAGAATTTAAAAACGCTTGCCAGACAGGCTGGCGGAAGTTTTAAAACTGTTTCTGACCGTATGAAAATTGCGGACAGGTTTGCTGAACGTTTATTAAAACTTAACGTCCAGATTAGAGATATTAAGAACATCAGGACGGGGCATATCGAGTTGTATATGAAAAACCGTCTTTCCGAAGAGATTTCCAGACGCACACTTCAGAATGAAATGTCAGCTATCCGGGCTTTGCTACGGGTTGCAGGTAAAACATTTATGGCTAATCCGGCGCATGAAAAACTGAGTAACCAGGCTCTGGGTATTTCAGAAACCAGCCGGGACGGAACTAAGGTGGCCATCCCCGAAAATTATTTCCGGCAGGTACTGACGAGTGTGGAAAAAAAAGATGAAGGTGTTGCATATGCATTGAGGCTATCCCGGTTACTTGGTTTACGAACGGAAGAAACAGTACAGTCTGCAAAATCATTACGAACCTGGAAAAAAGCCTTGTTTAATGGTGACGAAAAAATTCGTGTTGTATTCGGGACAAAAGGAGGACGTCCCAGAGATACGACAGTGTTAGATCGTGAAGCAACACTTTCTGCAATCAATGATGCGCTGAAACATCTGAAAGAAAATAACGGGAAGCTAATCGACAAGCCTTCATTACACACAGCTATCGAACGTTATCGCAATGTGGTTCGTGAAGCAGGCTTAACAGGGAAATATGCACCGCATAGTCTGCGTTATGCCTATTCTGTTGATGTTATGAATCTTCATATGAAAAATGGTTTCAGTAAAGAAGAGGCTCAGGCTCTCGCATCAATGGATTTGGGGCATGGGGATGGCAGGGGGCATTATGTGGCCCGTGTTTATAATAAGGTAGAGTGCAATGAGTAAAAATCCCTTTTTTAATGACCATTTGGTTACTGGTCGTGTGTTTTTTAAATTGAGGGACAGAATTGCACGTATTATCGACAGAGGGTACTACGAAGTGTCCTGTTCACAGGAGGCTCATGCACATTACGGCGATAAATTCACCCGTGCTGATGCTTCTTTTTATTTCATCCATGGCGCACTGTCTGAAATTTTCAGTAAAATCTAAGGGAAAACGAGTATGACACGTAAATATATGATCCTGTGCTCTGGTCAATTCAAACAGAGCAGTAGTGGTATTCCTGTTGAAGGCTTCATCTCCCGGGCTTACACCACAATATGGGAAGATCTTTGCGTTGACACTCTTGCCGGAGATGCGGGAATTGTGTACGCTTAATTTGCTAACGTTGTCTCTGACAACTGCCAATGCCTGAGTGATTTGAGACAGGCGCCTTCGGGTAATCACATGCCAATGCCACGGAACCTGAGAGTGGCGCCTTCGGGTGGTTTCTTAAATCTGTTTAACCTTTGAAAACAGAGGCTCGTGCGAGTTAAGGTCCTTTCAACATCATACCGGGTAATTTGTTCTGTCGCAGACAGAACATGTAGCCTGACTTCCTACGGGAAAACTCTTCCTGACCTACCGTGAACATATGTATGCAACTGGATGCCCTGCAATGGAAGACTGGTTGCGTGGATGGATTCCTGGATAAGGCCGCGCTTGAATATGCGTGACTGATCTTACTTCTCTTTGCTGATATCACCCACACGGGACACTGCTCCCGAAAGGGCAGGGTTCCACTCTTCATAAGGAACCTTTTATGACTACTTTCGCTATTACTGCTGATCTACTTAGTGCCAATACCCGTTCAACTGCGGATTTCATTTCCGTGATGTCGGATATTGAAGGGATGTTACAGACAGCTAATGCGCTGAATATTTGTGGTATTCCGGATAGTGTCGATTTGGATGGTTTTCCGGAACGCTGCAGCCAGACCATTCACCTTGCCAGTGTTATAGGTGAAGCCCTTGAAATGAATCTGATCCCGGACTCTCTGCGTAAGTTTGTCGATGATGTTGTCCTCACGGGAAAACGCTTTGACGCTGCAGGTGACACTAACGCATGGAGCTACGGTTTTATGCTGGGAACCAATCGCGCACGGGATTACTGGCGTGAATGTGACCGGGATTGCTAGTTTCATCTTTTAACAACAATGCCCTGTCTTTCACGAAAGACATTTAAATACTTACAGCTCACCCATGCGGGGAAAACTCCCTGCAGCCGCGGTGAGGATTTCTCCGCTTTTTTAACCAAAGGAGAAATCCATGAGAAGTATACTTCTTTCACTGATCGCCCTTGCAACAACACGGCTGAACCGCCTGTATACGGCTATGAGTTCACGTCAGTCAGAGTGGATCATGAACCGCAGCGGCCACAGTGGTTTCCGGCCGGAAGTTATACCGGATAACGGTGCTTTTAAGGCGGTGATCTCCCGTCGTACGGGATACAGTTCGCGGGATTTCTGCTACCAGCAGTGTGCTACTGCAGGCAGGTTTGCGTCAGCGCGTATGGCCATGAAGGCCGGACGTGAGATGGCGCAGCAACTGGCAGGACTTCGTTACCGTTTCGACTAAATCATTCCTGATTATTTTACTCACTTCCCGGAGGGATCTTCCCTCCCGGGGAGGTCTCCTCCTTACTGTTTAAGGAGTCCAGATGATTCGCTTTACATCAACCGAACTTCGTCCTCTGCTGTCACAGCAAGGCGGTATGCAAAGGCCACTTTTGCTTGAGAAAAATCTCGGTATATATATCCGGGTTCCGGATGACAGAAACCCCGGGGAATGGCTCAGGGCATGGGCGGTAGGCTGCAATCCCTCTAAAGATGAGAACTGGTCGGAAAATGCTGATCAGTTAATCCCTGAGAAGGAATTCTCTTTTAAGACCTTTATGGACAAAAGCAAATTCGATGCGGTCCTGAATGAACACCACGATCTTTTTATGACGCCTGTGGACGGACCCTTCGGTACAGGTATGACCATTTACAAAGAGACCCGTCAGCCAGAAAAGGTGTATGTCCTGGTTGATGAGTTCCGCAGGAATATTTGCTGGCTCTATGATCAGTCTCTTCGCCATTTGCCCGCTTGTGTGGGTAATGCGGAACGCCTTAGCTGGCGCTCACAGGCACTGCATGTGCTTGACAGAGTAATACGTCTTGACTGTAAACGGGCAAAACAGGATGACCGTGTGATGTTTGAGAATGCTGTCCGCAGCGTTCTCAGTAGCATCAGTGAGATAATGCCTGACGGTTCGCGCCGTTATATGGGTAGTCGTCCCTGAGACGTATTTCTGTCTGTCTTTACACTTTTTTCCACTCCCGGTGGCGCATTCTTCCACCACCGGGAAGGCGGCGCCCGTTTTTTTACAGGTTGCATCCGTATGAACAAATCCACTCGCGGCCGTAAGGCCGCGTCGTCTCAGAAAGCCGATCTTTACCAGCAGGTCACCGATAAAATAATTGCCGCCATGGAGAAAGGCGTGCCACCGTGGCGCCGGCCGTGGCGTTCTGCAAAGAATGTGCATGGCAGTGCTTTACCGGTGAATGCCACAACCGGCCGCCATTACAGCGGCGTGAATATTCCACTGTTGTGGATGTCAGCTGAAGAGCGGGGGTTTAATTCCGATCGATGGCTGACATATCAGCAGGCGAAGGCTGTGGGTGGCCAGGTTCGCAAGGGTGAATCCAGCTCGATGGCCATTATCTACAAGCTTTTTGAGAAGCAGGCGACGGATGACAATGACAACAAGCTGTTCGATAAGGACGGTAGTCCTGTGATGGAGTCGCTTGCAATGCTGAAACCACTGCAGCTCTTCAACGTTGCACAGTGCGACGGGCTGCCGGACGCTGTCACAGGTATGCAGCACGCGACAACGACAGAAGATGACCGTGGTTCAATACTCAGCCAGCATCAGCAAGAACAGTTGCTGGCAATACTGAATGCGACAGGCGTGGCGTGCACGTCTTACCGCCAGAACCGTGCATATTATCAGCCATCGACCGATTGGATTGTGATGCCAACAACGTTGCAGTTTGTTTCTGAAGCGGATTACTGGTCCACATTGTTGCATGAGCTGGTTCATGCAACCGGGCACAGTAGTCGCCTGAATCGTGAAGGGATAACGTCGTCGTCGCGTAAATTCGGTGATCCGGTTTATGCCTTCGAGGAGCTTATCGCGGAAACCGGCAGCGCCTTTCTCTGCGCAGAGCTGGGTGTCTACGGCGATGTACAGCATGAAAGCTACCTGGCCAGCTGGCTGAAGGTGCTTCGTGACGACAAAAAAGCATTTTTCCGTGCCTGCCGGTTTGCCCGGGAAGCCTCGGAATTTCTTCTGCAGCCGCTGAACCGTCAGCCGGAACAGGCTGCTTAACCACAACCTTATGGCTTCGGCCATACGTCCCCTGAGGGCATCTCCTCAGGGAGATGTCCTCTTTTTTTTAACGAAAGAGGAGTAAACACTATGTTTTCATGGTGCAAAAACCGTCTGGAAATTACCGCAAAATCTGTTTGTGTTGACGTCATGCAGTCCTGGATAGCCGGAACAGAAACGCCGCGTTACCGTCATGCCATACGGCAGGGGATAAAGCTGTTTCTGGCCGGATGTGCCGGGATACTTAAACCCACTAAAGCAGCGGAGTATGTCGCTTACCCTTTACTTACCGCTGCCGGTGTCGGGTCATCAGTACCCCCTAACCTGGCATTCCAGCATTTTCTTGAATTGCTGGAAAAGGATGCGTGGCTCGACAGTCAGGTAATTTCCCGTATGGAGCGGATCTACCTTCAGTCCGGGGTGGACAGCCTGAAATGGGAAAGTATACCGGCCAGCGCGAGACAGATAATGACGCAGCTGATGGCCGTTCACTATGCTGACTGGTTTGGTGTCGCCGGTGCAGGCGGCACGTTTGATCCGGAGGAGCGCTGGAACTGGCTCAGTATAATGCCGGAGACGACATGCCCCTGCGATATGCTGATGGTGATGCCGTCACGTCTTGCAACAGAGCTGAACGGTAACAGCGGGCTGTTTCGTGAACTCAACACAACGTCGGAACTGTACATGCAGCTTTTTGGTATGGAATTCCCGGCCGGGCATCAGGCCGTCTGGAACAGAGAGACGATGAACACTCTGGTGCTGACGTTTGTTTCTCCGTGGTATCCGCCCTCAGGGGAGGTGATGGGAGAGATGTCAAAGCTGTTTGACTGTGAAATCCGGCATTACTGGACATCGCCTGATGTCGGTACGTTCGGGTACAACTGCTTCGAACAGGGTGATCATGTTGACAGTGGCCCTTATCCGGAAGACGTACCGGGAATGACGTCTGAAGAAGGTGCCGGTGCCCGGATGTATCTGGTCACTGACTCCACTTCTGTTATGCCGGTTACGGTAGCGACAAATCAGTACGGCAGTGTACGTGCCTGACGCTCAGACTGAATGACCGGGGAAACCCGTTGAACCCACAGGCCACGACATAAGTTGTGGTCCTTTTTTACCCTTAAGGGAAACACTGTTTCCCTGGGGGGATCGTGTTTCCTGATACGGAGACACGAACGAATATGAAAGGCGTAATTAATCACGAAAAGGCTTTTATTTCCCTCTTTAACCAGACAGCCCGGTACCATCACCGGCATCAGGTTTTCGAAGACTTTGTCAGCTGCAGCGTCATTGCTCTTCAGAATGCCCTCAGCTTTTGCGAAAAGCGGGAACAGAAATATCTGCGTATCGTTGCACGTTATGAAAAACCGGATGTCGTCAGCATGGCAAAGCTGCTGGCCCATGTGGTAAACGGACTGGAGGACAAGCCGGGGGATTTTCTGGGCCGGATCTTTATGCAATTGGAAATGGGCGATAAGTACCGCGCCCAGTTTTTCACACCCTGGAACGTTGGCGTGATGATGGCCAGAATGCAGCTTGGCAAAGTCGAAGAAAATTTCAGAAACAAGCCGTTTATCACACTCTCCGAACCTGCCTGTGGCGCCGGCTGTATGGCACTGGCATTTGCCTCTGTTTTGCGTGAAGCAGGCTACTCTCCTCATCGATATTTATGGGTGTCTGCAACTGACATCGATCCGCTGGCAGCAGGGATGGCATACATTCAACTGTCACTGTGCGGCGTGGCGGGAGAGGTGGTCATAGGTAATTCGCTGAATGATGAGCGCCGGCGGGTGTTATATACGTTTGGACATTATCAGGGAAACTGGTCCAGCCGTTTACGATCTGTCCTGAGTCAGGCCGCCTGAATCATTTTAAAAGCTCCCGCCGGTCGGGAGCTTTTATTTTATGGCTCCTCTTCGAACAGAGAATTTTCCTGCAGATGACGGAGTGCACCTTCCAGAGAGGGGAATTCCATTGTTTCCTGACGTGACATAAATCGGTCTGTGGCAATACCATATTTTCCGGTTTCGATGTTGAAAACGAAGCTCTGGCAACAATCCACAGCGGGATAGTTATAAATCATTAATGCTTTTTCTTTTCGCTCATCCGCAAGGAGGTATGGCAGAATGAACTCTACCATCTTGATTGTTTGTTCCAGTTCTGTCTCAGACTTTGTCGTAAAACCGATCCCGTAAACTGACTGCCCGGTATATATATTGCCGTAGGACGTCAGGCGCATGCCGGGTATCGTACTGATCCATTTTTCCCGGTATGCTCGCATGGCATAGGAGGCGTCCTCACTCATTCCAAATATTCCCTGCCAGTTTGGCGCATCTCCCCAGCTCGCGATGATGAGTTCATCTCTTTGGTTTTCCAGCTCAGCAAGGTGGTCTTCGGCTATTTCCAGATTTCGTTCTGCCCGTCTGACTGAACGCTCGCGCTTTGAAATAACTTCACCGGCATCGCTAATTTGCTTATCAATAGCGTTGATATGTCCTTTCATCGTTACACTGGACATTTCAGTCTCCTTTGATCCGGATGCCTGCAGTTGCGCATGCGTTTTTGAATTTTACTTCGCACTCTAATCGGCATGCATTGTAAATACCCGCCAAATCGAAGTTATCGAAAGTCCCGCCAACGTAGTCGTTTTCGCTTTTACGTGGTGGCATGATTAACGAAATGGTTCGCGCCTTGAGTTCAGCAACCTGCATTTTCGCTGCGTCCAGTTCTTTCCGGAAGGCCTGAAATTCATTGCGTTCATGACTGGTCAGCGGTAATACCGTATAGAGTGCAACAACACGATAACCATCAGAGCCTTCGCTCAGATTAAGTTCGCCGGCGATACTCTCAAGCAATCCCCTGTCGTGTGATACGCACACCTCATCCATGTAAGCGCTGTCATCAGGTTCTGCGATCCCATACATGAAAAAGTTCTTATCGGCTGCACGGCGCTGCTGAAGCTCTCGCATGGCTGCCGCAATATCTGCGTAATCTGTCAGTACCGAGTCATCGCACACCTCAGCACGAGCCAGAATCTCTGTGATGCTATTGTCTGTCAGGTTGTCAGATGTCATTTCGATTACTCCTCTCCATACGGCGGTGGATATAAGCGCGAATAGCCTCTTGTAGCTCTTTACGCTCAGCTTCGGTTAAGTTGCTCATTGCGAAGGCTCCTTCATGTCAGCACGGAGATGAATCTCATGGCCATCAGACAGCGTGAACACTTTGATATCGTTCGTATGAACCAGATACTTGGCCACGGCATAAAGTGCTTCGTCTGTCACGTCAAACTTATCACCAACGAACTGGCGAGTTCCGGGAGCAAGTCCCCTGGCAGCACGCGAACGACCGGCGTAGATGCGGTTGGTGAGTGGGCTCTTGATAACGCTGACTGGATTGCTCATTGTGCGCCCCCATGGATAACCGTCCTGCCGCTCGCGACTTCAGGAATTTGTTTCCACAGTCGTGCGGTCCATTCGGGTTTGAGATGTTCCTGAGTGGAGGAGAGGTAGGTTGCTGTTACGTTACTGTGTTTAGCATCGCCTCTGACTTCTAATGTCATACGGTCGTTACCAGCCCAGTTCCGGCTCATGCGGTAATAAGAACCTGGCTGTGCTGACCAACTCGCACCTTCTGAAATCGCTGATGCAGACCAGCCAGCATTTCCCTGACCATTGTTTCTGGCTGCAGCAACGTCTTCATCGGAGGGAAAACCATATTGCTGCTTCAGGCGCATGGCTGCTGTATCAACGCTGACTGGCAGGCTGAAAGAACGAACAACCTCATTACGTTCAGCCTGTTTTTCAGAAAGTTGCTGCTCGCCGGGTGACATCATCGTGCTGACATCTGACAGTTGCTGCTGAAACGACTTGAGCTGGTTCTGACTACACCCCACAAGGGTCAAAAGCACGAAAGACATTACAGGTTGAAAGATTAGATTTTTCATAGTGTCTCCTGAGGGAATGAAGGGACTGTGGGTAAACAGCCCCTTTAACTTGGAAAATCAGAAGGTAAATTGAAGTTGCGCAACAGCGCCGTAGGTACGATCGGTACCTGCGATACCCGTGATATCGAGGTGAACCACATCAAACGGGGAGAAACCCAGACCTGCAGTGAAGGCATTGCCTTCGCCGGAAGCCATGTTCTGGCGATAACCGGCGCGTACCTGCATCCAGTTCCAGGCATTAATCTCGGCGCCCAGGCTCGCAAACTGGCGCTTCTTGTCACTGGTGAAACCACTTGCTTCAGTCAGATCGATATCGAGCGCGGTTGTGATGAAGCTGTTGTGCCATGAAGTGCCGGCAGTGGCCTGCGGTTTAACCCTGAACGTTTCTTTTTCACCGTTAACTTCTTTGGTATCGATTGAGCGCGGGATGATGTTCTGAACGGCCAGACCGAGCGTCCAGTTATCATTCAGGTTTGTCGCAAGACCGACATCGGCGTTAAAACCGGTTTTGGTATTACGGTACTCACTTGAATCAATGTCGTTTTTGTCGAAGTTGCTGACAGAAACGTTGTAGTTAAACAGGTCAACGCGCTGGTATTTAGGTGTGATACCGAAAGACCATGCCTGTCCTGCAGTTTCAAATTCATGCGCCATGACCACGCCGACGTCGGTGATTACAGCCGCACGTCCGTAAGCTCTGGATGTCAGGGCGTCAGTGTCCACTGCAGATGATGGAATTGTGCCGTCTGCCACTTTATCGAGATATTCCAGGTCATGTTCGCTGACCTTTCCGTTGACGGAGACGGTTCCCCATGATTTCACCATGACGGCAAACGGCAGGGTCTGGTTCGGAACTGTGGCAATAATGGAAGCGCTAACCTGTCCACTGGCATGCGCGTTTTTCAGATCGCTGAGTTTACTTTTCAGCGCAGCCGCGCTTTCACTGACGCCGGACTGACTGTCGACGGCCGCGTCAAAACGGTCCCACAGGTCTTTTACATCATCAGCGTTGTCTACGGCTTTATCCGGATCAGAGACCTGAGCGCCCACAGACGGCAGAACGAGACTAAAATCATCAGCCGGACCGTACTGAGTCAGCAGTGCCGGGTTAGCCAGCGCTGCGGTACCGTAGTGTGCTGATGCTACGCCGGTACCTCCCATTGCATCACCCCGTGCTTCCATCCATCTTGTGGCCGCATGGACTGAAGGTACAGCGGAAACCAGCAGGGCTACAGAAATGCTGCGTGTAATCATTGAAACTGAAGCTTTCATCATTTATTCCTTTCTCGTTTAAGGTTTTTAAGGCAAAAGAATCCCCTGGTGCAGACGCACCAATAAAAACAATATGTTGATTAGTTATTTCATTGAATGTTGAACGCTGTTATTTCTCTGGCAAATTTACTCCATTCGGGGGTTATATACTCCTCAGAGAAAAGAAATGCTTCTCTTTCCTCTTCGGTCCATATCTTTTGCGAAAACTTACCTGACTCTGTACGGTGAAGTTTCTGTATCTCCCACAGAACTGAAGCCGGAAGTACCTTTCCTTCTTTCAGTGCATCCAGTAAATAACCGGAGGCATAAAAGGTGTCGACGCTTTTGAAAATATGTTCCCTGAAAAGAATATTACTCATGCTAAGGAACGAATTTAGCTGTGTCTTATATTCCCCTGAGGATGGACAATATCCGATACATTCAACGACGCGGATTGTCGTGTTATTAATTGTTTTATAGTGTCGGATAAAAATGAATACATGTCCGGGGTCGTCTGTGATATCCGCTGCGGCGATTTCACTCTGTCTGACCAGGTAAATATCTGGTTGGGTCAGGATGTCGCCGGATACAGTACCCTGGATTCTTTTTTTTATCGTCCGGGCAACCTGCATCCAGTCGCTGAAAGCGGTCAGATGTACGGGCCTGGTATCACTTCCTTCCAGCCACTGGAGGCTGACATAAAACCACTCTGCTAATTGCTTCAGCAAAGGTGCAGTTAAATAATCCATCGTCCTTTCACGGCTTTCCAGAACGCTCAGGCCGATGTTCCAGTCTGAGAGCAGGCGGGCCACATCGAGAACCGAAATCCGGTGTTCATCCATCAGCAGCCAGAACCGTTCATGAATGTGCGTGATCACAGCCTGCCGGGGGATAAGCGTCTCACGCATGATGCCCTCGACCAGAATATTAACCAGTTCAGCTGATGAGATACCCAGACGACCTGATACCAGGGTGACGAAGTCCTTTACGGCGGGTTTAAAACGTATCGCAACAGGGCTGACAGACGTTTTTTTTCCGTCGGAAAGCCGGGTGACCAGTTGCTGCATTTTTTCATCCCGTTCAGTGGTGATGCTGACCAGAATGGAGGTGATGTTCAGACGGTTCATAACGTTTCCCGGTGTTGGCTAACACAATAATTTGGCTTAAGTTATTTGTTTCTGTATCCACTGTGGATACGTTACCGCGCGTCACACTGGATGTATAACAATGAAAATCGATCGTTCAGATCGACTACATTGATGTAGCCAGTGTGATGACAGCCTGAAAATCAAAACAGGGGATTTTATTTTTCCGGATTAAAAGATTTTCGGATGACAAGAACGGGCCATATCGTTCTTGACGGGACGCGCCAGCGCCACTGGGCCAGAAGAATTTCGAGCTGCATGACTGCACGCGCAGCGGGTGTGAAGGGGACATGAATGACATGGCTCCGGTAACAACCAGACTGAAGATGCTTTCTGATGCGTTTAATCCGGCAGGAGGTCAGCAGGTGGGATGCAATCACGACGGTATTTTCATTTTCCCTGAGGGCTTCTGCCACGCTGTCCAGAACGCCATTCCAGAACCAGGCTACGCGCCTAGATGAAATACTGACGGTTGGCTGGTCAGGAGACAGGTGTACGAACGTCCTCGATTTATGCTTATGGTAGCTCAGGATGCAGGGCCGGTTGATGAGTCTGCGTTGTACCAGGTTCATTGCGCGTAAAGAAAAAGGGGATACTAAAACAATCCCCCAGATATATACCATCCCGTCCTGGTATCCTGTAATGAGAGCACTGATCCCGTAACTTACCAGACCCCAGCAGAGGATAATTCCACAGATCACTACTCTTTGCATTCCTGTCGCTCCAGTCAGATTTCTGATGGCGCATAAGGAATCATGCAGATGAATTCACTTCACGCGAAAACTGTGAACCGGTTCTGAAGGATTAATGCAAGTGCGTTTTATTTAATCAGGCTATAAGGCTTTTGCCTTGCAAAAAACAATGGCCCCCATAGCGTAGCCTCAATTCAGGATCAGGTTATGGAGGTGGTGATGCGGGGGCTAAAGTGGTTAACAGTTCTGGGCCAGTCAGGCAGGGCAGAGCATACAGTAAGGCCTTCCGTACAGCCATCACAGGCGGGAGACTACAGGTGTGTGCGGCCCGGTCAGGCACTGCTGGAAACAGTGGAACGACAGAAACTCATCAGGATATTGAGAGAAAATTGCCCGCTGTCACAGGCAGCCTGTGATGAGTTCTGGTTAAAACCGCTTCAGCAGCTGGCGGGGCGTGTTCAGGAGGTACCGGCAGCATGGACCGGGCCGTTCTCTTCTCCCGGGGGCTTTATTGACCTCAGCCTGTCTGTGGCCGCAGGTTCAGTAAGGCTGGTTCGTGGAATGATGTTACCTCCGGGAGCTACACCTGAAGAGCAGTCAGAACAGGGGCCAGCCTGGGTATGTGCCGTATTCTGGGCGGGACTTTTTCATCATCTGGACTGGCTGTCGCAGGTGGAGGGGAGTCTGGCGGGCGGTAAACCCTGGTATCCGGGCATGGAAATGCCAGGGGCTAACTGGCGGGTTCGTCCACGGCAGGGGGGGACGGGGGCGATGAATGGTATGTACATTTCCAGCAGGTTAATTCCGGACGTTGCAGCTGTCTGGCTGCAGCGCTGGCCTGCGATTTCCGGTGCGCTTTTTTTGTACCTCAGTGGTCAGAAAGCGCTGTCAGGCATTCTGAACAGCATCATCAGTGATGCGCTTGCCAGTGTCGCTTTTACTGCAGGAGCAGCGTCTGTCCCGGTACCTTCAGCCGTAGTCCCTTCTGCACCGGTCAGAGGGCTGCATGGTGATGAAAAAACAGGGGAAAACAGCCTCCCAGATTTAATAGACGACGATATGAAACAATCGTCCAGAAACAAAGATATAACACCGGTTCCTGACCCCATTGAGCCTGCATCAGCGGGTTACGATGCAAACCAGACCCGGACAAATATTGCTGCTGCCGGGGGCGTTACAGAGCAGGTTACATTGCTGTCGGCATTTGATAATTGTGATACTGAGACCCCTGAGGGTACAGCTGAAGAATCAGACACGAATGGCTCAGTATCTACTGCAGACCTTCTGAGCGTGCTTGATCAAATGTCCGGTTCCCCGGCTTCCGGTACCACAGTACCCGCTGAAACAGACCCGGCGACGAAAGGTGATGCAACGGCCGCGCAGGAAAGCCGTAATCCAGGGGAAGCGTTTCTGAACTGGCTTAAATCTTCTGTCCTTGATGGTACGGTCAGTATCAATGAGAGCGACAGCTTCGCTCATATTCTGGCTCAGTTTGTATTCATTGTATCTCCGGAGTGTTTTTATAAATATTTATCGCTGAATACTAATGAATCAGTCGATAAATCGGAACTGCAAAAAAGTTTTGAAACGCTCGATGTTCATTATTCACGAAATGGTAAAGGCCTGTGGCATTACCATAAATACGATACGCCGGACAAAAGCGGTCGTTATACCAAAATGTCAGGTTACATGCTCAGTGCTGACATTATTTACAGAAAGGGAACCTGTCCACCGGACAGTGTATGGCTTGCACGAAGAAATTAATGCTGTTGCATTAAATTAAAATAAACGAGGTGAATATGAACAATGCATTTGAAGAAGTGCTGGGTGACTATTTTTTCAGTAAATCTTTACGCCCGGCAACGGAGTGGAGTTACAGGAAGGTGGTCAGGTCATTCATGTCCTATACCGGTGACGGTATTTCACCTGAGCAGGTTGACAAGAAACTTGTTTTAATGTGGCGACGGAAAATTATCCAGGAGGATGGTCTGAGCAGAACAACGTGGAATAATAAAGTGACCCACATGAGGGCTATTTTCAACCATGCCATTAATAACGGGCTGGTAACCATGCGAGAAAATCCGTTCAATGGCGTGATTACCCGACCCGATGTGAAACGTAAAAAAACGCTGACCGATGTTCAGATGAATAAAATCTATCTGTACATGGAGGCCAGAGAACAGGATGAGCGACTGGGGCTGATGGAATCGAGGAACGCCTTACGACCAGTCTGGTTCTGGCTCACGGTACTGGATGCACTGAGGCGCACTGGTATGCGTCAGAATCAGCTGCTGCACATTCGCCTTGGAGATGTGAGTTTTGAGCACTGGTGGATTAACCTACGGCCGGAGGGCGCCAAGAACCATAAGGAACATCGGGTCCCCATTACTGAGAATCTCCGCCCACGGCTCGAAAGGCTCTACAATCTTTCTCTCGAACGTGGGGCGAAAATGCAGGATCAGTTATTCAATGTAGCTCGCTTTGATGGCCGGAAGAATGAGGTTTGCAGCAACATGGATCATCCGCCGCTGCGCGCGTTTTTCAGAAGACTATCGCGGGAGTGTGGTTTTGCTGTCAGTCCGCACCGGTTCCGCCACACCATCGCGACTAACCTGATGAGGCTGCCGGATCGTAATCTGAAAATGGCGCAGGACCTGCTGGGCCATTCCACCCCGGCAGTCACGCTTGAGTATGTTGAAAGCGATCTGGATAAGGTCAGGGACATGCTGGAGGAGCTGGATGCGGCATAAGACTAATCTTAAGTTAAATCTAAGTCGATGATATTAAAAATAGAAAAAAATGGGGTGTTTGCTTTACAAAAGATTGACACAAGGAGGATCAGAAGGTAAATACGTTCGTGAAGTAAATTGTGGACGTGAGAAATCCAGAGAATGCGACGAACATTCTCTGGATTTAAGTCCTGTGTTCAACTGATGCGGTAACACAAGTACCATCATCATGCCGTCCGGGGACTACTGTCTTGCCCGTTAAGGATCTCATCTCTTAACGAACAGGCTCTGAAGAAGTGGTGCCCGGACTCGGAATCGAACCA
>OKVM01000569.1_pt1 | contig 15980 bp, 12 predicted proteins | sample 1606841 | NCBI WGS metagenome assembly OKVM01 (sample SAMN03281010, study PRJEB24777) | human gut metagenome | isolation source: fecal sample PR157 from 1 month old male Malay infant, caesarean delivered... | reverse complement strand
GAATTAAAGAATACGCCGGTTTCTGAGCTGATCACTCTCGGCGAAAATATGGGGCTGGAAAACCTGGCTCGTATGCGCAAGCAGGACATTATTTTTGCCATCCTGAAGCAGCACGCAAAGAGTGGCGAAGATATCTTTGGTGACGGTGTGCTGGAGATATTGCAGGATGGATTTGGTTTCCTCCGCTCTGCAGACAGCTCCTACCTCGCCGGTCCTGATGACATCTACGTTTCTCCCAGCCAAATCCGCCGTTTCAACCTCCGCACTGGTGACACCATTTCTGGTAAGATTCGCCCGCCAAAAGAAGGCGAACGTTACTTTGCGCTGTTGAAAGTTAACGAAGTTAACTACGACAAACCTGAAAACGCCCGTAATAAAATCCTCTTTGAGAACTTAACGCCGCTGCACGCGAACTCACGTCTGCGTATGGAACGTGGTAACGGTTCTACTGAAGATTTAACGGCTCGCGTACTGGATTTGGCTTCCCCGATTGGCCGTGGTCAGCGTGGTCTGATCGTCGCACCGCCGAAAGCGGGTAAAACTATGCTGTTGCAGAACATCGCGCAGAGCATTGCTTACAACCACCCTGACTGCGTACTGATGGTGCTGCTGATCGACGAACGTCCAGAAGAAGTGACCGAAATGCAGCGTCTGGTAAAAGGTGAAGTGGTTGCTTCCACCTTCGACGAACCGGCATCCCGTCACGTTCAGGTTGCTGAAATGGTAATCGAGAAGGCGAAGCGTCTGGTTGAACACAAAAAAGACGTCATCATTCTGCTCGACTCCATCACTCGTCTGGCTCGCGCCTACAACACCGTGGTGCCGGCTTCCGGTAAAGTCCTGACCGGTGGTGTGGACGCCAACGCCCTGCACCGTCCGAAGCGTTTCTTCGGCGCGGCGCGTAACGTGGAAGAGGGCGGCAGCCTGACCATTATCGCAACGGCGCTGATCGACACCGGTTCTAAGATGGATGAAGTGATCTACGAAGAGTTTAAAGGCACCGGTAACATGGAGCTGCACCTCTCCCGTAAGATCGCTGAAAAACGCGTCTTCCCGGCTATCGACTACAACCGTTCCGGTACGCGTAAAGAAGAGCTGCTCACCACTCAGGAAGAGCTACAGAAAATGTGGATCCTGCGCAAAATCATCCATCCGATGGGTGAAATCGACGCGATGGAGTTCCTCATTAACAAGCTGGCAATGACCAAGACCAACGACGACTTCTTCGACATGATGAAGCGCTCGTAAGCCCGGCTGATATCGAAAACGCCACGTTTTTACGTGGCGTTTTTCTTTTGCGATTTATCTGATCTGTTAGTCAAATAAACAAGTCATCATCACATTCATTATGTGGAATTGCTGTGGGCTGTATAAACTACGAGTGGTCGAAAGTGTAATGTTCTGAATGCTCTCTTCTAGAGACAGACGTAACGCATTATACTTTAAGGAAATGATATATGCTGAGAGCACATACACTGTGAATTTACTCGCTGCTTTATCTGAGCTAATCAGTATTTTTTTATTCACAACCATTTTTATTTTTCTTGCGCGAAAAGTAGCCATCAAGATAGGTTTAGTGGATAAACCCAATTTTCGTAAACGGCACCAGGGGGTGGTTCCTTTGGTTGGCGGGATTTCTGTGTTCGCAGGAATCAGCTTTATGTTTGCTCTCTCGGATTACTATATTCCGCACGCATCGTTATACCTTTTTTCTGCTGGTGTGCTGGTTTTGGTCGGCGCATTGGATGATCGTTTTGACATTAGCGTGAAAATTCGCGCTGTGGTACAGGCCGCTATTGCTGTTGTCATGATGGTGATAGGGAAACTCCATCTCAGTAGCCTGGGGTATATTTTCGGTCCCTGGGAATTGGTGCTCGGCCCCTTTGGCTATTTCCTCACGCTCTTTGCCGTCTGGGCGGCGATCAATGCTTTCAATATGGTTGATGGTATTGATGGCTTACTTGGCGGGCTGTCCAGCGTCTCATTTGCCGCAATGGGGCTGATTCTGTGGTTTGATGGGCAGACGAGTCTGGCGGTATGGTGTTTCGCCATGATCGCCGCGATTCTACCCTATATCATGTTAAACCTTGGTGTTCTGGGGCGTCGCTATAAAGTCTTTATGGGCGATGCGGGCAGTACGCTGATTGGCTTCACGGTTATCTGGATCCTGCTGGAAACCACGCAGGGTAAAACGCATCCTATCAGCCCGGTTACTGCGCTGTGGATTATTGCGATTCCATTAATGGATATGGTGGCGATTATGTATCGTCGCCTGCGTAAGGGCATGAGCCCCTTTTCTCCCGATCGCCAACATATTCATCATTTGATCATGCGTGCAGGGTTTACTTCCCGACAGGCATTTGTTCTCATTACGCTCGCCGCTGCGATTCTGGCTTCCATTGGCGTTGCCGCAGAATATTCCCATTTTGTTCCAGAATGGGTCATGTTGGTGCTCTTTTTGCTAGCATTCTTCCTTTACGGTTACTGCATTAAGCGTGCCTGGAAGGTGGCGCGATTAATTAAGCGCGTGAAGCGCAGACTACGCAGAAACCGTGATAACAATCCAACGATAACCAAGTAAATTGAGGATGCGATGACACAACCATTACCGGGGGCACACGCCGTGAGCGCTGAAAATGAACTGGATATTCGTGGGTTGTTTCGTACCTTGTGGGCTGGGAAGCTATGGATTGTGGGAATAGGGCTGGCTTTTGCGCTGATTGCGTTAGCGTATACGTTTTTTGCCCGTCAGGAGTGGAGCGCAACGGCGATTTCCGACCGCCCCACCGTCAATATGCTGGGCGGCTATTACTCCCAACAGCAGTTTTTGCGCAACCTTGATATCAAAGCCAGCCTCGCGCCGGCCGATCAGCCTTCGGTAATGGATGAAGCGTATAAAGAGTTCGTCATGCAACTGGCGTCCTGGGATACGCGTCGCGATTTCTGGCTACAGACCGATTATTACAAGCAGCGCATGGTCGGCAACAGCAAAGCCGATGCCGCGATGCTGGATGAAATGATCAATAACATTCAGTTCACGCCAGGCGATTTCACTCGCAACACCAATGATAGCGTGAAGCTGATTGCGGAAACGGCGCCCGATGCCAACAACCTGCTTCGCCAGTATGTGGCGTTTGCCAGCCAGCGTGCGGCGAGCCATCTGAATGATGAGTTAAAGGGTGCATGGGCCGCGCGGACTATCCAGATGAAAGCGCAGGTTAAACGCCAGGAAGAGGTGGCGAAAAGCATTTTCTCTCGTCGTGTTCATAGCATTGAACAGGCGCTCAAAATTGCCGAGCAGCATAATATTTCTCGTACGGCTACCGATGTTCCTGCCGATGAATTACCCGACTCTGAGCTGTTTTTGCTTGGCCGCCCTATGCTACAAGCGCGTCTTGAAAACCTTCAGGCTGTCGGTCCGGCATTCGATCTGGACTATGATCAAAATCGGGCCATGTTGAACACGCTGAACGTGGGGCCGACGCTGGACCCGCGTTTCCAGACCTATCGTTATTTGCGCACGCCGGAAGAACCGGTAAAACGCGATAGCCCGCGCCGTGCTTTCCTGATGGTTATGTGGGGCATTGTTGGGGCGCTGATCGGGGCTGGCGTCGCATTAACCCGCCGCCGCGCGATTTAGCAACATCTCAGCAGTGAGGGGTTAGGCCCTCACTGCCTATTCGAAGAGAATCGATGTGAAAGTACTGACTGTATTTGGCACGCGACCGGAGGCCATCAAGATGGCGCCTCTGGTTCATGCGCTGGCAAAGGACCCTCATTTTGAGGCAAAAGTCTGCGTTACTGCGCAGCATCGGGAGATGCTCGATCAGGTTTTGAATCTCTTTTCTATTGTGCCTGACTACGATCTCAATATTATGCAGCCGGGTCAGGGGCTGACAGAGATTACCTGTCGAATCCTGGAAGGATTAAAACCGATTCTTGCCGATTTTAAACCTGATGTCGTATTGGTGCATGGCGATACGACAACCACTCTCGCCACCAGTCTGGCGGCTTTCTACCAGCGTATTCCTGTCGGTCATGTAGAGGCCGGGCTGCGAACCGGCGATCTCTACTCCCCCTGGCCTGAAGAGGCGAACCGCACCTTGACCGGTCGCCTGGCGATGTACCATTTTGCGCCGACGGAAAATTCACGGCAGAATTTACTGCGGGAACAGATCCCTGATAACCACATCTTTGTCACCGGCAATACCGTGATTGATGCGCTGATCTGGGTGCGCGATCGCGTACTGGCCAGCGATACGCTACGCGCCGAACTGGCAAAGCGGTATCCTTTCCTGTGTGACGATAAAAAAATGATCCTGGTGACCGGACATCGCCGTGAGAGCTTTGGCCGGGGGTTTGAGCAAATCTGTCATGCGCTGGCGGAGATAGCCGCTACCAATCAGGATGTACAAATTGTGTATCCGGTTCACCTGAATCCCAACGTCAGCGAACCGGTTAACCGCATCCTGGGTCATGTTGAAAATGTGATACTGATTGAGCCGCAGGATTACCTGCCGTTTGTCTGGCTGATGAACCACGCCTGGCTGATCCTTACCGATTCCGGCGGGATTCAGGAAGAGGCGCCGTCATTAGGCAAACCGGTGTTGGTTATGCGCGAAATGACGGAACGGCCAGAAGCCGTTACCGCTGGCACGGTGCGTCTGGTGGGAACCGATTCACACCGTATTGTGGAAGAAGTCACACGTTTGCTGCACGACGAAAATGAATATCAAACCATGAGCCGCGCCCATAATCCTTATGGCGACGGACAGGCGTGCGGCCGCATTTTACACGCGTTAAAAAATAATCGGGTATCGCTATGAGTTTTACGACCATTTCTGTTATTGGGCTGGGATACATCGGGTTGCCGACGGCTGCGGCCTTTGCTTCTCGCCAAAAGCACGTTATTGGCGTGGATATCAATCAGCAGGCGGTGGACACCATCAACCGTGGAGCCATCCATATTGTTGAGCCGGATCTGGATAGCGTCGTGAAAACTGCGGTTGAAGGCGGATTCCTCCGGGCAACGACAACGCCGGTAGCAGCCGACGCGTACTTGATCGCCGTGCCGACGCCGTTCAAGGGCGATCACGACCCCGATATGGTTTATGTTGAAGCGGCCGCGAAATCTATTGCTCCCGTACTGAAAAAAGGCGCGCTGGTCATCCTCGAATCCACCTCGCCGGTGGGCGCGACAGAACAAATGGCCGCATGGCTGGCGGAAATGCGCCCGGATCTGACTTTCCCGCAGCAGGCGGGGGAACAGGCTGATGTGAACATTGCCTACTGCCCGGAGCGCGTATTGCCGGGTCAGGTCATGGTGGAACTCATCAAAAATGACCGCGTGATTGGCGGCATGACGCCGGTATGCTCCGCGCGTGCCAGCGAGTTGTACAAGATTTTCCTTGAAGGCGAGTGTGTGGTGACTAATTCCCGCACCGCCGAAATGTGTAAGCTCACGGAAAACAGCTTCCGTGACGTCAATATCGCCTTTGCGAACGAGCTGTCGCTGATTTGCGCCGATCAGGGGATTAACGTCTGGGAACTGATTCGTCTGGCGAATCGTCATCCGCGCGTGAATATTCTCCAGCCTGGGCCGGGCGTGGGCGGCCACTGCATCGCCGTCGATCCGTGGTTTATTGTGGCGCAAAACCCGCAGCAGGCGCGGCTGATCCGTACCGCGCGTGAAGTGAACGACGGTAAACCACACTGGGTGGTGGCGCAGGTGAAAGCCGCAGTGGCGGACTGCCTGACGGCAACGAATAAGCGCGCCAGCGACATCAAAATCGCCTGCTTTGGTCTGGCGTTTAAACCAAATATTGACGATCTGCGTGAAAGCCCGGCGATGGGCATTGCGCAGGAGATTGCGCAATGGCATGCCGGTGAAACGCTGGTGGTAGAGCCTAATATTCATCAGTTGCCGAAAAAACTGGAAGGTCGCTGCACGTTAGCCACGCTGGAAAATGCGCTGGCGGAAGCAGATGTGCTGGTCATGCTGGTTGACCATCATCCGTTTAAAGCGATTAACGGCGACGCCGTGCGGCAACGCTACATTGTGGATACGAAAGGAGTCTGGCGCTGATGAAACGGATTCTGGTCACTGGCGGCGCGGGATTTATCGGTTCTGCCGTTGTGCGCCACATCATTGATGAAACCCCCGACGTCGTGGTGGTGGTGGATAAGCTCACCTACGCCGGAAACCTGATGTCGCTGGCGCCAGTTGCCCAGCATGAGCGCTTTGCCTTTGAGAAGGTGGATATCTGCGATCGGGCATCGCTGGACCGCGTTTTTCAGCAGTACCAGCCGGATTATGTGATGCATCTGGCGGCGGAAAGCCACGTTGACCGGTCTATCGACGGCCCGGCTGCGTTTATTGAAACCAATATCGTGGGAACCTACACGCTGCTGGAAGCGGCCCGGACTTACTGGGCGACGCTCAATGATGAGAAAAAATCGGCGTTTCGTTTCCACCATATCTCCACTGACGAGGTGTATGGCGATCTGCATTCCACGGATGATTTCTTTACTGAGACCACGCCGTATGCGCCGAGCAGTCCTTATTCCGCCTCGAAAGCCAGCAGCGATCACCTGGTGCGCGCGTGGTTGCGCACCTATGGTCTGCCGACGCTGGTCACTAACTGTTCCAATAATTACGGCCCTTACCACTTCCCGGAAAAGCTGATCCCATTGATGATCCTGAACGCGCTGGCGGGTAAACCGCTGCCGGTGTATGGCAATGGACAACAGATCCGCGACTGGCTGTACGTTGAAGATCACGCCAGGGCGCTGTATCGCGTGCTGACGGCGGGCGAAGTGGGTGAGACATATAACATTGGCGGCCATAATGAGCGTAAGAATCTGGAGGTTGTGGAAACGATTTGCGATCTGCTGGAAGAACTTGCGCCACAAAAACGGCAGGGCGTGGCGCATTATCGCTCCCTGATCGCTTTTGTGGATGACCGTCCAGGCCATGATTTACGCTATGCCATCGACGCAGCGAAAATTGCGCGTGAACTTGGCTGGACGCCGCAGGAAACCTTTGAAAGCGGAATGCGGAAAACCGTGCAGTGGTATCTGGCGAATGAGGCCTGGTGGAAGCCCGTGCAGGATGGCAGCTATCAGGGTGAACGTTTAGGTCTGAAGGGCTAAACCCGGAGGAGGAACGCATGAAAGGTATCATTCTGGCGGGCGGCTCTGGCACCCGCCTGCATCCGATTACGCGCGGCGTGTCGAAGCAGCTTCTGCCGATTTATGACAAGCCGATGATCTACTATCCGCTGTCGGTACTGATGCTGGCGGGTATCCGGGAAATCCTGATTATCACCACACCGGAAGATAAGCACTATTTTCAGCGTCTGCTGGGCGATGGTTCGGAGTTTGGCATTGAGTTGCAATATGCCGAACAACCCAGCCCGGATGGGCTGGCGCAGGCCTTTATCATTGGTGAAACATTCCTTAACGGCGAGCCGTCCTGTCTTGTACTGGGCGACAATATCTTCTTTGGTCAGGGTTTCAGCCCGAAATTGCGTCATGTGGCGGCGCGAACCGAAGGGGCGACCGTTTTTGGTTATCAGGTTATGGACCCGGAACGTTTTGGCGTCGTGGAGTTCGACGACAATTTTCGCGCAGTCTCGCTGGAAGAAAAACCGAAACAGCCGAAATCAAACTGGGCGGTGACCGGTCTCTATTTTTACGACAGCAAGGTAGTAGAGTACGCGAAGCGCGTGAAGCCTTCCGAGCGCGGTGAGCTGGAGATTACGTCCATTAATCAGATGTACCTTAATGACGGCAAGCTGACGGTTGAGTTGCTCGGTCGTGGCTTTGCGTGGCTGGATACCGGCACCCATGACAGCCTGATTGAAGCGAGCACGTTTGTGCAGACGGTTGAAAAACGCCAGGGCTTCAAAATTGCCTGTCTGGAAGAGATCGCCTGGCGTAACGGCTGGCTGGATGACGAGGGCGTAAAACGCGCCGCCAGTTCTTTAGCGAAAACCGGTTATGGCCAATATTTACTGGAGCTACTCCGTGCCCGTCCGCGCCAGTATTGAACCATTAACGTGGGAAAATACGTTCTTTGGCGTCAATAGCGCTATTGTTCGCGTGAACCCTGCCGCGCCGGTGTTAACGCCAGAGGCATTGCAACCCTGGTCGCGCGTGCAGGCGAAAATTTCTGCTGCGCGCACGGATGAATTAGATGCGCTGCAACAGTTGGGGTTTTCGCTGGTAGAAGGCGAAGTCGACTTCAGCCTGCCGGTCGCTGGCGTTGAACGTATTTCTGGCGTGGAAATTGCACAAATTGCCGATATTCCCGCGTTACGTCAACAGGCGCCCGCCGCGTTTGCGCAAAGCCGTTTCCGCGCACCGTGGTATGCGCCGGACGCCAGCGCCCGTTTTTATGCTCAGTGGATTGAAAATGCCGTGCGCGGCACCTTCGATCACCAGTGTCTGGTTATCCGGGCGGCGAATAACGATATTCGCGGGTTTGTCTCGCTGCGCGAACTGAACGACACCGATGCGCGCATCGGCCTGCTGGCCGGGCGTGGCGCAGGAGCAGAATTAATGCAGGCAGCGCTCGCGTGGGCGCAGTCTCGCGGAAAGACAACATTGCGGGTGGCGACCCAGATGGGCAACACCGCCGCGCTTAAACGTTATATACAGAGCGGTGGCAACGTAGAAAGCATCGCGTACTGGTTATACAGGTGACAAAATGATTCCATTTAACGCGCCGCCGGTGGTGGGAACCGAACTCGATTACATGCAGTCAGCGCTGGGAAGCGGCAAACTTTGCGGAGATGGCGGCTTTACGCGCCGTTGCCAGCAGTGGCTGGAGCAACGTTTTGGCAGCGCTAAAGTGTTGCTGACGCCATCCTGTACGGCGTCACTTGAAATGGCGGCACTGCTGCTGGACATCCAGCCGGGCGATGAAGTCATTATGCCAAGCTACACCTTCGTTTCTACCGCCAACGCCTTTGTGCTGCGCGGGGCGAAAATCATTTTCGTCGATATCCGCCCGGATACCATGAACATTGATGAAACGCTGATTGAAGCGGCGATTACCGACAAGACGCGCGTCATTGTCCCGGTGCATTACGCGGGCGTCGCTTGCGAAATGGACACCATTATGGCGATTGCGAAGCGTCATAATCTGTTTGTGGTGGAAGATGCCGCGCAGGGCGTGATGTCAACCTGGAAAGGCCGTGCGCTGGGGACGATTGGTCATATCGGTTGCTTCAGTTTTCACGAAACCAAAAACTACACGGCAGGTGGTGAAGGCGGTGCGACGCTGATTAACGACCGTTCCCTGATTGAACGGGCGGAAATCATCCGTGAAAAAGGCACCAATCGCAGCCAGTTCTTCCGGGGACAGGTGGATAAATACACCTGGCGGGATATCGGCTCCAGCTATCTGATGTCCGATCTCCAGGCGGCGTATCTGTGGGCGCAGCTGGAAGCGGCCGATCGCATCAATCAACAGCGTCTGGCGCTGTGGCAGACCTACTATGACGCGCTGGCGCCGCTGGCGCGCGCGGGACGTATTGACCTGCCCTCTATCCCGGACGACTGTAGGCACAACGCACATATGTTTTATATCAAGTTGCGGGATATTACCGATCGCAGCGCGCTGATCAACTTCCTGAAAGAAGCGGAAATCATGGCGGTGTTCCATTACATCCCGCTACATGATTGTCCGGCAGGCGACAAGTTTGGCGAGTTCCGTGGCGAAGATCGGTACACCACCAAAGAGAGTGAGCGCCTGCTGCGCTTGCCGCTGTTTTATAATCTGTCTCCCGTTAATCAGCGAACGGTGATTTCGACCTTGCTGAACTATTTCTCCTGATATGTCGCTTGCGAAAGCGTCCCTGTGGACGGCCGCCAGTACGCTGGTGAAAATTGGCGCAGGCTTACTGGTCGTAAAACTGCTGGCGGTGTCGTTTGGCCCTGCGGGCGTCGGCCAGGCGGGTAACTTCCGCCAGATGGTGACCGTGCTCGGCGTGCTGGCCGGGGCCGGGATATTTAACGGGGTGACGAAGTATGTCGCTCAGCATCATGATAACCCTGCCCGGTTGCATAACGTGGTGGGCACTTCATCCGCAATGGTGATGGGGTTCTCCACGCTACTGGCGCTGGTCTTCGTGCTGGCGGCGGCCCCCATTAGCCAGGGGCTGTTTGGGCATAGCCACTACCAGGGGCTGGTGCGTTTAGTGGCGCTGGTGCAGATGGGGATCGCCTGGGCGAACCTGCTGCTGGCGCTGATGAAAGGGTTTCGTGACGCTGCCGGGAATGCGCTGTCGCTGATTGTGGGGAGCCTGGTGGGAGTTGTTGCCTACTATGGCTGCTACCGTCTGGGCGGCTATGAAGGTGCGCTGCTGGGTCTGGCGCTGGTGCCTGCGCTGGTGGTGATCCCGGCGGCGATTATGCTGGTTAAACGCGGCGCGATCCCGCTTAGCTACCTGAAACCGTCGTGGGATAAAGGGCTTGCCGGACAGCTCAGCAAATTTACGCTGATGGCGCTGATTACGTCCGTCACGCTACCGGTGGCTTATGTGATGATGCGAAACCTGCTGGCGGCGCATTACAGCTGGGATGATGTTGGTATCTGGCAGGGCGTAAGCAGTATTTCCGATGCCTATCTACAATTTATTACCGCCTCGTTTAGCGTGTACTTATTGCCAACGCTGTCGCGTCTGACCGAAAAGCAGGCGATTACGCGCGAAGTGGTGAAATCGCTGAAATTTGTTCTGCCTGCGGTGGCGGCGGCGAGTTTTACGGTCTGGCTGCTGCGCGATTTCGCCATCTGGCTGCTCTTTTCCGCCAAATTCACCGCCATGCGCGATCTGTTCGCCTGGCAACTGGTGGGCGATGTGCTGAAAGTGGGCGCGTACGTTTTTGGCTATCTGGTGATCGCGAAAGCGTCGCTGCGGTTTTATATTCTGGCTGAGATTAGCCAGTTCATTTTGTTGACGGCATTCGCTCACTGGCTTATCCCCGCGCATGGCGCGCTGGGGGCGGCACAGGCGTATATGGCCACTTATGTGGTCTATTTCTCTCTCTGTTGTGGCGTGTTTTTACTCTGGCGTAGGCGGGCATGACTGTACTGATTCACGTACTGGGATCGGATATCCCTCACCATAATCAAACCGTGCTGCGGTTTTTCAATGATGCGCTGGCCGCGACAAGCGAGCATGCGCGCGTGTTTATGGTTGCAGGTCAGGATGCGGGGCTCAGGGAAAGCTGCCCGGCTCTGTCGCTGAGTTTCTACGCCGGGAAAAAAACGCTGGCTGAGGCGGTCATCGCCAAAGCGAAAGCCAATCGCCGGCAACGTTTCTTCTTCCACGGTCAGTTCAATACCAGCCTGTGGCTGGCGCTGCTAAGTGGCGGAATCAAACCTGAGCAGTTTTACTGGCACATCTGGGGCGCGGATCTGTATGAAGTTTCCCGTGGGCTGAAATTCCGTCTGTTTTACCCCGTTCGCCGCATGGCGCAAAATCGAGTGGGCTGTGTGTTCGCTACTCGTGGCGATTTGAGCTATTTCGCCCGTCAGCACCCGCGCGTGCGTGGTGAACTGCTCTATTTCCCGACGCGAATGGACTCTTCGCTTAATAACATGGCAAACGATCGTCCGCGTGAAGGGAAAATGACGGTTCTGGTGGGTAACTCCGGCGATCGCAGTAACGAACATATTGCGGCGTTACGCGCGGTGTATCAGCAGTTCGGCGACACGGTAAATGTGATCGTGCCGATGGGCTATCCGGCCAATAACGACGCGTACATTGATGAAGTCCGTCAGGCGGGACAGGCGCTGTTCAGTGCGGAAAATTTACACATCCTCAGCGAAAAACTGGAATTCGATGCCTATCTGGCGCTGCTTCGCCAGTGCGACCTCGGGTATTTCATCTTTGCCCGTCAGCAGGGAATCGGCACGTTGTGCCTGCTTATCCAGGCGGGTGTCCCGTGCGTGCTTAACCGTGAGAACCCGTTCTGGCAGGATATGGCGGAACAGCATCTGCCCGTGTTGTTCACGACGGACGCGCTTAATGAAGGCGTGGTTCGTGAGGCGCAGCGGCAGCTGGCGTCCGTGGATAAAAGCGGGATCACCTTCTTTAGCCCAAATTACCTTGAACCGTGGCATAACGCGTTACGCATTGCCGCAGGAGAAGCCGCATGAGCCTGATGCAATTTAGCGGGTTACTGGTCGTCTGGCTGCTCTCCACGCTGTTTATCGCCACGTTGACCTGGTTTGAGTTTCGCCGCGTGCGCTTTAACTTCAACGTATTCTTTTCATTGCTGTTTTTGCTGACCTTTTTCTTCGGCTTCCCGTTGACCAGCGTGCTGGTGTTCCGCTTTGACGTCGGCGTGGCGCCGCCGGAAATCCTGTTGCAGGCGTTATTGTCCGCCGCGTGTTTTTATGCCGTTTATTACGTGACCTATAAAACCCGCTTACGTAAACGCGTGACGGATGTGCCGCGCAAGCCGCTATTTACCATGAACCGGGTGGAGACTCACCTTACCTGGGTCATGCTGATGGGGATTGCACTGGTGAGCGTTGGCATCTTCTTTATGCACAATGGGTTCCTGCTGTTCCGGCTGCACTCTTACAGCCAGATCTTCTCCAGCGAAGTCTCCGGCGTGGCATTGAAACGCTTCTTCTACTTCTTTATTCCGGCGATGCTGGTGATCTACTTCCTGCGCCAGGACAGTAAAGCGTGGCTGTTTTTCCTGGTGAGTACCGTTGCGTTTGGCCTGCTGACCTACATGATTGTCGGCGGCACGCGCGCTAACATCATCATCGCGTTTGCCATCTTCCTGTTTATCGGCATTATTCGTGGCTGGATCTCGCTGTGGATGCTGGTGGCGGCGGGTGTGCTGGGAATTGTCGGGATGTTCTGGCTGGCGCTGAAGCGCTATGGGCTGAACGTGAGCGGCGATGAGGCGTTTTACACTTTCCTGTATCTGACCCGCGATACCTTCTCGCCGTGGGAGAACCTGGCGCTGCTGTTGCAAAACTACGACAACATCGATTTCCAGGGACTGGCGCCGATCGTCCGTGATTTTTATGTCTTTATTCCTTCGTGGCTGTGGCCTGGGCGTCCGGGCATTGTGCTGAATTCAGCCAACTACTTTACCTGGGAAGTGCTGAACAACCACTCAGGCCTCGCCATTTCCCCCACGCTGATTGGTTCGCTGGTGGTGATGGGCGGCGCTCTGTTTATCCCTCTGGGGGCGGTCGCGGTTGGGCTGATTATCAAATGGTTTGACTGGCTGTATGAGCTTGGCAACCGCGAGACGAATCGCTATAAGGCGGCGATTTTGCACAGTTTCTGCTTTGGCGCCATCTTCAATATGATTGTTCTGGCGCGAGAAGGGCTGGATTCTTTTGTCTCGCGAGTGGTCTTTTTCCTCGTGATTTTTGGTGCCTGCCTGCTGGTAGCAAAACTCTTGTTCTGGCTTTTCGATTGTGCCGGGTTGGTCCATCAACGGGCGAAACCGCAGCCGCAGACTCAGGTTGAAGGATAATAATGACGGATAACACGACAGCGCCGCTCTATTCACTTCGTGGATTGCAGCTGATTGGCTGGCGCGATATGCAACATGCGCTGAATTACCTGTTTGCCGATGGGCAAATGAAGCAGGGTACGCTGGTGGCGATCAATGCTGAGAAAATGCTGACTGCAGAAGATGACCCGGAAGTCAGGGCGTTGATTGATGCCGCCGAGTTTAAATATGCGGATGGCATTAGCGTCGTGCGCTCAGTGCGTAAGAAATTCCCCCAGGCGCAGGTTTCACGGGTAGCCGGGGCCGATCTCTGGGAAGAACTGATGGCGCGCGCCGGTAAAGAAGGGACGCCTGTTTTTCTGGTCGGCGGTAAGCCGGAGGTGCTGGCGCAGACGGAAGCAAAACTGCGTGCGCAGTGGAACGTCAATATTGTCGGTAGCCAGGACGGTTATTTTAAACCTGAGCAGCGCCAGGCGCTGTTTGAGCGCATCCATGCCAGCGGGGCGAAGATTGTGACCGTGGCGATGGGATCGCCGAAACAAGAAATCCTGATGCGCGACTGTCGGGTGATTCATCCTCAGGCCTTATATATGGGGGTGGGCGGCACCTACGATGTCTTTACCGGTCATGTGAAACGCGCGCCCAAAATGTGGCAGACGCTGGGGCTGGAGTGGCTGTATCGCCTGCTGTCTCAGCCGAGCCGTATCACCCGCCAGCTGCGTCTGTTGCGCTATCTCCGCTGGCATTACACCGGCAATCTCTGAACGCTGCTTTTCTTACGGGTAGCGCATTCTGCTTAATGCGTTGCCCGCCTCCCACATTTTTGCTCCTTTTTTACACAAAACATGCATTTTTTTAATGCTTCATTTGCCATTTTGCCAAATTTAAGAAACCATTCGCATCGCTTGATGTACCCATAACAATAACCGGCAACAACGCCGGAACGAGTGCAAACACGACAAGAGGATTTATGGCAGAGAAAAAACCGGAGCTACAGCGTGGGCTGGAAGCTCGTCATATCGAATTGATCGCCCTTGGGGGCACGATTGGCGTTGGGCTGTTTATGGGCGCCGCCAGTACGCTGAAATGGGCGGGGCCGTCCGTGCTGCTGGCGTATATCGTCGCCGGGCTGTTCGTCTTTTTCATCATGCGCTCAATGGGCGAAATGCTGTTCCTGGAGCCGGTTACTGGCTCATTCGCCGTTTATGCACACCGTTACATGAGCCCCTTCTTTGGCTATCTCACCGCGTGGTCATACTGGTTTATGTGGATGGCGGTGGGGATATCGGAAATAACCGCTATCGGGGTATACGTGCAGTTCTGGTTCCCGGATATGGCGCAATGGATACCCGCCCTGATCGCCGTTGGGCTGGTGGCGCTGGCTAATCTGGCCGCCGTCCGTCTGTACGGCGAAATCGAGTTCTGGTTTGCGATGATCAAAGTCACCACCATCATTGTGATGATTGTGGTCGGACTGGGGGTGATTTTCTTTGGCTTTGGCAATGGCGGCCAGGCGATCGGTTTTGGCAACCTGACGGAACACGGCGGCTTCTTTGCCGGTGGCTGGAAAGGGTTCCTGACGGCGTTGTGTATTGTGGTCGCCTCCTATCAGGGCGTGGAGCTGATCGGCATTACCGCGGGTGAAGCGAAGAATCCGCAGGTTACGCTGCGCAGCGCGGTAGGCAAGGTACTGTGGCGTATCCTGATTTTCTATGTAGGGGCGATTTTCGTTATCGTGACGATCTTCCCGTGGAACGAAATCGGCAGTAACGGTAGTCCGTTTGTACTCACTTTTGCCAAAATCGGGATTACCGCTGCGGCGGGCATTATTAACTTCGTGGTGCTGACCGCCGCGCTTTCCGGCTGTAACAGCGGCATGTATAGCTGCGGACGTATGCTGTATGCCCTGGCGAAAAACCGACAGCTTCCGGCGGCGATGGCGAAAGTCTCCCGTCATGGCGTACCGGTCGCCGGGGTGGCGCTGTCGATCGCGATTCTGCTGATTGGCTCATGCCTGAACTACATTATTCCGAACCCGCAGCGGGTATTTGTGTATGTCTACAGCGCCAGCGTATTGCCGGGTATGGTGCCGTGGTTCGTGATCCTGATTAGCCAGTTGCGTTTCCGTCGTGCTCATAAAGACGCGATGGTCAGCCATCCTTTCCGTTCTATTATGTTCCCGTGGGCGAATTATCTGACGATGGCGTTCCTGGTTTGCGTTTTAATTGGCATGTACTTGAATGAAGATACCCGTATGTCGCTGTTTGTCGGCATCATCTTCCTGCTTGCCGTCACGCTCATCTACAAGGTTTTCGGCCTGAATCGCGCCGGAACTGCCCACAAGGTGGGGGAATAAGCAGCAAAACGCGCAAAGCGTAACCAAACGCGCATTTTATTTAAAAAGGCACTAGACAGAGGGGTGGGAAGTCCGTATTATCCACCCCCGCAACGGCGCTAAGCGCCCGTAGCTCAGCTGGATAGAG
>OKVM01000562.1_pt1 | contig 16181 bp, 17 predicted proteins | sample 1606841 | NCBI WGS metagenome assembly OKVM01 (sample SAMN03281010, study PRJEB24777) | human gut metagenome | isolation source: fecal sample PR157 from 1 month old male Malay infant, caesarean delivered... | reverse complement strand
GAGACAAGAACCATTCGAGAGTCGGGTCTGTTTGCGGTTTGCCAAGCACCATGCGCGGTTATCCTCTGTTATAAGCTGTCTCCAGAGCCAGAACACGACACTGCCTCTGGGTTTGCAAAAATAGGTTTCCCGAATTCCTGGGAAGGGGGCTGTCGAAAATGTACTGCAGCCTGAATGTGATGTCCTCTGCATACATGCAGTACGTCAATGTATTACTGTAGCATCCCGACTGTTTTAGCATAGCTTTCGCCGTGTGTCTCCTGGTGTCTCGCTTCAGCATGACGCAGGTCGCCTTCCGTTGCGAGATTTGTTATGTGCGCGTAATCTGTCAGGAAAATTGACACATTGGAGTTCCGAATATGCAAGCGCGTGTAAAGTGGGTTGAAGGGTTAACCTTTCTGGGAGAGTCTGCCTCCGGCCACCAGGTTTTAATGGATGGCAACTCCGGTGATAAAGCGCCAAGCCCGATGGAAATGGTGCTGATGGCCGCAGGCGGTTGTAGCGCAATCGACGTGGTTTCTATTTTGCAGAAAGGGCGTCAGGATGTGACGAATTGCGAAGTGAAGCTGACGTCCGAACGTCGTGAAGAAGCGCCGCGCCTGTTTACGCATATTAATCTGCATTTCATTGTGACCGGCAATGACCTGAAAGACGCGGCGGTTGCGCGGGCGGTCGATCTTTCGGCTGAGAAATATTGCTCAGTGGCGCTGATGCTGGAAAAAGCGGTGAATATTACCCATTCGTATGAAGTGATTGCGGCGTGATACCGGTTGCCTGATGGCGCTACGCTTATCCGGCCTACGAATTCGCACCCTGTAGGCCGGATAAGCGTAGCGCCATCCGGCATATATCAAACGCACTCTGTAGGCCGGATAAGGCGTTAGCCGCCATCCGGCAAACATCGAACAGATTATTCGATCTTCTTCCCTTCCATCAGTCGCTGAACCAGCGGCAACATGATCAGTTCCATCGCCAGCCCCATTTTGCCGCCCGGCACCACGAGCGTATTGATATGGGAAATAAACGACCCTTGCAACATCGCCAGCAGCCACGGGAAATCAATCCCTTCCAGATTTCTGAAATGAATGACCACAAAACTTTCGTCCAGCGAAGGAATGCCTTTCGCGGCGAAGGGATTGGAAGTGTCAACGGTGGGCACGCGCTGGAAGTTAATGTGGGTGCGGGAAAACTGCGGCGTAATGAAATTAATGTAGTCATCCATTGAGCGGACAACGGAATCCATCACCGCCTCGCGGGAGTGGCCGCGCTCGCTGGTATCGCGAATCAGCTTTTGAATCCACTCCAGGTTGACGATCGGCACCACGCCGACCAGCAGATCGACATGACGCGCGACATCATGCTGCGGCGTTACCACGCCGCCGTGCAGCCCTTCGTAAAACAGCACATCGGTGGGTTCCGGCAGTGGTTGCCACGGGGTAAACGTCCCCGGCACCTGATTCCACGGCACGGCCTCATCGTAGGTATGAAGATACTTACGCGCCTGGCCTTTGCCCGTCTGTCCGTATTCAATAAAAGTTTGTTCCAGCAGACTGAAGTCGTTGGCTTCAGGGCCGAAATAGCTGATATGCCGCCCGGCGTCGCGCGCTTTGCGGATCGCCATGTCCATTTCGGGGCGTGTGTAACGATGAAAACTGTCGCCTTCCACCTCGGCTGCGCGCAGATTTAACTGCGCGAAAATTTTTCGAAACGCGAGGCTGGTGGTCGTGGTCCCCGCGCCGCTGGACCCTGTTACCGCAATCACCGGATGTTTGGCAGACATAACAACTCCATGAATCAACAAAAGTTTTAGTATAGTCGGCCGTCAGCGGCGGATTATTCGCGAAACTGTCCACGCGGCATAATGTTGACCGTCTCGTGCAGTTCAGACCACACCAGAACAGCTTCTCCGCACTGTAGCTGTCGTTTGACGTCGGCGACCTTTTGCTCAAGCGAACGTTCATGTTCACCATAATCGGTGCCTTCACGCAACACAAAGCTTTCGATCAAATTGTCCAGCGTCTCAGAAGACAGCTCTTGCCAGGGGATCATCATGATGACGCCTCCAGATACGTTGTCAGCCAGTCGGGAATCCGCGACTCCAGCCACATTTCCGGGCGACGCAGCGTCCCGCCGATAAATCCAACATGCCCGCCATGCTCGGTGAGCTGATACTCCACCAGCGGCGGCAGATTTTCCGGTTTCGGGATCACATGATGATCCATAAACGGATCGTCTTTCGCGTGGATGATGAGCGTCGGTTTGGCGATCTGGTTGAGCATCGGCATGGCGCTACACTGACGATAATAGTCTATCGCGTCGGCAAAGCCGTGAATTTTCGCGGTGATCAGATCGTCAAATTCACGGAGCCGGCGCACGGATTTGAGCTGTACCAGATTAATCGGCAGTGTGCCGGGGTATGCCGCCAGCTTGCGCGCGGCGTTGGCCTTCAGCAGATTGAGCAGATAGCGCTGATAAACGCGGGAAAACCCTTTTTCCATATGATAGCTGCACGCTTCCAGCACGAAGGGGGCGGAAACGATGACCGCCGCGTCAATCGGGATCTCGCGGCCTTCTTTCGCCAGCAGACACGCCAGCATATTTCCGCCGAGCGAATAGCCGACGGCGGCGGTGGGGGCGGCGCCAAACTCGCGCTGTAGCCAGTGTAAAAACCAGGTGCCGTCTTCCGTTTCGCCGGAGTGATAAATGCGGTTCAGCCGGTTCGGTTCGCCGCTACAGCCGCGAAAGTGCATGACCACGCCCAGCCAGCCGCGCTTTTGCGCCGCTTCAATCAGCCCGTGAGCGTACGGGCTGTTCAGGCTGCCTTCCAGGCCGTGAAAAACCACCAGACGCGGTTTGTGCTTCGCGTGCTGCGGATCTTCACTCCAGGCCAGATCGATAAAATCGCCGTCCGGTAATTCCAGACGTTGCCAGTGCGCATCGAACTTCACCTTGCGGCGGATGAGTCGCGGCAGCATGGTTTGCAGGTGGCGGTTGCGGATACCGCGCATTGGCACGAACTCCGCACTATCGTGACCGGTGATATCAAGGTCGGGGGAGGTTATTTGAGTCATAAATTATGCGATGTTTTTTTAAATCTGCCGCCTACTATACCGTCACTTTCCCCTGGTGTTTATGAAAATGAGGCAGGGGGAGCGGATTTACACCTTCCTGACGCTGATCTTAATCACAATTCATTACTCAAATTATTACTCTCAGGCTAATGATTCCTCTCTACGCTTAATTGATGACTTTCTCACCAGGGCGCACACTCTTTCCAGTGTTAAGCAATCAAAATGATTAGCTGAATCAGGAGGTTAATAATGTTATCTGGGCAAACGCCAGCACGAGTCTGGAACACGCGCCGCACCGAGAAGCAGCGGCGTCTGGCTTCTGTTCCGGTGCAGGGCAAGGTGCTGCCAACCGCAGACCTGACCGCAATGCTGGAAAAACTGATCGCGCCGGGTGACCGCGTGGTATTAGAAGGGAATAACCAGAAGCAGGCAGATTTCCTGTCCCGCATGCTGGCGGAGGTCAACCCGCAGATAGTGCATGACCTGCATATGATCATGCCAAGCGTTGGGCGCAGCGAGCATCTCGATATCTTCGAAAAGGGTATCGCCCGCAAGCTGGACTTCTCTTTTTCCGGCACTCAAAGTCTGCGCATCTCGCAACTGCTGGAAGATGGCCTGCTGGAAATTGGCGCCATCCACACCTACATCGAGCTTTATTCCCGTCTTTACGTCGACCTGGCGCCAAACGTGGCGCTGATTGCCGGTTACAAAGCTGACCGCAAAGGCAACCTCTACACCGGGCCGAGTACCGAAGATACCCCGGCGCTGGTGGAAGCCGCCGCATTCCACGATGGCATCGTTATCGCACAGGTGAACGAACTGGTGGATGACGAGTGCGACTTGCCGCGCGTCGATATTCCGGGCTCGTGGATCGACTACGTGGTGGTTGCCGACAAACCGTTCTTTATCGAACCGCTGTTCACTCGCGACCCGCGCCTGATCAAACAGGAACATATCCTGATGGCGATGATGGCCATTAAAGGCATCTACGCAGAGCATCAGGTGCAGTCGCTGAACCACGGTATCGGCTTCAACACCGCCGCTATTGAACTGCTGCTGCCGACCTGGGGCGAGCAACTCGGTCTGCGCGGCAAAATCTGTAAACACTGGACGCTGAACCCGCATCCGACGCTGATCCCGGCGATTGAAAGCGGCTGGGTGGAAAGCGTGCACTGCTTCGGCGGCGAGCTGGGGATGGAGGAGTACATCCGCGCCCGTCCTGACGTGTTCTTTACCGGCGCCGACGGCTCCATGCGTTCTAACCGCGCTTTCTGTCAGCTGGCGGGTCAGTACGCGGTCGATATGTTTATCGGCTCCACGTTGCAGGTTGATGGCCTGGCTAACTCCTCAACGGTGACTCGCGGTCGTCTGTCCGGCTTCGGCGGCGCGCCGAACATGGGCCACGACCCGCACGGTCGCCGTCATGCTACCCCGGCCTGGCTGAACATGATCACCGAACCTGACCCCATGCAGCGCGGTAAAAAGCTGGTGGTGCAGATGGTGGAAACTTTCCAGGCAGGCGTGAAACCGACCTTCGTGGAAAAACTGGACGCGGTTGATGTGGCGAAAGCCTCCGGTATGCCGCTGGCGCCGGTGATGATCTACGGCGACGACGTGACCCACGTTCTGACCGAAGAAGGTATCGCTTATCTCTACCGGGCGGAAAGTCTGGAGGAGCGTCGCGCGATGGTTGCGGCGGTGGCCGGTATCACCGACATCGGTCTGGGCGTAGACGCCCGGCGCGTCGCCGAACTGCGTCAGAGCGGCAAGGTGGTTTACCCGGAAGATATGGACATTCGTCGTACCGACGCCACCCGTTCTCTGCTGGCGGCCGGCAGCGTTGCCGACCTGGTGGAATGGTCCGGGGGTCTCTACAACCCACCTGCGAAATTTCGGAGCTGGTAATGAAACTTCTGCCCCGGATTCAGGTTGAAGGCGGTGCCGAATGGCTGGCGCGAACCGCCACGCAGTGTCTGATCGACGAAGCACGATTAAGCCCGAAGCCCGGTCTGGTGGACAGTCGGGGGAACGGCGCGCACCACGATTTATCGCTTGCGCTGATGGAGCGCTCGGCGCACAGCCTGACCTCCACGTTTCAGGCGCTGGCGCAACAAAGCTGGCGGCGTCCGGCTGATATTGCGCTCAGACAAACCATAGGGCGACTTGGTCGCGAAGGCGAGCAGCAGATGATGGCGGCAACGGGCGGCGTGAACACCCACCGTGGCGCGATTTGGGCGCTGGGGCTGTTGGTGAGCGCCGTGGCGATGCATGGCGGCGCGGGCAGGGCGCAGCAGGTGACGGCAACCGCCGCCGAACTGGCAAAACTGCCGGATGACGCCGCGCCGAAAGTCTTCAGTAAAGGGCTGCGCGCCACCCACCGTTATCGCGTACCGGGCGCCAGAGAAGAGGCACAGCAGGCGTTTCCACACATTATGCAGCGTGCGCTGCCGCAGCTTCGGCTAAGCCGACAGAATGGCAGCAGCGAAATGCACGCCCGGCTGGATGCGCTGATGGCCATCATGACCTCGCTGACCGACACCTGCGTACTTTCTCGCGCCGGGATGGAGGGGCTGGATGCCATGCAGCACGGCGCGCGCGCCGTTCTCCATGCGGGCGGCAGCGCGCACCCGGCAGGGGCGCAGGCGCTGGCCCGTTTAGACCGTCAGATGCTGGCGCTGAACGCCTCGCCGGGCGGCGCGGCGGACTTGCTCGCCGCCACCCTGTTTCTCGATCGCGTCGAAACGTCTTATTCAAAGCATTAAGAGGATGTTATGGAAAAAATCACATTGACCGTGCCAGCCAACCGCGCATTACGCGGCAGGGCGCTGGCAGGGGTTGTCGGCTCCGGGGATATGGAGGTGTTATTCACCGCCGACCAGGGCCAGACGTTAACCATTGATATCACTACTTCCGTCGATAACAGCCGCAGCCGCTGGGAAGCGCTGTTTACCCGTCTGCAAACGGTCAGCAGCCTGCCGGCAGGCAAACTGACCATCCACGACTTCGGCGCGACGCCGGGCGTAGCGCGCATTCGTATCGAACAGGTATTTGAAGAGGTGAGCTATGCGTGATGACCGCAGTTTTATCGAATTAAAAGCGCGTCAGCGCGCCCATGCGCTGCTGGATGAAGGCAGCTACCGCGAACTGCTCGACCCGTTTGAAGGCGTGATGTCGCCGTGGCTGGGCGCGCAGGGCATCGTGCCGCAGGCCGATGACGGCATGGTCGTGGCGAAAGGCACTATTAACGGCAAACCGGCGGTGGTTGTGGCGATTGAGGGCGCATTCCAGGGCGGCAGTATGGGCGAAGTGTCCGGCGCTAAAATGGCGGCGGCGCTGGAGCTGGCGGCAGAAGATAACCGTAACGGCATTCCGACGCAGGCGGTGTTGAGCCTGGAAACCGGCGGCGTGCGTTTGCAGGAAGCCAACCTCGGCCTGGCGGCGATTGCCGACATCCACGCGGCGATTGTTGACCTGCGTCGTTACACCCCGGTGGTCGGCATTGTGGCCGGGACTGTCGGCTGCTTCGGCGGGATGTCTATCGCCGCTGCGCTGTGTAGCTATCTGATTGTCACCCGCGAAGCGCGTCTGGGTCTGAACGGCCCGCAGGTTATCGAACAGGAAGCCGGGATTGAAGAGTATGACTCCCGTGACCGCCCGTTTATCTGGAGCATGACCGGTGGCGAAGTGCGCTATCAAAGCGGGCTGGTGGATGCGCTGGTTGGCGATGGCGTCAACGCGGTGAAAGCGGCGATGAACGATGCGCTGGCGAAAGGCGTTCCGGCAAAACACCGCACCGATAACTACGACGATTATCTGAACCGTCTGAGCCATTTCGACACCCGCAAACAGGCCGATTCAGAACAGATTAACGCGCTCTTTGCCCGGGAGGTGAAATGATGAGTAACGCAATAAGTCGTGGCGAGTTATGGCTGCAAGCCCTCGTACCGAATGCCAGACGGCTCGAAGGGCTGTGCCCCTCCGTGCAGGCCGCAGACGGTGAACTGAACGGTGAAACGGCGCGCTTTATCGCGGTAGTGCCGGATGCTAACAACCATTACCCACGCGCCGCAAAAGGCGAGGTTGGTCTGCTGGAAGGCTGGACGCTTGCAAAAGTGGTCAGCGAAACCGTGGCTGCCGATGCTGACAACGCTGTTAAGCGCCCGATCGTGGCGGTGATTGATGTGCCCAGCCAGGCCTACGGTCGCCGTGAAGAGGGATTTGGTATTCACCAGGCGCTGGCCGGTGCGGCAGCGGCGTATGCCAATGCGCGTCTGGCGGGCCATCCGGTGATTGGCCTTATCGTCGGCAAGGCGATGTCCGGCGCGTTTCTGGCGCACGGTTATCAGGCCAACCGTCTGATTGCCTTCAACGACAAAGGCGTGCTGATCCACGCGATGGGTAAAGAGTCTGCGGCACGTATCACCCTGCGTACCGTCGAGTCGCTGGAAAAACTGGCGGCCACTATTCCGCCGATGGCGTACGACATCAGTAACTACGCCACGCTGGGACTGCTCTCCAGTCTGCTGGATATCAGTAATCCAGATGCCCCTTCGGCAAACGATCTGACGTTGGTGACGGCTACTCTGCAACAGGCCGTCAGCGATGCTCGTCAGGAGCCGACGCTGAAAAACCGTCTGGGTGCCGACAATCGTCGTAGTTCTGCTCTTGTACGCGAACGCATGCGGGCGAGCTGGTAAGTAAAAGAGACCTGCCAGATGCATAACCCCACGGGCGCGCTCGTTGCGTCCGTGGGGCGACCTGCATCCTGAAAATAATAATCATCGCGTCCGTGCTAACTTTTTTATTCATTACAGGTGATTTATGACTTACGTGATTGTTCATGCTCTTGCACCGATTTTTGTCATCATGTTGCTGGGGTTCTGGGCCGGGAAGGCCAAAATGGTTGATAACAAGAATGCTTCCCTGCTCAACATTTTCGTCATGGATTTTGCACTCCCCGCTGCGCTGTTTAGCGCCACGGTACAAACGCCCTGGACGGGTATTGTCGCGCAGTCGCCGCTGATTCTGGTGCTGACGCTGGCGATGTGGATCACCTACGCCGCTATCTATTTTCTGGCAACGAAGGTATTTAAAAAATCACCGCAGGATGCGGCCGTGCTGACCCTGACCGTCGCTCTGCCAAACTACGCCGCGCTTGGTCTGCCGATTCTCGGTAGCGTGCTGGGCGAAGGGCCGTCAACGTCGCTCTCCGTCGCGGTTTCCATCGCCTGCGGTTCCGTGCTGATGACGCCGTTCTGCCTGCTGATTCTGGAGCGTGAGAAAGCGCGTGCGGAAGGCGGTAACTCAGGTTCTACCCTGTCGATGCTGCCGGTGCTGATGTGGCGTTCAATCAAGAAACCGATCGTGATGGGGCCGCTGCTGGGGGTTATTCTCTCCGCTATCGGTATCAAGATGCCGGAGCTGGTGCTGGCGGCGATCAAACCGCTGGGCCTGTCCGCCACTGCGGCGGCGCTGTTCCTGACCGGGGTGATTCTTTCTGCGCGTAAGTTGCAGATCAACACGATGGTTATTACCGCCACCATTGCCAAGCTGCTGATTCAACCGGCGATTGCCTGGGGGATCGTGCTGATTTTCGGCCTGCATGGCTCGGTGGCGATCACCGCTATCCTGATGATTGCGCTGTCTGCCGGTTTCTTCGGCGTGGTGTTCGGTAATCGCTTTGGCGTGCAGTCGCCGGATGCAGAAGCCGTGCTGCTGTTAAGCTCGGTCCTGTGTATCCTGTCGCTGCCGTTGTTTATCTCGCTGACTTCAGGACTCTAAAGCATGAACACAACATTACGCCCCCACGATCTTATCTGGCTTAACGCGCGGAGCGCGCTGGAAGGTGTCACGGAATCCTGGGTGGATGACGTCTGGCATACCCGTCTGCCGGTGGTGGTGCGGCGTGATGTTGATGCGCAGGGGCGCATTCCCGTCGGCGTTCGCGGCATAAAGCGCGACCAGCGCGCGGCGGGCTGGGCTCAACCGGACGCCATTACCCGCGTCTGTACGCCGGAATCGCTGGTTGACCCACAGATGCTGCTGCGCTCGCCCTTTATCTCGCAGCCACCGGTTCAGGTGGCTTTATTACTGACGCAACAGGCATGGCCGTGGACGTGGGGGATTACCGGCAGTACCGGCTACGCGCTGGCGACCGGGCTCCCGGTGATCCACGCCGCAAGCGATCTGGATTTGCTGATTCGCGCCCGGCAGCCGCTCTCTCGCGAGCTGCTGGAGAAATGGCGGCAGCAACTGACGGGCGGGCTTTGCCGTGCGGATACCCAGGTGGAAACGCCGCACGGCGCGTTTGCGCTGAACGAATGGCTGCGCGATGGCAAAGCGCTGTTAAAAACGTCGCAGGGGCCGCGGCTGGTCAGCGACCCGTGGCGCAGGGAGGAGTAAATGAAAATCCTGTTTACCTTTCCGGGGCAGGGGACGCAGCATGCAGGTATGCTGCAAAACCTTCCGGGAACGGAGTTAGCGCTGGCGCGCGAGGTGCTGGGGGCGGAGGCGAATACGCTTGATACCCCGGACGCGCTGCAACACACCCGGGCGGTACAGCTTGCTTTGCTGATTGCCGGGGTGGCGTGGGCGCGCGAGCTGGAACGTCGCGGCGTTGCGCCGGATATTGTCAGCGGCCTGTCCATCGGCGCGTATCCAGCGGCGGTGATCGCCGGAGCGCTGGAGTTTACCGACGCGCTGACGCTGGTGGCCCTGCGCGGTGATTTGATGGAGCAGGCGTATCCGCACGGTTACGGCCTGACGGCGATTATGGGGCTGACCTTGCCGCAGGTGGAGTCGCTGGTTGCAGGCAGTGGAACCTTTATCGCTAACCTGAATGCGGAAACCCAGATTGTGATTGCCGGTAGCGATGAGGCGATGGCGGATGTTGCGAAGCGGGCGCTGGATAAAGGCGCGAGTAAAGCCCACCGTCTGGCGGTGAGCGTGCCGTCGCACTGCGCTCTGCTGGCGGAACCGGCGCAGCGGCTGGTGGAGGCGTTCCGTCATGTGACGCTCTCCCGTCCGCGCTGTGCATACCTCAGCGGTAGCACCGGGCGTGTGCTGTGGCAGCCGGAACGTATTGCTGACGACCTGGCGATGAACATGGCGCGGACGGTGCGCTGGCAGGACGCGGCGATCTCCGCCAACGAGCGCGAGGCGCGGCTGGCGATTGAAATGCCGCCCGGCGGTGTGTTGACCTGCTTAACGCGACAGGCGGAGTGGGAAGGTGAGTCTGTTTCGCTGGAGCGCAGCGGGGTGGATGTCGCGGTGCATCTGGCAAAACGGCTTAGAGGCTAGTGCGGTTGCCCGATGGCGCTGCGCTTATCGGGCCTACGGCTCGCACCCGTTGTAGGCCGGATAAGGCGCGTAGCGTCGCCATCCGGCGATCCCGGTCAACACGCAACCCCGTAGGCCGGATAAGGCGCGTAGCGTCGCCATCCGGCGATCAGGCGCCCGGATTAAGGCTACGCGCGTACATGCGCCCTTCGGCGGCCAGCGCCAGCAGATTAGGGTCGCGCTCGCGGTTGCGGGCGAAGACAATGGCGATGAGCTGCTGCATCTGGTACGGCTGCGACAGCTTCAGCAACTGTACGGAATTCTCGTACATCTTCTTCATGCGTCCCGGCATCAGAGTGAAACCGACGCCCGCCTGCACCAGACTGAGCATCGAAAAGATGTCGTTCACACGGGTGACAATCTCTGGTTCAAACCCGGCAATATGAAAGGCTTCCTGGAAGCCCGCATAGGTGGCAAAGCCTTCCGCCAGTGAGACAAATTTCTGATCCCGGTAATCACGCAGATCGGCGGGCGAGGAGGTGTCAAGCGTCGCCGTCGCCGGTGCGGCGAGATAAATATCGTCATGAAACAGCGGCAGCACTTCCAGACTGTTGCGATCGATAGCGCTTTCCGAAATGGAGATCAGGATCGCATCCAGCATTCCGTCTTCCAGCATTCTCAGCAGCGCTTCGTTGGAGCCCATCGTCAGATCCAGTTCGAGATCCGGTCGGCGCAGTTTCATCCCCATGATCAGATGCGGGACGGTTTCCAGCGTCAGAGAGTAGAGCGTACCCACGCGCAGACGCCCCTGGCCGATCCCTGCCGTTTTGCGCGCCTCTTCCAGCCCGCGCGCCATCAACTGGCTGACCTCCTGGCAATACTCCAGCAGCGTCCACGCCGCCGGTTGCGGGATCAGATTACGTCCTTTATGCACGAACAGCGGACAGCGAACATTCTCTTCCAGCGTATGCAGCGCGCGATGAACGCTGACCCCGCTGATATCCAGCACCTCCGCCGTCCGGGCAATATTGCCTTTCTCCATAAACGTCATGAAGATGCTTAACTTGCGAAAGGTGATATCGTTGGTTATCAGCGGATTCATCGTCATATTCCCGAAGTTATTCGGCCAGCATCTGCTCAAGCTGTTCCTGGGCTTCCAGCCAGGCCATCTCGCACTCTTCCAGCCCGGATTTGGCGCAGGCCTGCTGTTGCAGGCATTCCGTCAGTTCCGCTTTGCGGCTCTGGTCGTACAGTTCGCTGTCGCCCAGTTTTTCTTCCGCTTGCGCCAGTTTCGCGTTCAGCTTCTCCATCTCTTTTTCCAGACGGGCGATCTCTTTACGCAGTGGCTGGGTCTGGGCACGCAGTTCGGCTTCGCGACGCTTCTGATCCTTACGCGCCTGGGCGCTGTTGGCGTTCTCTTTCGGGGCGTCATCAGGCTGGTTTTCCTGTTTCTGCACGTCGCTCAGCCACTGCTGATAGTCTTCCAGATCGCCATCGAACGGCTCGACTTTATGGTCGTGAACCAGATAGAGATCGTCGGTGGTGGAGCGTAGCAGGTGACGGTCGTGCGAGACGACCACCAGCGCGCCTTCAAATTCGATGAGCGCTTCGGTCAGCGCCTGACGCATATCGAGGTCAAGGTGGTTGGTCGGTTCATCAAGCAGTAGCAGATTAGGGCGCTGCCAGACGATCAATGCCAGCACCAGGCGCGCTTTTTCACCACCGGAGAAGCGACGGGTCTCTTCGCTGACCTTATCGCCCTGGAAGCCAAACCCGCCGAGGTAATCGCGCAGTTTCTGCTCCAGTTCCTGCGGCGCCAGCCGCGCCAGATGTTGCAGCGGCGATTCATCCGCTCGCAAATACTCCAGCTGATGCTGAGCGAAGTAACCGAGTTTAATGCCCTTCGCCAGACCGATTTCACCGCTGGCAGGCGCAAGCTCGCCCGCCAGCAGCTTGATAAGCGTTGATTTACCGGCGCCGTTGCGCCCCAGCAGGCCGATGCGTGAACCGGGCACCAGATTCAGCTTAATGGAGTCCAGAATGATGCGATCGCCATACCCGGCGCTCACTTTCTCCATTTTCAGCAGCGGGTTGGGCAGGCTTTCCGGCGCGCGGAAGCTGAAGTGGAACGGGTTATCGACATGCGCGGGGGCGATAAGCTCCATACGCTCCAGCATTTTGATACGGCTCTGCGCCTGCTTCGCTTTTGTCGCTTTGGCGCGGAAACGGTCGATATAACTTTGCAGATGCGCCACGCGCTCCTGCTGGCTCTCATACATCGCCTGCTGCTGGGCCAGCCGGGTCGCGCGCTGCACTTCAAATGCGCTGTAGTTGCCGGTGTATTCGAACAGGGTTTGCTGTTCGATATGAATGATTTTGTCTACCACCGGATCGAGGAAGTCGCGGTCGTGCGAAATCAGAATCAGAGTGCCCTGATAGCTCTTCAGCCATTTTTCCAGCCAGATAACGGCATCAAGATCGAGGTGGTTGGTCGGTTCATCGAGCAGCAGCAGGTCAGAACGGCAAATCAGCGCCTGGGCCAGGTTAAGGCGCATGCGCCAGCCACCGGAGAAATCGCTGACCGGGCGTTCAAGCTGTTCGTTGCTAAAACCGAGGCCGTGGAGCAGGCTGGCGGCGCGTGAGCGCACGGTCCAGGCGTCGATGGCGTCGAGCTTGCCGTGTACGGTGGCGATGGCGTGCCCGTCGTTACGTTCGTTGGCGTCGTGCAACTGCGCTTCCAGTTGGCGGTATTCGCGATCGCCATCAATCACGTACTCCAGCGCGGGCTGCGCAAGCGCGGGTGTTTCCTGATTCACCCACGCCAGTTGCCAGTTACCGGGAAAGGTCACGCCGCCTGCATCGGCGCTGATTTCATTTTTCAGCAATGCCAGCAGGGTAGATTTACCGCAGCCATTCTTACCCACCAGGCCGACCTTCTGTCCCGGGTTGATGGTGGCGGTGGCATTGTCCAGCAAGACGCGCACGCCGCGACGAATTTGTAACGAGGAGAAAACAATCATAAGGCGCCGTATGTTCAGACTATGTTAATTTATCATTATGATAATGTAATATGCGGGCATTCTGCCGCGCCGGAGCGCAATGGTAGCCCAAAACAATAACGATACACAAAATAACCGGGAGGGGGATGATGTCCCAGCCAGCAAAGGTACTGCTGCTGTATGCCCATCCAGAATCTCAGGACTCGGTCGCGAACCGGGTGCTGCTTAAACCGGCCATGCAACTCAGTAATGTGACGGTGCACGATCTCTACGCGCACTACCCTGATTTTTTTATCGATATCGCGTATGAGCAGGCGCTATTGCGTGAACATGACGTGATTGTTTTCCAGCATCCGCTGTATACCTATAGCTGTCCGGCGCTGCTTAAAGAGTGGTTAGACCGCGTGCTCAGCCGTGGTTTCGCCAGTGGCCCAGGGGGGAACCAACTGGCGGGAAAGTACTGGCGGAGCGTGATTACCACCGGCGAGCCGGAAAGCGCGTATCGCTACGATGCGCTGAACCGCTATCCGATGACCGATGTGCTGCGGCCGTTTGAGCTGACGGCGGCGATGTGCCGGATGCACTGGATGAGTCCGATTATTATCTACTGGGCCAGGCGACAAAGTGAACAGGAACTGGCCAGCCACGCGAAAGCCTACGGCGAATGGCTGGCAAACCCTGTTCTGGCGGGAGGTCGCTAATGGAAGGTTCCGATTTATTGACGGCGGGGGTGATGTTCCTCTTCGCGGCGGTCGCTGCGGTGCCACTGGCATCGCGGCTGGGTATTGGCGCGGTACTGGGATATTTGCTGGCAGGGATTGCGATTGGCCCCTGGGGGCTGGGATTTATCAGCGACGTTGATGAAATCCTCCACTTTTCTGAGCTGGGCGTTGTCTTTCTGATGTTTATCATCGGCCTGGAACTCAACCCTTCCAAACTCTGGCAACTGCGTCGCTCTATCTTTGGCGTCGGGGCGGCCCAGGTGATGCTGAGCGCTGTCGTGCTGGCCGGGCTGCTGATGCTTACCGATTTCTCGTGGCAGGCGGCGGTGATCGGCGGGATTGGTCTGGCGATGTCATCGACCGCGATGGCGCTGCAACTGATGCGGGAAAAGGGGATGAACCGCAGCGAATCCGGCCAGTTGGGTTTTTCGGTGCTGCTGTTCCAGGATCTGGCGGTGATCCCCGCGCTGGCGCTGGTGCCGCTGCTGGCTGGCTCGGCAGATGAACATTTTGACTGGATTAAAGTCGGCATGAAGGTGCTGGCCTTTGCCGGGATGCTGATTGGCGGTCGCTATTTGCTGCGCCCGGTGTTCCGTTTTATCGCCGATTCCGGCGTACGTGAGGTGTTTACCGCCGCCACGCTGTTGCTGGTGCTGGGGTCTGCTTTATTTATGGATGCGCTGGGGCTGTCGATGGCGCTCGGCACGTTTATCGCTGGCGTGCTGCTGGCGGAAAGCGAATACCGTCATGAGCTGGAAACGGCCATCGATCCGTTCAAAGGGCTGCTGCTGGGGTTGTTCTTTATCTCCGTGGGGATGTCGTTAAACCTTGGCGTGCTCTATACCCACCTGCTGTGGGTGGCGGTGAGCGTCATCGTGCTGGTGGCGGTGAAAACGCTGGTGCTTTATCTGCTGGCGCGTCTGTACGGGATTCGGAGTTCGGAGCGGATGCAGTTTGCGGGCGTGCTGAGTCAGGGGGGCGAGTTCGCGTTTGTGCTCTTTTCCACCGCCTCGTCCCAGCGGCTGTTTCAGGGCGACCAGATGTCGCTGCTGCTGGTCACTGTAACGTTGTCGATGATGACCACGCCACTGCTGATGAAGCTCGTCGATAAATGGCTCTCCAGACAGCTTAACGGCCCGGAAGAGGAAGATGAAAAGCCCTGGGTGGATGATGATAAACCGCAGGTGATTGTCGTGGGATTCGGGCGTTTTGGTCAGGTAATTGGCCGTTTGTTGATGGCGAATAAAATGCGCATCACCGTACTGGAGCGCGATATCAGCGCCGTTAACCTGATGCGAAAATACGGCTACAAAGTGTATTACGGCGATGCGACTCAGGTGGAGCTACTGCGTTCGGCGGGAGCGGAAGCGGCGGAGTCTATCGTCATTACCTGTAATGAGCCGGAAGACACCATGAAGCTGGTGGAGATATGCCGGCAGCATTTCCCGCATTTGCATATTCTTGCGCGAGCGCGCGGACGTGTGGAAGCGCATGAGTTATTACAGGCGGGTGTCACGCAGTTTTCCCGCGAGACGTTTTCCAGCGCGCTGGAGCTGGGGCGTAAGACGCTGGTGTCGTTAGGGATGCACCCACACCAGGCGCAGCGTGCGCAATTGCATTTCCGTCGGCTGGATATGCGTATGCTACGGGAGCTTATTCCGATGCATACCGACATGGTGCAAATTTCTCGTGCCAGAGAGGCCAGACGCGAACTGGAGGAGATTTTCCAGCGAGAGATGCAGCAAGAGCGGCGCCAGCTGGATGGCTGGGATGAGTTTGAGTAGAGGGTAGGTATGGCGATTCGTAAACGTTTTATTGCAGGGGCGACGTGTCCGGCCTGCCAGGCGCAGGATTCAATGGCGATGTGGCGCGAAAATAATGTCGATATTGTTGAGTGTGTTAAGTGCGGTCATCAGATGCGTGAAGCCGATAAAGCGGCCCGCGAGCACGTTCGCAAAGAAGAGCAAGTGATCGGGATTTTTCATCCAGACTAGCGATATGCCGCAGGTTTTTTTAAGCTAGTGGGTACACGGGTGCAGAATTCCGCTACAATCTGCGCCACTATTCTTCCCATGCTCAGGAGATATCATGAAAGTAGCAAAAGACCTGGT
>OKVM01000550.1_pt1 | contig 16486 bp, 10 predicted proteins | sample 1606841 | NCBI WGS metagenome assembly OKVM01 (sample SAMN03281010, study PRJEB24777) | human gut metagenome | isolation source: fecal sample PR157 from 1 month old male Malay infant, caesarean delivered... | reverse complement strand
CTATACCATGTCTTTTTAGATTGTATTAACTAGTTTTTGATTATTTTCCCAAAATTTTATTCACTAGGTTCGTTACATACTCCGATGATGTACTATCGTTTTTTATTTCCTTTGCAATTTGAGGAATCAACAAAAATCTAACTGGTAAGTTAGACGCTCCTGGTGACATGTATTCTACTAGCAAATCTTCTGGTCTATCAAATACATCTAGCAACTGTGTGTCATAAATCGTTTGATGCCCTAAGTAGGGACCTTTTACAGGCACATCATAGGTATATGCACCTTTTGAAGATGTAATCCTGAATGTACCGCTGAACGCCCCTCCTAATGGATTAAAATACAAGGCGTATGGTGTTTTCCCTTCTGTGTGCAACACGTATACATTGGAAACACCATAATTCCCCTTATTTTTTACGACCTTACCATTTGTCGTTTCATCAACACCGCTAATGAAAGCATCTTCTCGGTCATTGGCAATTTCAAAGCTTGCAGGACCTGCATCACTATTGAACTTTGGTTCTACTACATGGAATCTACGCATGCCTTCATAAGTTCCACGCAACTCTACCTCATCGATAGGATGAATTGGTAACAACGGTAACCCATAGGTAACTGTTAATTTAGGTTCCATCACTGCCACAGAGGCATAGATAGGTTCCGAAGTTGAAAGATCAACGATACCGCTAAATAAATCATCTTTTTTCACGAGGACTTTTTCTAGTTCAGTAAAAATGGGACGTACTTCCCCAGGACGTAATACAAATTCCTTGGCACTGGTATCGTGTGATACTAAAGAAATAGTTCGTGATGTGGCATCCTTTTTGACTTCTTCTTCCACTCTCTTTACCTTTGCTTTTCGAGATTGTTCGAGATTTTCTTTTTGTTGTTTAATGTCTTTTTTTATCACTTTAGAGCGAACAGGAATATTGACTCCTTCTTGCGCCCAAGTACCCAAATCTAATTCTGTCGTAGTGATTTCTTTTTTAGAAAGCTCTCGTCCTACTTTAAAATAGTCTGGACTTGGTTTCGCATAGATAGCTCGCTCAATCTCTACGAATGCTGGGACATTCCCTTTATTTTCCAATAATATACCTACTTTCATCGGTTCTGTTCCTTCATTGACATGATAAAAGTAAATACGACTTTTCCCGTGTAGTGTACCAGCCGCTACAATCCCAGGCTCTTTCACATATTCGGGACTATCTGACAACAACAATGTATCCATTTCTTTTACAGTTTTCACCGCTAAAGGAGTAAATGTATAGTCATCAATATTGACAGTCTTTGGTGTTTGTCCATAGGTAGTACCCAACCCCAATAAGGCTAATACGCTACCTAGCAACCACCGTTTCCATTGTGTTTTGTTCATTAATTTCATAGTTCCTCTATTCTATCGTAAGCCCATCTGGCTCCCATTGTAAGGCAATGGACTCTAATTTACGCAAACGATGTCCAATGCCAGATTTCGTCAATTCCCGTTTGTATTTTGTTTCATAAGCATCTACCAATTCTTGCAAGCTTCCATCAGGAAACTCTTGACGTAATATAGCTACCTCATAAAGACGAATTGGTAAAGAATCAAGACCTTGATGCTTATCAATGATACGGATCGCATCAAGTTGGCGTACTGCTGCATTCACTGTTTTTTGTAGATTTGCTGTTTCACAATTGACTTGTCGATTGATAGTGTTACGAACATCTTTCATAATACGCACATTTTCAAAGTCCATCAGCGCTGATTGAGCTCCCATAATTTGTAAGCACGACGTCACTGCATCGCCTTCCTTTAAATAGACTACAAACTCTTCTTTACGCTCTACCTTCCGTGCATTGAGACGAAACATTTTTAAGACACGAATAATTTGATCCGCAAAATTCTCCTTTGTCGTCATAAACTCTAAATGATAATCACTTTGCGGTTTATTCACAGAACCACATCCAAGAAAGGCCCCTCGCAAAAAGGCACGTCTAGACTCCATATCTTTTAGCCATGCATCAGGAATCATGGCATCTACGGGCCACAATTGTAAATCCTCTAAAGCAAGACGACTCGGTTCTGTAGGTTCTACCGTTAAGGTGTACATATTCTTTTTGCGTAGATTTAACCCTTTACGCACCAGTACAGAAGTAGGTAAATCATACTGTTCTTTGATGATTCCTAGTACTCGTCTAGCTACAGCATTATTGGCCGTCACCAAACGCACCCCTACACGTCCTTGCATACCTAATAAGATGGATCCACCCATCCGTAATAAACAAGAGGCCTCTACCTTGGATGCCCACGCATCTTCTGTTTTAAATTGGCACAATTCATTTTTTACATCTTCTGCAAATGACATAGCCTCTCCTTTTCTACTTCTACTAGAAAATAGAGCCTCTAGAGGCTCTACTTTCATACTTAATGATCTTCTCGTTGTAAGTAATATTCTAAAATATGCGGTTCAATATCGGTCTGCAAAGCATAGACCACATCCATGACCACCTTCGCTAACCGCTCAGAATTGTGAACTGCTTTGTCTTGGCTATCTACTAAATTTGCACGAATAGTCCGAATCCCCATCGATTGCAATACATCCATATCTACTTCTACTGGTTCTTGACCAGCTTGTTTGTAATGTTCTAATGTAGCATCTTGGATTCGATTGTCATTCACTAACACCGTATCGATAATCCCCACTTCACTATGGGCTTCAATGGCTTTCACATGGTCAGACACAGTATACCCATCTGTTTCACCTGGCTGTGTCATGACATTGCAAATATAAATTTTAGCTGCTTTAGAGTTAGCAATATGATCCGCTACCTTATCAATCAGTAGGTTTGGCATGACTGAAGTATATAAACTACCGGGTCCTAAAATGATGGCATCCGCCTCATCAATGGCTTGTAAGGCCGCTCCTACAGGAGATGGTCTATGTGGTTCCGTATAGACCTTCGCAATGGGCTTACCCGCATTAGGAATATTACTTTCCCCTTCTACAATGGTGCCATCTGTCAATTTCGCAATCAATTTGATTTCTTCCGTAGATGATGGAATAACACGTCCCCGAACTCGTAAGATTTTACTAGATGCTTCTAAGGCTTTTTCCACATCATCTTTCAGCACTTGAGTCATAGCTGTTAAGAATAAGTTCCCAAAACTATGGCCTGACAATTCTGCCCCTTTAGTAAATCGATACTGGAATAGTTCTTCCATGAGTCCTTCTTTTTCCGCTAATGCTACTAAGCAGTTACGCAAATCTCCAGGGGCAATCATTTGAAAATCTTCCCGCAAGCGACCAGAAGAACCTCCATCATCTGCTACCGTCACGATGGCCGTTAAATTTGTGGTTTTACTTTTTAACCCTCGCAATAGCATGGATAAACCAGTACCACCACCGATGACAACCACCTTAGGCCCCTGCCCTAAACGAATTTTTTCAAAAATATAATCGCTCACACCATCTTCTGTATTCGGTAAAATCGCATTCACTATGGTCTGAATGAGCTTACGTATGCCCCACAACATAGCTACTATCCCCGCTACAATACCTGCCAAACCAAGACTAGCAATAACAGTATAGTTATAGGATCCTGTGAGATGAAATAAAAATTCCAAGAAAATATCTTCAAAGTTGCTAATCCACTGATAGTTCATCATCATAAGAACACCCACTACCAGCCAAATCGTGCCTAAAGAAAATAGGAATAGCCACCGCTTAATATTAATGCCTGGCGCAAACCAGCGCATCCAATTATTATGTTTCATAGGCTTGAGAGACGAAAGAATCGTCCCGCTCCTTTCTTTATAGGTCTAATCGAGAACGTGGATTCACATCTTCTTCTACATGATTACGCATCATATCACGATGTTCCACCGAAACATTACAACCTTTTTCTTTCAAATGTGCATACAGTGCTTCTGCCATGGCCACACTACGATGCATACCTCCTGTACAGCCTACGGCTACCACAAATTGACTTTTTCCTTCTTGTTCATAATTTGGCACAAGAAAATCCAGTGTACTAAAGAAATGCTTTTTAAATTCATCAGTCACTTCAAAGGAGTGGATGTAATCTTTCACCACTGGTACGCGGCCCGATTTATGACGATATTCAGGAATGTAGTACGGGTTCGGCAAGAATCTTACGTCCCATACCATATCCGCATCATTGGGCATGCCAAATTTAAAACCGAAGCTTACCACCGTAATCGCCATGCCATCGGTTTGTTCTTTCACGTGGCTAAAAGTACGGCGCATAAATGATTTCAAAGCCGATGTTTTCATATTTGTGGTATCGATAATATGATCTGCTTTGCTACGTACATCCGCCAAGAGTGCCCGTTCTTGTGAAAGCCCTGTACTAATGCGACCCGATGGTGCCAATGGGTGACTGCGACGTGTTTCTTTATAACGACGAATCAAAGTGTCATCGCTAGCTTCCATAAATACAATTTCATAAGGCACATTCATTGCCGTCAAATCTTCTAAGGCACTGCTTAAATCATCAAAAAATTCACGACTACGGATATCTACTACTAAGGCTACTTGGCTCACTTTAGTGCCTGCACTTTGACGACAAATTTCACTAAACTTAGGAATCAACACAGGAGGAATATTGTCGATACAGAAATATCCCATATCTTCCAAGACTTGCATCACTTGTGTTTTACCTGCTCCGGACATACCGGTCACAATGATTAAACGAAACCCTTCCATGAGGCCCTCCTACAAAATTTTATAACACATTCACTTCGATCCATTTAGCGACACCATCATTTTCATTTGTATCGCATACTTCTTTGGCAATCGTCTTCACATGGTCCTCAGCATTTCCTACTGCCACAGAATTCGATGCCCAATCGTTCACCCATGAAGGCTAAAGCTTCCCCCTTAGATACATGAGGTGCCACGATTTCTAGAAAATTTACCTTAGACCGCACTAAATCAACCATATCGCCTACTTCTTCGGAAAGAATAGCAATGACCTCTGTCATACGTTCAGGTTCTTCTACCACTAGTAGTTTGTTTGTCCCTTTTTGAGGTTCATAGATAGCGTCCCCTACATACACAGCCTTGGCACCTGTAATTTCTTCATAAAGGCGAGAAAACTCTGTTTCACTGTGTACCAACAATTTATCATCAATATAGGACTGAATATAGATATTATGCTCTTTTGCGATGGCTAATACTTTACGGGCTACCTCTGGTGGAATCGCTCGTTCCCAAATGAGTTCCTTACTTTCCACACGTTGAATGACACCGCCAGAATACAGTACCATAGGTACATCCCCTAAGCCTAAACGATGTGCTACAGGATATGCCGTTTGGTACATACGGCCTGTGGCAATAAGTACCTCAATTCCCTTCTCCTGTGCTTGTTTAAGCACATCTTTTGTATAGTCAGACACAGTGTTATCATCACGTAACAGCGTATCATCTAAATCTATAGCTAATAATTTCATAACATCACTCCTTCATCATATCTTTCATTATACCATATAACAACATATAACCACTGCATAAGTATCACTAAGATACAAATAGTTCTATCCGAAATGATATAAAAAATGCCGCAACCATAGATGTTAGCCACAACTATTAAATAAGCGCCTCCATATTGGGGAAAACAAAAACACGACAGGTTATACAATCTAGTATGGTACTAGTATGCAAACCTGTCGCAATTGTATTTCTTTATGGTCTAATGCCTATTGATGCATTAGGAAAACAGATGATCTATGCCATTCATATCTAGAATGGTACCAATCGTAAATGGTCCAAAGATCCCAAAACGAGCACTTACTTCATCAAAGCGCATTTCATTGACGATTTTTTTGAACTGAATTGGATCATCACTCATCAAGGTAATGCCCCATTCCCAATCGTCCATACCAAAGGCGCCTGTAGTAAACTCTTTAATAGTGTCTTCATATTTTTTGCCAATTTGACCATGAGAACGCATCATACTACCACGACTTTGACGATCTAGCATATACCAATTATCTGTCAAATTACGTTGTTTGGCCATAGGATAAAAACACATGCATGACAATCTAGGAATTTTAGGGTATAACCGAGCTTGTACTTTTGGATGATCTTTTGGAGATTTTACATAATTGCTTACTTCAATAACAGACACAAAGGAAGATTCCGGTTGTAATACGCCAAAGATTGGTAATTTTTTTAGTGTCAGCTCTACTTCATTCAACTCTTGTAAAGTTGGTTGCAAGAACCAAAACATAATATCACCTTTATGACCATTAATTTGGTACATAGCATAGCTACTTTCATTAGCTTCATGAGCTGTTTCTAAATTACCAATAAACTCCTTAAAAGATTGCAATGCCTCACGTTGTTGCTCAACAGACCAAGTTCTCCATTTTTCAAAATTAATGGAATAATTAGCGTGCAAGCTAAACCAACCTTCGTATGTTTCAGGTACTTTTTCTAGTCCTGTTATTTCTGGACGTCCTTCCATAGACACTGCTCCAGGATGACCGTGCTTAGGTTCTGGATGTCCCTCCACTGAGCCTACTCCATGATGTACGTGTTTAGATTCTGTATGTGTATCCATAGGAAGTACCTCCTTAGTTTCTTCTTTCCATACTTCTACCAATTCATATGCTTGTTTGATGCCATCAGGCATGCCTACCCCTTTAAATGGCGTTCCAATCAATGCCAGTCCTGGATAATCTTCTGCCACATGTTTCATAAGTGTGGCCACCCGTTCTTTATGTCCTACTTCATATTGAGGCATACTTTTTTGTAAACGTACTACTTCCACCCACTCTGGATTTCCTGTAAACCCTAGTATCTTCCGTATTTCTGAAAGTGCCAATTCACTCAACTCTTCTTCACTATGAGTATCCACCGTCGTGTCTGTAGGCTTTCCTAAAAAGACACGCAGTACAACTTTATCTTGCGGTGTCGTTTGTGGCCATTTGCTAGAAATATACGTACATGCCGTCAATGGTGTATCTGTACTACGGGTGATGACAAAACCTGTACCTTGCAATGGTTTTGTAAACGCTGATTTTGGTAAGCTCATTATAACAATGGCACAAGATGATTGTTCCATATGGCGCAATTCTTCAAAATTTGTATCTCCCACAAAGAAATTTTCATAGGATTTCGGCGGCGTAGTAATTACAAGTCTCTCATAAGCATCAGTACCTGCTTGTGTTTGCACTACATAGCGCTCATCTATGTAGGATGCACTTAGTACCTCAGTAGATAGATGCAAAGAAACATTCTTCGGCATTTGCTCCACTAGAGCATCTACTAAAGATTCTAACCCTCCCGTTAATTGGGCAAATTGACCTTCTGTAGCCGCCCCAGATTGTTTGCGCATACTCTGCATAGCCATCATACCTTTAACTAAGTTTCCATGCTTTTGTTCTAATTGACGAAATTCTGGAAAGGTTCCCAATAAACTTAAGCGCTTTAAGTCTCCGCCGTAGATACCGGATAAGAGAGGCTCAATTAACAAATTGACTAGTTCATCTCCTAAATGATAGCGGAAAAAGGCATCAATACTCATATCCTCGTTTCCTGGATATGGCTTCTTAAAAATATCTAATCCAGCTCGTAATTTACCAGACCAACTCAATAAGCTAGACTTAGCAAAGGGAAGAAACTCCGTAGGAATCCCAATAATCGAACCTCCAGGGATGGGTTTCATTTGACCTTGATGGTAAATATAGGATTCGCCAGTGGCATTACGCACTAAGGTATTACCTAATCCCAATTCCTTCACCAAATCTGTCATAGCTGTTTTTCTTGCTAAATACGAATCAGGTCCCACTTCCACTACATAGCCATCATGGCGTTTTGTTTGCACTTTACCACCCCAACGATTTGAGGATTCTAGAACATGAATCTCCCAGTGAGGAAATGCCTTACTCATATAATAGGCGGACGATAGTCCCGTTAACCCACCGCCAATAATTGCTACTTTCACATTACACCTCCCGTAATAGAGCTTGTGTGACACCATGCGCCATTGCTTTTACAAAAAGATCATCCTCATCTGGCATAGGCACACGCAGATAGGTCATACCTAAGTGATCACATTGTTCACACCGTTCTATATCTAAATCATAGGACACTTCCATATGGGTACAAGTAAAGCCGATGGGAATATATACCACATGTGTATATCCCTCTGTGCTAGCTTGTTCTGTGACAGCTTCCACGGTAGGCGTTAACCATTCTCCACGAGTCCCTGCACTTTGCCAAGCTAAGGTAGCGTTCGGCAACATCAATTGATCTGCTATGGACTGCATCACTTGCTGTAAGCTATCCACGTATCCATCATAGGAAATACCTTTCATCAATGGCACACTATGAGCAGTAAAGACATACAGCAGTTTCGCCGTAGTAGGTAATGCATGCATAGTATCCTGTACTCGGTTTGCCCAAGATTGTACTAATGTCGGTGCATCAGACCAACTTTGTACCACCTTCCACATTGTGTCCCTAGATGGTTCTATTTGTTCTAAATAAGATGCATTTAAAATATCTGTCCCATAAGGATTCATCATGAGCACTACTACCGCATCATAGTGGCCCAATTCTTTGGCTACATCCGCAATGAGCGGTTCTATATATTTATGTGCTTGTACCACAGTTACCTTTGCACCAGGCAGTTCCTGTTGTAATTCTCCTTGTAATCGCTCTACTTGCCACGATGTGGACTCCATTAATCTGGATTGTCCACCGATGCGTTCATACTTATGACGTAAAACCTGTAATTCTTCCTCACTTGGTCTATGGCCTCTCCGTATGCGAGTGTAATACCCTTCTATATCCTCTAAAGAGCGAGGAGAACCATAATCTAATACCAATACACAAACTTTTTGTGTCGATTTATCCTCTGTCATGTACATACTCCACGATCTTTCGCAATACTTTAGGATTTGCATCTGGCACAACACCATGACCTAAATTGAAAATATGCTTTCCATGGGCAGCACCTTCCTCTAAAATGCGGTCAATTTCATGTTGAATTGTTTTCCAATCTGCGAATAAATAGGCAGGATCTAAATTTCCCTGTAGTGTCTGTGTAATCCCCATCGCACTAGCTTCTGCAATGGAACATCTCCAATCGCAGCCGATTACATCTAAAGGCAATTCTTTCCACACTGGGAATAAATGCTTTGTACCTACCCCAAACATAGTGATAGGAATATGAGGATACCGCTCTTTGATGGTTCCGATGATTCGTTTCATATACGGAAATACGCCAGTTTCATATTGTTCCATTGAAAGCGCGCCAATCCAAGAATCAAAAATCTGAATCGCCTGTACACCTGCTTTAATTTGCCCTTCCATATAGGTAATGGACATGGTTGTTAAGCGCTCCATCAAAGCATGCCAAATCTCTGGAGTTGCTACTAAACATTGGCGTGTTTTCTGATAACTTTTAGAAGGACCCCCTTCAATCATATAACTAGCCAATGTGAAAGGAGCCCCTGCAAAGCCAATCAACGGTACTGCAAGCATTTCCTTCGTTAACATTTGGATCGTTTTCACCATAAAATCCAACGATTCTTCTACTACAATATCACGTAAATTTGCTACATCTTCATGTGAACGTATAGGATTTGCAATGACAGGCCCTACGCCAGGTTTAATGGTTACATCTACACCCATAGGTACCAAAGGAGTCATGATATCTTTGTACAAAATAGCTGCATCTACATCATATTCATGAACAGGCAGAGCCGTTACTTTTGCACATAATTCTGGTTGATGAGTAATCTCAAATAGGCTATATCGCTCTTTTATCTTGCGATATGCCTCTTGACTACGCCCCGCTTGACGCATAAACCAAACTGGTCTACGGGACACCGACTCACCTGCAATCATTTGCAAATAATCTTGTCGTTGTTTCATATATAATTACACCTTACCTTTTACCAAACCAAACTTGGATTCTACTTTCTATTGTAGCATATGGCGCGTGTATTTACCTATACATTCTGTCACTAGTTGTACGATCTATATTGAGAAATATTTATAAGTTCTGCCCCTAACATATGAGCAATTTCTTTGGCGCGGTTCATGCGAACAAAACTGGTGTCTGTATCGATGACCGTCGTTTGTATTCCCTGATTTGCAAGCCATTTACCGATGTCATCTAGTCCCTGCAGTGCTTGTGAGGTGACCTTCCCATCTGTAATGATTACGACCTTTGCCTGTACATACCCCATTTGTGACATGTCCATACCTATCTGTTTGACTGCTTCCTCAATGCCTTTTACAAAGGGCGTTCTGCCCCCAATACGAGCTTCTCCCAATGCTTCGGGGATAGTCTCGATTTGCTGTGTCATCGGCACCACACATTGAGCCCCTTGCTTTTGAAAGGTGATGAGCGATACATACTGTCGTTTTACATACATCATCTGTATCAATTGTGAAAGTAACTTCTCTGTCCCCTGTAATCGTTGTCTCTGTCCCATAGATCCGCTCGTATCAACGACTAAATAGATAGCCTCTTTAGGAATCTCCTGTTGCATTGCATACCTAACATCTTCTATTGTGAGTTTTATCGGCAATTGCTGACGACGTAGTATTGCTTGTAGTATCGTTGGTATCCAGGCGATGGTTCTCCCCGTAATTCCTTGACGATGTACCTTAGGGCCTCGACCGTCATCACTGATGTCTATGTGTTTCTTTGCCGGCCCAGATTGCAACATCCCATATAAATGTAACACCTGCGTTTCCACTGTTTCTGAAAGTGCAAAGGACTCCTCTACCTTACCTCTATGGGACTCACGTTGGTCCTCTCCACTCGTATCTTTTTCTTTCTCTGTTCCATCATGACTATTGTCAAGTTCCGCTTCCGTCTGATCTAATTCTAGAGTAATTTCCTCTTTTGATTGTCCATCATGAGCTTCATCGCTATCTGTCGTCATCCCCCGAGGCCCCTTTCCTATTATCTCATTACGGTCTTTTTCCCTATTCATACCTTGTGAGCTATTGTCCTCTTGTTCTCGGTTTGAACTGACCTCTTTCGTTTTCTCTTGTTCCCTTCTTGCCTCATCGGATGGCATTCGGTCAGATGGATTCTGTGCCTCTCCATCTTGAGATGTTCGAGAAGTCACTAGGTTCTTCATTTTCTGTGGTAATGTCCAAGGAAGTACTGTTTCTACATCAGTAGGCTCCACAAACAGATGACATTTTTCTCTAGCTAAACCTATGGCCGCTTTTAGTAAAATATATTCCATCCCCATAAAGGAAATATTGAATCTCTCTACTAGGCTAGAAATGTATGTATATATGCTATCATGCACCGTTGGGATTCTAGGTGCATCCATGACTGTTCCCTCGTGAAGAGTCCCCTCTCTGTGGTGACTTTCACTAGCCACACCTATCTCATAGGTTTCCGCATCGTCCCTATCTGCTAGGACCCGCACTCTAGTGTCCACATCCGGTGATTCTATGGGTATCCACAAATCCATATCATAGACCCATTCTGAAAGCCCTTCTGCTCCCGCATAGGTCCCAATGATTTGTAGCGGTCTTCCCGTTTCGTATCGCCGATTTTGCTCGTAAAGAATCCGTAACCACTTGGACCGGTCAAAGTGATCCAATCCTTCGCAGATGAGCAAGTCATACACGTCCCAAGGATGTGCTTGTTTTACAATTTGAGCTGTTTCTAAGGTCCTTTGTATATCCACCGCTTCCTGCATAGCACTCACATCTGTATGAGATGTAATCGTCGTATAGGTTCGGCCCCTATCATGCAATGCTTGTAACAGGGCATAAGTTTTTCCCGTTCCCACTTCACCTGAAATCAGTAATGTCCGCAACAAAGGTTCTTGCAAAAAGAGGTAAATGCCTGTATTTAGTTGTACACTCATGCCATTCACCTCCTTTAATAAAATCTTTGATAATTCTACTACTTCTGTATCCCTTCATAGGTAGCCCATAGATTCTCTAGCATAGTTTCATCAAATTCACGTTGCTCAAAAGGTTTCCGTTTCATCCGATGCGCCACCACAAGCGGTGTCAACTTTTTCAGATGATCGATGGTCACATGGGGCTCCCCTTGTAAGGCCGCCAAAGCACGGCTACTATTGAGCAAGGTAATGTCTGAACGATGTCCCTCGACGCCTAGGGTAATCGATATATTAGCAATCAATTCTAATAGATTTGCATCTACCCCAATGGTAGACAACGCTTTGCGCGCTGTTTCAATGGTTTTACGCAATGTATCATCGTCCTTCCTGTAGGACTCAATAAATGCTTGTGGATTATCTTCAAAGGCCAATCGACGGCGCAATACTTCCATCCGCAACGCTACATCTGTTTCTGCTTTCACAGTCACAGATAGACCAAAGCGATCCAACAATTGCGGGCGAATAGCCCCCTCTTCGGGGTTCATGGTACCCACCAAAATAAATCGTGATGGATGACTATGGCTAATGCCCTCACGTTCAACCCGATTCACACCCATCGCCGCCACATCTAACAATGTATCCACTAAGTAGTCCTCTAGTAAATTGACTTCATCCACATAGAGAATATTTTCGTGAGCCTCAAATAAAATGCCTGGAGAAAACTCTTGCTTCCCCGCTTGCAGCATCCGCTCAATATCCAAGGTACCCACCAATCTGTCTTCCGTGCAATGCAATGGAAGGTCCACTACTTTCATCGGTGTGCCATCACGATGCATAGGCAGCACCTTGGCTAAGCCTCGTACCGCCGTCGATTTTGCCGTTCCCTTATCACCCTGTATCAACACACCAGCTACCCGTGGGTCTACCGCATTGAGGAGTAAGGCCAATTTCATTTGATCTTGTCCTACTAAGGCTGTAAAAGGATATATAGTACTCATGTTAGTCTCCTCACGTTTCATCATAATACCCCTCTAGGTCTTCTTCCAAGGACATTGCCACATCCCGCAATCCTTCTCTGCGCTCCTCACTGGCCTTCCAAAGTCCTCGTTGTTCTGCTTCTAATAAAGTATGACAAATGGTCCCTAATGCCCAAGGATTGACTTGGCGCATCCAGTCCTGTACGTCCTCATTCATGACATACTCGTCTGTATAGGCATCATACATCCAATCTTGAATCAGATCACTAGTAGCGTCCCATTCATAGGTATGTTGTACATAGGAAGCCATATCCGCTGCCCCCTTGTAACCGTGTTTCATCATCCCCTCTATAAAAATAGGGTTCATTGGTTCACTACGGAACTGACGCTGAATTTCATCTTCTAAGGACCGCACCAAAATATCTTTGCGGTACGTTGTATCGCCTATGAATGATTTAGGTTGTACTCCTTTGATAGATTCTACAGCGGCGATCATCCCCCCATGGTAGGCATTGAAATCATCTGTACTCAACAAACTAACCTCTCTATTATCTTCATTTTTCACAGTCACTTCGATGGAACCTAATCGCTTGCGAAACTGTTGATGACTTGGGATAATTTCCCCTTGCTCATCATATCCATAGCCACCCCAGGTGACATAGGCATTGGCTAAATCTTCACGAGTAGACCAGTTGCTTTGTTCTAGAATTTGATTCACTCCTGCCCCATAGGCACCTGGTGCATCGCCAAAGACACGAATCGTAGCAGCCTTGATAGCTTCTTCGTAGTCCATTCCGTCTTCTACTAATGCAGCTGTATCCAGGTCTATATGTTTTTTTACGTAATTCACACTATGATCTTCATCAAGGGCATTTACCATTTGCACAGCTTTTGCAATCCACATGACACCGGAAGGCATCATATCTCGGAATAGTCCACTAATACGGCTTGTTACATCGATACGTGGTCGCCCTAATTCCTCTAGAGGTATGACTTCCAAATCGGACACACGACTTCCTGTATAAACTGGTCGTACACCCAATAAATAGAATACTTCACCAATACATTGTCCATGAGTGCGTTGCGTGTTGTCTGCCCATAAGACAATACCAATTTCCTCTGGATATCTCTGTTCTTCTCGAATATACTCATTGAGCAATGCATCGCCTAGTTCACAACCGATGGCATAGGCAGGCACGGTCGGCAAGGTCCGTTCATCAACGCCATAAAAATTGCGCCCCATCGGCAGCACATCGATACCACCATTAGTAACAGCGCCACCGATATTAGGTGGAATATAATTCCCTTCTAAACCTCGTAACAATTGGCACATTTCTTCTGTGGTTTGGCGCAACCCATCTACATACTGTGCACATAGGGTTTCTTTCTGTATATCATCTGGCACACCATGCATATCTATGAAAGCATCTATATACCCATCCTCTTCCTCTATAGTTGGATTTTGCCCTAAAATATGCAAGCCACAACGAATATGACGATTTTGGATGTCCATCAAATAGTTATGAATATCCCCTAACAGTTCTTCTGCCTCGTCTACATGAATAGAGTCAGCTAAGGCGCGCCACTCTTCTTCACTGACAGATCTATCTGCCACAAAGTGTACCTGACCTCCCTCTTGATACCAGTCGAAGGATTCGCACAAGTGCTCTAAATGACACTCTTTCACAGAAGATAAGATATAACTTAGCACCACAGACTCTTGACCCATCTCCTGCGCTTTCATATGGTCATATTCGTCCAAATACCGTTCTAGCGTTTCATAGACACCATACAAGCCGGACCGCTTCATAGGTGGCGATAAATAGCTAAGTAAAACAGCATGGCTACGCCGTTTTGCTTGGGTACCTTCACCAACAATGGTTGTCCAGTACGGATAGAGATTAGGTATATCTTCGATGCCTAACTGAGGGTAACAATAGGAACTCAAAGCCGTTCCCTTACCGGGCAACCATTCTAAGTTGCCATGTGTCCCCATATGAATCGCCACATCGGCTTGAAATACTGTGCGTACCCAATGGTACACCCCCTCATAGTGATGCGTCGGTGGAATATCCGGCGAATGGTACAGAGCATCTGGATTATCACTAAATCCACGTGGCGGTTGTACTAATACCCACACATTGCCAAAGGCCACACCGGGAATAATAAGCTCATCCTCTTCTACAAATATCTCTCCTATGGGCTGTCCCCAATGTTGTAGTAGTGATTCTTGGGTAGTACTATCCAGCTTTGAAAACCACGTCCTATACACTTCTTTCGGTAGTTTTGGGGCTTTCTCTACGGCTGAATCGGTCAAGCAATCTACATCATTCGTAGCATGTTTGGTCAGTATCGTCATTAGATCTTCACTCGTTTGAGGGATACCATCTACTATATATCCGTTCTGTTGTAATTCTTGCAACAACCTTAGTACAGATTCTGGCGTGTCTAGCCCACAGGCATTGCCAATATGTGAATTTTTGGGTGGATAATTATGAAGGAATAGAGCAATCTTTACTTCTGACCTATGTTTCTGTTGCAATGCAATCCATCGTTTGGCTTGGTCTACTAACTTTTGAATCCCCTCAGGATATGGTTTGAAATAGTAGCCTCTTTCCTCTGAGTACGTTCTGGTCCCTACAATATGACCGTTTAAAATACCATCTATTTCCGGCAATGACAAGGAAAAGGATATATCCATAGGCTCTAACCCTTGTGAACGTGTTTGCCAGCTTTCAAGAGTAGTATAGGTAACAAAGCCCTGCAAGATAGGGATCCCTAAATCCGTCATTTCATCATGACTCGCCCCCTGCAAGCCAATGATGGAGAACTTGCATGTATTAATGATGAGAGATATGGTCTCTTTCACTTGATGATCAAACAACGTGTGCCAACAATCGTACCACCGTAATTGTCCATCAGATTTACTGCTGTATTGACCAAATACTAATACCGGCGATAATCCTTGTTCTAATGCACGATCATACAGTGCATAGGGATAGTCTAATTGACCTTGCACCCATTCATCTCGATAAAAGAAAATGCCCACCACTGGACCACCATGATCATAGTCCTTACGATATGCCTCATAGGATGGATACACTTCCCCTTGTCTGCCTAAAATACCTTGGTATGGTAGTTCTTTCACCGGTTCCACTGGCCCTGTATAACCTTGTAAGGATAGCATATATTGGCATAGTCCATAAAAGTTTTCTGTTCCTCCTTGATGTAAATAGGCTTGAATTTGAGTAATATCTTCATCCACAATACCATGTCGCTGTACATCCGATGCTGAATCATGGAATAGTAATACATAAGGAACTTGTTTCTGTGTAATATATTTGTGAATTCCTTTTACCAAAGGAGTATCTAACGTACTGCCTACATGAGTAAATAGTACTATATCCGCCACATCTATAGCGTGCTGAACATCTGCTAACTCTATATCGTTGCACGACAGAAAGACTATGCCCAAGGACATAGTCTCATCTGTACACTTCTGTTCTATTTCTTTAGCCCACTGCCAATGTTTCGTCATAGACGTAATGAGTAATATAGAATGTTTCATATCATACTCACCACAATATGTAATGTCTTCCCTTTCACCATTACCTCTCCTATAGTTGATTTTTATTACCAAGTGTATATCCACTGCCCATAGTGAATCACTATGTAGTAC
>OKVM01000530.1_pt1 | contig 17029 bp, 15 predicted proteins | sample 1606841 | NCBI WGS metagenome assembly OKVM01 (sample SAMN03281010, study PRJEB24777) | human gut metagenome | isolation source: fecal sample PR157 from 1 month old male Malay infant, caesarean delivered... | reverse complement strand
CCATATTTATGATAAACTATATAAATATAAATAATTTTTAAAATTATAAATTATTATTTGAAATCTAGTTCGGAGAATAATTCATGAAATCATCTAAGAAACGTCAAGTGACTGCTGCGTTTTTTGCAGCAGCAGCATTGGGTGGCGTTGCTCACGCAGCTCCGGTCCTTAACATGAATGATTTAGTAGGATCTAAGACTACTTCTGAATCAACGACAGAAACTATTAATAATGTAGCGACTCCAGTCGTGCGACCAATGGATACTCAACCTACGGCACCAACTACACAGCCAACAGTGATTACTCCTCAACCAGCAGTTGCACAAAATGTACAAATACAACAAGGTGGTACAGTACAATCAACTCCAAAAGTAACGCCTATGGTCCCTCGTGTGCGCCCAGTACCGGTTCCAGATACGGCTAAAGCTTTAGAGGAACAATATAGAGCCGTTTCACAACCACAATACGTTGTTAATAAACAAACGAATACTATGATGGAACCAACATTGGCAATGCATAGTTTAATCAATGTACAACGTAAAACTGAACCGATTACCATTCAAAAACAAGTAGATGGCAAGCAACAAACACAAACAACACAAGTACAACGTACACCTATTGTTATACAAGAGCAATCTACAACGCCACTGGTAGTAGCTAACACGACAACGACTAAAGCAGTTGTAGCAAAACGGACATTAACCATTCGCGATCTACAACGTGCTGAACGTGAACGTTTAGCTAAATTAGCGGAAGAACAAGCTGCACAACAAGAAGCAATGCAACAACAAAGCAGTGAACAAGCGCAAGCAGTGCGCCAAATGGCAGCTGAACGAGCTGCCGAAGCACAGCGCCAAGCCGCATTATTAGCGCAACAACAAGAGGCACAGCGCCAAGCTGAGTTATTAGCTCAACGCCAAGCTGCTATTAAAGCGGAACAAGAACGCATCGCTGCTCAGCAAGCCGAGGCTCAACGCCAAGCAGCTATCAAAGCGGAACAAGATCGCATCGCTGCTCAACAAGCTGAGGCTCAACGTCAAGCTGCTATCAAAGCGGAACAAGATCGCATCGCGGCAGAGCAAGCCGAGGCTCAACGTCAAGCTGTTATCAAAGCGGAACAAGATCGCATCGCGGCAGAGCAAGCCCAGGCCCAACGTCAAGCTGCTATTAAAGCGGAACAAGATCGCATCGCGGCAGAGCAAGCCGAAGCTCAACGCCAAGCTGCTATTAAAGCCGAACAAGATCGCATTGCTGCAGAGCAAGCCGAGGCTCAGCGTCAAGCCGCTATTAAAGCAGAACAAGAACGCATCGCTGCAGAGCAAGCCGAAGCTCAACGCCAAGCTGCTATTAAGGCTGAACAAGAACGCATCGCGGCAGAACAAGCTGAAGCACAACGTCAAGCAGCTATCAAAGCGGAACAAGAACGTATCGCTGCAGAACAAGCTGAGGCGGATGCAGAAAAAGCTCGTTTAGAAGCAGCTGAGGCGAAAGCAGCAGCAGAAGCGGCTGCAAAAGCTCAAGCTGAAGCTCAGCGCCAAGCCGCTATTAAAGCGGAACAAGAACGTATTGCATCAGAGCAAGCCAAAGCAGAGCAAGAAGCAAAAGCTAAGGCTCAAGCGGAAGTTGAGGCTCAACGCCAAGCAGCTATTAAGGCTGAACAAGAACGTATTGCCGCAGAGCAAGCAAAAGCAGCACAAGAGGCAAAGATTAAAGCAGAACAAGAGGCAAAGATTAAGGCAGAACAAGAAGCAAAGGCTAAAGCTGAGGCGGAGACTAAGGCTCAGGCCGAAGCAAAAGCTCGAGCGGAAGCAGAAGCAAAACAAGCTCAAGAGCCTAAATTGCCTGAATCGTATGTTAATGAACGTAATCAAGCTTCTACCAAAGGTTCTACTACAACAGGTGAAAAAAATATACTTTCACAGCCAATTGATCCCCCATTACAAGCTGATACATCTGCAAAGATTACCCTCACCTTTGACATCAATAATTACGAGTCAATGACGGGAACGGTGGATAATAAAGAGATTAAATATCGCGCATTTGAATATATCCCATATGTATCAAATCCTATCGATATTGATCAGCAGTACATAAACATTTACATACCTGAAGAGTATTTCAATAATGGCACTGTAAATGGTTATAATACACAAACAGCACCAATCTTTATGCCAAATAATGTTGGCGGTTATATGCCAAGCCAACCTATGGCACCAAAGGTAGAAAATAATAAACCAAATAGTGCTCTCTATGCATTGTCTAGAGGTTATGTTGTTGCATCCCCTGCTACACGTGGCCGTACAAATAAAGCTTCTGATGGTAACTTCATCGGCAAAGCACCTGCAGTCATTGTAGACTTACAAGCGGCTACGGCTTATTTACACGCTAATGATGCGACTATGCCAGGTAACGCAAAACGCATTATTACTAATGGTACAAGTGCGGGTGGTGCCGTTTCCTTATTACAAGGTGCAACAGGTAATACATCTGATTACCAACCATATCTACAAGCCCTTGGCGCTGCTACAGCATCCACTGATGTATATGCGTCCTCTGCTTACGCACCAATTACAAACCTAGATGCTGCAGATATGGCTTACGAATGGAGCTATAACGGTATCACATCATTTAACAAAGTAACTATGGGACAAGGCGAATTGCCTCAAGCTAATGTAAGTAGTGCGCCAGCTCCAATCCAACGCAGTGTACAACGTGTAAACCTAACTAGTGATGATGTGGCATATTCTGATTTGCTTAAGAGCCACTTCCCTGACTATGTAAATAACTTACAATTACGCGATAGAACGGGCGTTGTTTTAAAACTCGATAAGAAAGGTAATGGCACATTCAAACAATATGTAAAATCCTTCATTATCGATGCCGCTAATAAGGCCAAATCCAATGGTACTGATTTATCTCGCTATTCCTTCCTTGTATTAGATAAGAATACAGGTATGGTAAAAGACATTGATTGGGACGCTTATAATAGCTTTACTAGTCGTTCTAAAGCACCAGGTGCATTTGACTCTAGATCTAACGATTCTGGTGAAAACAGCTTATTCGGTACAAGTACTAGCGACACTAATCACTTCACAATTACAGCAGCGCTACATGATACAACACCTAACAATGATGTATATGTAGAAAACGCTAAAATCGTTACTATGATGAATCCTATGAACTATCTTGGTTCTCCTAGTGCAACAAATGCTAAATATTATCGAATTCGCTACGGTACAGCAGATAGCAATACATCTGTTGCTATTCCATTAATCGTTGGTACCCGTGCACAAAACCTTGGATACAGTGTAGATATGGCTACTCCATTTGGTGTAGACCACTCTGGCGATTACGATTTACAAGATCTATTTAACTGGATGGATTCTATTGTAAAAAATGGTAGATAATCTATCTCGACTATAAACTTATTCCATAACATAACAAGGCTGTAATAGCATCTATGCATGATGCTATTACAGCCTTGTTTGTATTTTTATCTTATATCGACAATAAAGGCGTCCCCATCGAGCAGGACGCCTTTATTACTAGTATTATATTTAAATGTTATATTATTCTTCTGGGAATAATGCAGTGGACAAGTAACGTTCACCTGTATCTGGAAGAATAACTACGATATTCTTACCTTTGTTTTCAGGACGTTTTGCCAATTCTGCAGCGGCCCACAAAGCAGCGCCAGAGGAAATACCTACTAAGATACCTTGTGTATGTCCGAAATCTTGTGCTGTTTTGAAAGCATCTTCGTTAGCAACTTGGATAACTTCATCATAGATTTTAGTATCCAATGTTTCAGGAATGAAACCTGCACCTAAGCCTTGGATTTTATGAGGGCCTGGTTTACCGTTAGATAATACAGCAGAGTCTTTAGGTTCTACAGCTACAACCTTAACATCAGGGTTTTGTTCTTTCAAGAAACGACCTGTACCAGTTAATGTACCACCTGTACCAACACCAGCTACGAAAATATCTACAGCACCATCTGTGTCACCCCAAATTTCAGGGCCTGTAGTTTTATAGTGAATTGCAGGATTAGCTTGGTTTACGAATTGACCCGCTTCTACAGCACCAGCAGTGGCTGTAACGATTTCTTTTGCTTTTGCAATAGCGCCTTTCATACCAAGTGCACCATCAGTTAATACGAGTTGTGCACCATAGCCAAGCATCAATTTACGGCGTTCAATGGACATTGTTTCAGGCATTACGATAACAACCTTATAACCAAGTGCAGCACCTACGGCGGATAAACCGATACCTGTGTTACCAGATGTAGCTTCTACAATAGTACCACCTGGTTGTAATTCACCAGAAGCAACAGCAGCTTGAATAATAGCAGCTGCGATACGATCCTTTACAGAACCACCTGGGTTAAAGTATTCAAGTTTAGCGAGGATATTAGCATCAGCACCTACGCTTTCACCAAAACGAGTAGCTGCCAACAATGGTGTTTTACCAATTAATTCAACAAAAGATTTTGCGATTTTAGACATAATCAACACTCCTTATATATGGATATTATGGATACTATAAATGGTATGTAATATATAATTATGATCCTCTTAAATAGAGCCATCCCAATTATCATATTTTGTATCTAGTTTTGCGTATGTACCATCAATAACATCTTGTAAGGTCACACTTTCTAGATAGTCGTGAATGTAATTTTGTAGCCCCGCCCAGAATCCAACGGTACGCTCGTTAATAACATCATCCGTGGAAACGCCTTCATCTAGAGATGAAATAATAGCCATCGATTCTTCTGTAGCCATCAAAATTTCAATGATTGTATATTCACTAGGTTTTTTAGATAAACGATAGCCGCCGTATTTGCCACGAATACTATCAACTAAACTAGCCGCTCCTAATCGAGCCACAATACCTTCTAAATATTTCTCAGATATACCTTGTCGTTCTGCTACAGAACGTAATGATACTGGTTTTTCTTGACCTTGCTCAGCTAGATCAATGAGAACCATCAATGCATATCTTCCTTTTGTAGAAATTCTCATGTATGTTGCCTTTCTTTGTAAAAGCTAGTGCCCCTTGAACAAACATTTATATACCTCCTATGCAAACACATAAAACCTTGTGCACCGCTAGGAATTAATTTCATTATAGAATACTAATTGTAAAAATGCAAGAGTTTATTTCCTACTTTGTTAAAAGGTTTTACAAATAACAGTGTTTACCTATACTGAATCGGTAAAATACGACAAAAAGACCAGCCCAAAGGCTGGTCTTTTTGCGTATAGTTTGTAGTTTGTTATATGAGGTTTACATAGGTGAATTGGAGAGTGTTTCACCATGTAATGGGGCTTACCGGTATCGTTGGAGATACGATCCGTGCCCAAGAGTTGTCATTTGAGGAGGTTGTTGGTATATCTAATACTCTTAGATTTTACCTACTAGGTCAAGACCTGGTTTTATTGTGTCTTTACCTGGTTTCCAACGTGCAGGGCACACTTGGTCACCATGTTTAGCTACGAATTGAGCTGCTTGTACTTTACGAACAAGTTCTTCTGCGGAACGGCCAATACCCATATCGTGAATTTCCGCTGTGCGGATAATACCTTCTGGGTCAACCACGAATGTACCGCGGTATGCCATAGCAGATTCAGGATCGAATACATCGAAGAAATCAGCTAATTCATGTTTCTTATCAGCTAACATGTAGTATTCAATTTTATTGATGCTTGGAGAAGCATCGGACCACGCTTTGTGAACATATTCAGAATCAGTGGATACGGAGTAAACTTCGCAACCCAATTCTTTCAATTCTGCATAAGATTCTTGTACGTCTTCCAATTCTGTAGGGCATACAAATGTGAAATCTGCTGGATAGAATACGAATACAGACCATTTACCTAATACGTCTGCAGTGCTTACTTGTACCAATTCAGGTTTCTTGAAAGCATCAAGTGTAAATTCAGGGAGTTTCTTACCAATAATAGACATTGTGTCCTCCTTTATATTTCTAAATAACGATTACTATATGTTCTATTGATGTACCTATATCAAATCTATATCTATCTTTGTCTATATAATAACACTAATCATTTAAAATAGCAAGTGTTATTTTTAAATTTATCGATATATTTTTGCAAACTTTTTCGATGTAGATAAAAAAAGAAGAAAGATGCTCATTTCTGAGCATCTTTCTTCTTTTTCTTTACTACAACAGTCTTACTGCTTATAGCATAATCAAAAGCAATTAAACCTGCTAGATTAGCAACACCTCGTCGTGCTATATGCCCCGTCGTAGATTGTTCTTTACCAGATTTACCATATACAAACTGTTCTAGCTTGAGAGCAGCTAATATAAAGATACCGATAATAGATAAAATGGATCCCATTTCTGTTCTCTATTTTTTAAGTTCCAAAATCGCGCCTACAAATCCGCGGAATAATGGATGCGCATTATTTGGACGAGATTTCAATTCTGGATGTGCTTGTGTAGCAACGAAGAATGGATGGTCCTTAACTTCGATGCTTTCAACAAGACGACCATCTGGAGATGTACCAGAAATAACAAGTCCTGCATCACTCAATTGTTGACGGTATTCATTATTGAATTCATAACGATGACGATGACGTTCGTATACAAGGTCTTCACCATATACTTCACGAGCTTTTGTACCCGCTTCTAATTTACATGGATAGATACCAAGGCGCATTGTACCACCTTTTTTATCTACATCTACTTGATCACTCATCAAGTCGATAACCTTGTATTTTGCATCTTCATCAAATTCGCTAGATGTAGCACCTTCCATGCCACATACGTTGCGAGCAAATTCCATAACAGCAGATTGCATACCAAGGCATAAGCCGAGGAATGGAACCTTGTTCTCACGAGCATAATTGATTGTACGGATTTTACCTTCTACGCCACGAGAACCAAAGCCACCAGGAACTACGATACCATCAATACCTTCAAATACTTCTTTAGGATCTACGGAAATATCATCGAGTTCTTCGGAATCAATCCAGCGAATGCTCACCTTAGTATCAGTTTCGATACCGGCATGGCTCAATGCTTCTGCTACGGAAAGATATGCATCATGTAATGCTACATATTTACCTACGATAGCTACAGTAATGTCTTTGCTAGGGTTCAAGATTTTATGAACCATTTCTTTCCATGCAGTCATATCACAAGGGCGTTCTTCAAGGCCCAATTTTTTGATAACAATATCATCAAGGCCTTGATCTTGCATCATCAATGGTACTTCATAGATGGAATCACAAGTTTGGTTTTCAATTACAGCGGCTGGTTCTACATCACAGAACAATGCCAATTTTTCCTTCATTTCATCGGAAATGTGTTTTTCACTGCGGCATACCAAGATGTCTGGTTGAATACCAATACCGCGCAATTCTTTTACGCTGTGTTGAGTAGGTTTTGTTTTTAATTCACCTGCTGCGTTGATGTATGGTACTAATGTAACGTGAATATACAATACATCGTTACGACCTACATCTTTTTTGACTTGGCGAATCGCTTCCATAAATGGCAAGCTTTCAATATCGCCGACAGTACCACCGATTTCAGTGATAACTACATCAGCATTATCTTCTTTACCTACACGGTATACATTTTGTTTAATTTCATTTGTAACGTGAGGAATAACTTGCACAGTGCTACCTAAATAGTCACCTTTACGTTCTTTATTGATAACGGACCAATATACTTTACCAGCAGTAATATTGGAACGCTTGCTAAGATTAATGTCGATAAAGCGTTCATAGTGGCCCAAGTCCAAGTCTGTTTCAGCACCATCATCGGTTACGAATACTTCGCCATGTTGGTAAGGACTCATTGTACCAGGGTCGATATTGATATATGGGTCAAATTTCTGAATGGTTACATTAAAACCACGATTTTTCAATAAGCGGCCCAAAGATGCAGCTGTAATCCCTTTTCCCAAGGAAGAAACTACGCCGCCTGTTACGAAAATATACTTAGTTGCCATGATGCCTCCCACCTATTACATTTTTTCCGGAGCGGAAATACCTAAAATACCCAAGCCTTGACGAAGTACGAGGGCAATCGCTGTGATTAACCCAAGACGAGCTTGTTGCAACGCAGGATCTACGCCAATGATACGACCTTGACGATAGAAGGAGTGGAACATGCTTGCCAAATCGTATAAGTAACGAGCAATACGATGAGGTGCACGATGTTCAGCAGATTGAACAACCTCTTCTGGATATTCAGCTAATTTCTTAATTAATTCTAATTCCATTTCACTTGTAAGTGTTGTGAAATCAGTTTCACTATAATCACCAAATGCAATGCCCGCTTCACGCACTTGGTTATAAATGCTGTGAATACGCGCATGAGCATATTGGATATAATACACAGGGTTATCATTGCTGCGAGATTTTGCTAAGTTGATATCAAAATCAAGTTGACTATCTAGAGAACGCATCAAGAAGAAGTAACGAGATGCATCTACACCAACCTCTTCAATCAATTCATCTAATGTAACGCTATCGCCACTACGTTTAGACAATTTAACGAGCTTGCCATCGCGGAATAACGCTACCATTTGAAGCAATAATACAGTCAATTTATCTGGATCATAACCAAAGGCTGCCATAGCCGCTTTTACACGGCACACATAACCATGATGGTCAGCGCCCCAGATATCAATCATTTCTTTAAAACCACGATCATATTTATTACGATGGTATGCAATGTCTGCCGCTAAATACGTAGGCACACCATTGTCACGGATGACAACGCGATCTTTATCATCGCCATAATCAGTAGATTTCAACCACAAAGCGCCATTCTTTTCATACACTTTGCCAAGGGCTTTCAAAGCCTCTACGGAATGGTGAATTTCTTCTGTTTCATGAACGGTACGTTCAGAGAACCAATTATCAAAGGTAACGCGGAAATTGCGTAATGTTTCTTCTAAACGAGCTAATTTTTCTTTCAAGCCCTCTTCTTTGAATAAAGCAATACGATCTGCTTCGTTCATAGCATTTAATGTATCGAAGCCTTCGCGTTCTGCAATCGCTTTCGCAGTTTCAATAATATCTGGTCCACGGTAACCATTTTCAGGGAACACGAGAGCCCCTTCCGGAATATCGAATTCTGGCATGGAACCATCTTCATTACGTTTAGGCGGGAATACCAATGTAGCGCCTTGCAATTCTTGGAAACGGTACTCGATGGAAATCGCCATATTATCAATTTGATTACCCGCATCATTGATGTAGTACTCAGATTGTACATTGTACCCTGCAGCACGCAACAAGTTTACAAGGGCACTGCCATACGCAGCACCACGACCATGACCCACGTGCAATGGACCTGTTGGATTCGCACTTACGTATTCTACTTGAATCGTATCGCGCGCGCGCAATAGTTGAACGCCGTATTGGTCACCAGCATTCAAGATAGCTTTCAACGTATCGTACACCATATCGGATTTTAAGAAGAAATTGATAAAACCTGCACCAGCTACCTCAGCACGTTCAAGCCAATCAAAGTTCATATGGCTAATCAAAGCCTCTGCGATAGCACGAGGATTTTGACGAGCTACACGAGCGGATTGCATCGCAATGTTCGTAGAAAAATCACCGAACTCCTTTTGAGGTGGCACTTCGAGAACGATTTCTGGATATTCCCCAGCTGGTAAGCCACCACTATTAATCGTTTCTTGTAATGCCTGCTCAATCCCCGATTTCAGGATTTCCTTCATTTCCATGCTCTGTATCCTCCCGCACGTCTATATCTAACTGATTATAAAATTGCCATTCACCTTCTATGGAAATATCGTATCCAAGATGAACACGACCCGTTCCATTGTGAAAGTCTACTGTTAATTCATGTGTCTTTACGGCCATGTGAAGATCGCCTAATGGCGTTTCATATGTGGACTGGCGTTCCTCGCCGCGAATGTATTGATGCCGCATATTAACCGCACCTGTACGCAAAAGAACAATAGAGTCTTCATAAATCTTGATGGTCGTCTTAACCCCTTCAAGACCTGTTACGCTCGATTCTTCATAGCGAATATATTGGACTCCGTTCTTTTCATGCGAAGTACCTGGAGAAATCAATTCTACCACGGTATCCTGTCCATCTATGTCTCGTTGTACACTTTTTACGGATACTAAAACCCGTTTCATGTTTTTCTCCTCCATGGTCATAACATATCAATATATTATAGCACAAACAAGGGGCGTTTTGAATGTTTTGTACACCCTATTTCAATAGATTTATACGTTCTTTTTCTCTATCCTCACACGACGCTATGAGCTGTAATTTTTGCGCCCTATTGAGATGTTTAATAGCATATTCTCGCGACTGTGCCTCTTGTTTACTTTGAAAGCTTTCATGATAAACCAAATACACTGGTCTGCGACATTTCGTATACTTAGCCCCGCCTTTTATCACGCCATTATGAGCATCTAAGCGTTTTTTTAAATCCGTTGTCCAACCACAGTACAAGCTTTCATCAGCACATCGCACAATATACGTGAAAAATTGTTCCTCATCCATCTTATTTACTAGCATCGTCCTTAATCGGTTCAATAGTAATCGAATTAATAGTCACCGGATCAACAGGCTTATCATTTTTACCTGTTTTCACCTTACCAATTTTTTCAACTACATCCATACCTTGTACGACTATGCCAAAAATTGTGTGTTTATTGTCGAGATGAGGCGTAGGTCCCAAGGTAATAAAGAACTGAGAACCACCTGTATTCGGTCCACGATTTGCCATCGCAAGAATCCCCATTTTATTAAAATGGAGGTCGTTGGAAAATTCATCTGGAATTTCATAACCAGGGCCGCCTGCACCTGTTCCAGTTGGGTCCCCACCTTGAATCATAAATCCATCAATAACACGATGGAACGTAACACCATTATAAAAACCTTTTTTGGCAAGGTAATCAAAGTTTTTAACGGTAATCGGTGCCTTGGATCCATAAAGTCGAATTTTAATTTGACCATAATTTGTATCAAAAACCGCATATTCATCTGCAATTGGCGCATTTGTAAAATTAGGCATCTTATTAACCGTTTCAGCTTGTGCAACAGGTGTAATCGTTTTATCCGCACTGTTATTGCCACATGCTGCGGTTACTACCATCATGCCCCCCAATAGAGCACAGCCTAATATTCTTTTAACATTCATGATAATCCCTCACAAAATATAGAATTCCCCAAATTATATATACATAGAAAAACCGCTCAACCCGTGAGCGGCTCTTTATTAGTATATCATGTTTTCACTATGAATTTCTTTAAAATTCTATAAAATTTACAATCTAAAACTGCGTATAGTAAGGACTAATCAATCCATCCAAAATGCTTACATGCATTGTAAATACCATCTTTATCACAATCGGTCGTAATATAATCTGCCTCTAGCTTGAGTTCAGCTCGAGCGTTCCCCATGGCGATATTTAACCATTCCGGCCTAAACATAGATAGGTCATTATATCCATCTCCAAAAACGACGACTTGATTTGGTTTCATATGAAAATGCTCAATCATATTACGAACACCCAGTGCTTTTTCCATAGGTTCATACAAGACACAACCTTCGCCATAGCGGATAAGTTTATGCGTCATATGCTCGATATCCTTTTCCTCTTCTTCGCCATCCTTAAAGAATACATAGATTTTATAGAAATCTTCTACACTGTGAAAGTCGAACTCTGGATCCACTACAGTTTTAAACACATCCCAATCAGGATGCCATTCCAATATTTCTTTATAAGGTGTAATGCGCCCCAATTTATTGCGGTCTGTTACAGCCCAAGGGATATGCTTTGATTCAAGGTATTCTAAATATTGAATACACATTTCGCGATTCATACCGATCATGGATACCAATTTTCCATCAATGGTGATGCTATGGCCTCCATCAGCTACGACATTCGTAATTCTAGCTTGCTCTGCAAAACGCATGGCATCAACTTGAATCCTGCCTGTTGCAATCGACACCAAATGTCCACGCCGTTGCAATTCATCTATACAGTACTGAGCACTATCTGGAATTTTTCCTTCCGGCCACACAGCCAATGTGTTATCGATATCAAAAAAGAAAAATTTTTGTTCCACAAGTCCTCCTATCTGTCGCTATATACGAGTTCATATACAAACTATTAACTCTACTCTATACACACTATTCATCTCGTCCACTCATTAATTGAAAGCGTTTTTGCTGTTTCACATCAGGATATTTGTCTCGGTCTACATCACTACAAAACATATCCAAGGGCCGTACATATAAATCGCGGTCATCATACAGTTTCTGATATACCACCAATTTCTCACCCGTTTCAGAATGTGTAGCCACATCTAATACATAATAATACATGCCTTTGAAATGACGATACAAACCACCTTTTACGATTTCGTTCATAACTACCTCTGCTTACTAAAAACGATTCTTCATTTCTTATTAAACATTATACTAGGAAATACTATTTGAAAAAAGATGTTTATCACTATAAACAAAAGACTCGCATCCTCCTTTTCTTTCACCGTAATCCTTATAGGAAGGACTTAACCAATAGAGTAGAAAAAGAGAATGCGAGTAACATTCTACATTTATTTAGTTGTATCTGAAGTCAATCCTTTATGGATAAGACCTATGATAAAGCCAAGGATTGCAAAGCTCACCCAACCCATACCAATACCTTGGAATGGAATATATTGAGTAAAGAGTCCTTCTAATGCATCTGGTGCCCAACCAGCTGTTTCCAGGCCACTCATCAATGCGGAAATCATGGTTAGTCCTATGGTCCAACCATATACACAACGACGGCCGCCAAAAACGTTATCGCTTAGAGCTAACAAGATAATAACAATCGTCAATGGGTACAGTAGCATCAACACTGGAATAGCGGCACTAATGATTGTTTTCAATCCGAACAAACCTAGTGCAAATGCAGCTACAGAGAATATAACGACATACACTTTATAACTAATTTTGCTATATAGTTTATTAAAATATGTGCTACAAGAAGTTATAAGTCCAATACTTGTACTCAAGCAAGCTAATAGAACGATGATAGCCAAAATAATTTGACCAATTCCACCAAAAAGGAAATCAGCACTAGCTGTTAACACAGGTGCGCCTGTATCAAACAAGCCAAATCGTTCTACGCTTGTAGCACCGATGTTCGCGATGAATATATACACAATACCGAGGAGTGCTACGGCAATAGCACCAACCTCCATCACTGTTTTCGTAATAACATCACGAGATGTGGCCCCTGTAAGGCGTACAAAATCAATTACAAGAATAGCAAATACCACAGAAGCCAATGCATCCATCGTATTATATCCATCAAGGAAACCTTGTCTGATTGCTGCACCAATTGTTACATAAGTTTCTTGTGGTGCTGCGTAAGATCCAATTGGTGTAATAAAAGATTTAACAATAAGCAATAAAATGACAAGCAATAAAGCTGGTGTCAAAATATTGCCAATCCGATTAACAAGCTTTTGAGGACTAATCGATAGCCACAAAGAAATGCCAAAGAATATAGCAAGGAACAATGGTTGCATATCCAACGTCATGCCTTGTAAAAATGGCTTGATCGCAATTTCATACGCAACGGTACCCGTTCTTGGTGTCGCAAACATAGGACCAATACTTAAATATAAGGCTACCGTATAAATAAGGCCATATATAGGATGCACACGACCAGCTAATTCTTCAACGTCTTTACATCCAGAATAGCCCATGGCCATAACACCAAGCAATGGTAACCCTACGCCAGTTAATACGAAACCAGCTAATGCCCATCCTACATTAGACCCTGCGTGTTGACCTAATGCGGCCGGGAAAATAAGATTTCCCGCACCAAAGAATAGGGCGAATAACATCATGCCTATGGCTAAATAGGCGCGCAGTGATAGATTTTCTTTTCCATCCATAAGGTTATCTCCCTTCGTACTACACTATCATATTAGATAATATTATATATGATAGTGTACTCCGGTTCAACAACAAAAATCGAATTATATCGAACTTTCATTACACCTTACGAATATTAACTTGCACGTCGTAGAATGTACTCCCCCATGCTTCATCAGTCGGTCTAGATGCCGTTACGGCATTAATCCCTACCCTATCATCACTGGATTGAGATTGCCACCATACGCCAAGGGTCACAAGTGTGCCTCGTTGTACTGTAGTATCTAGATATACTTTTATACGAACAGCCCCTCGATTGTTATAAATCTCTACGACGTCCCTATTATTAATGTTATATAATGCAGCATCATCTGGATGTATACGTAACTTCATCAATTCAGGATCATCAAATTCCAATTCACAGAAACTAGAGTCTAATATACGTATATCATTTCCGATAATCAACCAGAATGGTTCATCATCTCCATATGGTTCTGTATAGGTAATCAACGGAATATGTTCTCGAGGGTTTAAAATTTCGATTTTTCCTGACGGCGTCTTAAAATCCATCTTATAATTATCCGGCAATGTTACTTCAACCAAATCACCACGCAAAATGGCATCTTGTTCGTCTTGTGAAAGCTTAGATGAATTGCGAACCATATGCTCAATTAATTCACATTCTGTCATGCCGAAGAAAGGCTCATCAAGTCCCATCCGCCGAGCAAGGTCAGAAATCACTTGCCAATTAGACCTAGATTCACCAACAGGAGGTATCGCTTGATAACTAGCCGCAATTGTATAATGCCCATAAGAATTGAAAATATCATCAGATTCAGCAGAGCTCGTCGCCGGTAAAATAATATCCGCATACGCACAAGTATCCGTAAAGAAACGCTCGTGAACAACGGTAAATAAATCATCCCTCATAAGGCCTTGTCTCACGAGATTTTGATTTGGCGCTGTTATAGCTGGATTCGATGAAAACACATATAAACTATGAACTGGTACTCCACCACTAGTATCCTCTAATCCATGCTCTAGAAGTGCTTTAGGATTTGTCAATAAATCTCCTAATAATATCATCGGCATCATCCGTTTATGTGGCGTCGGTATATTTGGTTGCTGCATAAATGATTTATTAAAATATTGGCTACTACTAGAACTAGATAACAAGCCTCCACCTAAATGTTGCCATGCACCTACCACGGCAGGAAGCGCATTGATACAACGACAGCTCATCGCGCCATTGCCATAACGAGATACACCACTACCCAAACGAATAAATGGAGCCTTCGCCTTCGCATAGGCATGAGCTAATTCTTCTATAATTTCAACCGGTACACCACATATAGAAGAAGCATATGCTGGAGTAAATTTAGGTAATACATCTCGTACTAGCTCATCATAACCTTGTACATATGCTTGAATAAATGCAGTATCCTCAAGTCCATCTCGATGTATGATATGCATCATACCAAGTGCTAATGCACCATCAGAACCGGGTTTTACATACACATGATGTGTGCCTTGATCATAAGTATATGTTTTATGGGTATCTATAACCCATACAGAAGCGCCGTTTCGTTTTGCTACATTCACATCATGTAATATATGTACATCTGTAGCCGTCGCATTAAGGCTCCATAATATAATCAAATCACTATGTTGTGCCTCTTGAGGTTTGATAGCAATTGTATCTCCATAGACGGACTTAAATGCTGCTTGCTTTGCAGGAGAACAAATCCCTCTATCTTGACTGGTAGCCCCAATGCGACGGAAAAAATAATCTGCTGCAGGACTATTTACAGCCCCCATGGTCCCCGCATAAGAATAACGAAGAATACTTTCACTACCAAAGGTATCAATAGTATGTTTAAAGTTTTCTACAATTCGGTCTAAAGCCTCATCCCATGAAATAGGTGTAAATTGATCCTGACCAATACCTTTTTTACCAATTCGACGTAATGGTGTCATCAATCGTTTAGGCGAATGAATAACACGCTCATAATGAGCCATCTTAGGACATAATGTTCCCCGTGTGAAAGAGTGCTCTTTATTACCACGAACCTTTATCACTTTATTATCATCTACTGTAAGTATAAGTCCACAAGCATCAGGACAATCATAGGGACATACACTTTTATATTCTTTCATATAAGCACCTCGCTTATCATCGTATTTATAGCAGTAATTTTATATGTATATTTATAGTATCATACATACACCACTATATCTGTAACAAAATTAACGAATATCGATATTTTTCAAACTTCGTATCAATGAATACATTGTATATCAATGCATAGAGCAAAATCACTTATCAAAATAAGTGTGTGACGTCATAACTTTTATTAATGTGTACCATGTAGATATACAATAAATATCGATACTTTTCAGTATTTATTTATAGTTTCTCCCCTACAATACAAACAGATGAGCAACGCATAAAAGTACCATTTTTTACGTTCAGGAATGTATCTATTACCAAAAGTCATAATTTGTAATTTCAAGGTATTATCGATTATTTCAGTACTTTTTGTTAACCTGTGTGATAAATTTCACGTAAGTTATGCAAATTATGTAATGCATTAAGTTATGTAAAACTATTCAATAACTCAACTTTGTGTGCTATACTGACATTGTCATTTGAGAGGATATAGAACTCACCGGACATCATATCACATTCATTGATATAACGGAGTGGAGTCTACTATATCAGGTCATATTTTCTGAAAAGAGGTTTTAACAATGGCAGACGCTAAAAACACTGTACTTTTCCCTTATGAAACATTGAAAAAATTGAGCATGGACGCTTTCCAAAAATTCGGTTTCTCCGAAAAAGAAGCTGACATCATTCAAGACGTACTTTTGACTTCCGACTTATTCGGTATTCAAAGCCATGGTATGCAACGTATGGTTCGTTACCACAAAGGTATCACTAACGGCTTGATTAAAATCGACGCTAAACCTGAAATCGTAAAAGAAACTCCAATCTCCGCAGTTATCGACGGTCATGACGGCATGGGTCAATTGTTAGGTCACATGGCTATGGAAATGGCTATCGAAAAAGCTAAAAAATCCGGTGTTGGTATCGTATCCGTACGTAACTCCAA
>OKVM01000526.1_pt1 | contig 17114 bp, 13 predicted proteins | sample 1606841 | NCBI WGS metagenome assembly OKVM01 (sample SAMN03281010, study PRJEB24777) | human gut metagenome | isolation source: fecal sample PR157 from 1 month old male Malay infant, caesarean delivered... | reverse complement strand
GCTGCTTCATCCAGAATCACATCAACCAGGTATTTACCCTCTTCATCTTTTTTCGTGAAGATATCTTTGGTGATGTCAATCAGGTAGCTGTTCAGCTCGCCTTTGTTCCACTCGGTGAAGGTTTCAGCCAGCTCTTCATTGGAGAGGTTCAGGCCGCCTTTCAGCAGGGAATATGCTTCAGCGATCAGCTGCATATCGCCGTATTCAATGCCGTTGTGCACCATTTTAACATAGTGCCCTGCGCCGTCCGGACCGATATAGGTCACACACGGCTCGCCATCTTCTGCAACAGCAGCGATTTTGGTCAGAATAGGCGCCACCAGTTCGTATGCTTCTTTCTGGCCGCCAGGCATGATGGATGGGCCTTTCAGCGCGCCCTCTTCACCACCGGAAACACCAGTGCCAATGAAGTTGAAGCCTTCAGCAGACAGTTCACGATTACGACGAATGGTGTCCTGGAAGAAGGTGTTACCGCCATCAATGATGATGTCGCCTTTTTCGAGGTAAGGCTTCAGGGAGTCGATAGCAGCATCGGTACCCGCGCCCGCTTTCACCATTAACAGGATACGACGGGGCGTTTCCAGAGACTCAACAAACTCTTTAACCGTATAGAAAGGAACCAGTTTCTTGCCTGGATTCTCGGCAATCACTTCTTCGGTCTTATCACGGGAACGGTTGAAAACGGAAACGGTATAGCCACGGCTTTCGATGTTGAGCGCCAGATTGCGCCCCATAACAGCCATACCGATAACACCGATTTGTTGTTTGGACATTACGTACTCCTGTCAGGTGTGAGCACCCGATAGCTTAGGTGCTATCGGGGTTAATAATTTGAGATGTTAACTCATAAAACCCAGCGTGGCATAGCAAGTGCATGCTCTTTTATGCTGTAAAAGTCACTTTATAGGTTAATAAGGGGCAAAAACTTTGATGCAAGCCAACATCACAATCACCGCAAAAGAGTTAATAAACAATGACTTATCAAACATCTGTTTTGAAAATGTTCGATGCTTATACCAGTCAATAATGATTCTCCTGCAAGGCAGTTCAATTAAACGGTGTAAAAACCATGCAGTTAGCAGTGAAATAGACCAAAAAATTAACGCTTGTTCAGTTACAGAAAGACCATTAAAAACTGATAAATTTTTCTGGAACCAGACAAGAACGCTCATATGGACCAAGTAAAGAGAAAAACTAATTTCACCCAGCAGAACAAAAAATTTAGCAGACAATATCTTATTAATTATTCCATTACCATAAGCAAAGATCAGAATCAGGAATGCAAAGGAAAAAACAGATCCGGCTTTTGATAGATAATAGCTGAGTACTATCCCGGCCTGATCGCCAATTCCTACGAAACCAGTAAATCTTGGCGAAAGCCACATTGTGAAAACTGCAATTATTATCGCCATAATTTCCGCAATGGAAAAAAAAGCACTAGAGCGCGCGGTATTCCATGAATGATCGCGGGTCTTCATGTATAGATTACAGACAAGAACTCCAATGTAAAACTCAAAAATTCTTACCCATGGATTTATGTAAAGGAGTCCCATTAAGCTAAACTGACTATTACCTTCATCCGCAGAAACGTTCCATAACACACCGAAACACAAATGCATAATAACAGCAATACTTAAAATTATTAATTTAAGCCATTTGCCGGGTATCAGGCTTGTTATTAATAATGGAAATGCAAGATAGAAAAACATCTCTGTGGAGATACTCCAGGAGACGCCGTTGAAGGTAAGAAACACATCTTTCAATGGAACCAGCGACTGAAGCAAGAAAGTATGCAGGAAAGCAGTGAACGCAATGGCCGCTCCCTGTAGTCCGCCTTGGTTAATACCACCTGTGAATATTACAAGCAAGAGCATCGCAAAAAGATGTGATGGCAGGATTCTTGCGAAGCGTGCAACATAGAATCCTTTTACTTCCGCGAATGTTTTTAATTTAGGATAATTATAAGTGAGTATAAATCCTGACAACACAAAAAAGAAAGATACCCCCTGCGCTAGAGATATAGTTGTTGCGATGCCTAGTGAACCAAATAAACCGTGACCATGCCCTAAAACGATCATTGCCGCAGCAAAGAACCTAAGAGAGGTGAGTGCGTCTAATTTTTTTATATTCTGCATAGTTTTTTTTCAGATTTACTTGCTATAAAAGTTAAGCATAATTCATTCATGCCCCGCCTCCCAAATATCATAGATATCATCAACATATTGGCATGATGTCTTTGGTCTTACTGAACCCAGACTTAGGCTTGTTAAATCTGCGTCTCTTAAAGATTTTATTTTTTCATAAAGATCTTTATAATTGCCGGCTTCGAACAAAAGCCCATTAATATTATGGGTTATTACCGCAGAGATTCCCGGCAGATTTGACCCAATAACAGGACAATTCGCTGCCTGCGCAGAATAAATAACAAGCGGCGTGTTTTCGAACCAAACAGACGGAACCACGAGGACATCAAATTCATCTAAGACAGATAAGATTTTATTATTTGGAAATACCCCCTTAAAAGAAATATTTCCTTTTCCTGCTGCAAGACTATATAGTTCTTTAACGTAATCAGGAAACTCATCTCCACTGCCAAAGATAGTCAATGACGCAAAATTATCTGGTAATAAATTAACAGCTTTTATTGCAACATCACAGCCTTTATGCGGTGCCAGTGTCCCAATGAATCCGATTCGTAATGGTCTATCTTTAGTCCATTTCTTATATTTAGCTTCAGTAAATCCTTCATTAAAATCAATACCAAAACTTTTTTCGTATATGATGGATGGACTGACGCCGTATTTGATGAAAAGCTCAGACATAAAACGATTGGGGGAAATAATACCCTGCAATCTATTCAGCGCACTAACAGTATTATCAATCCGATGTGCCATTGCCTTCACCTCATGACTCATCGGATACTTAATGTTTTTATACCTCTTAGTAACGTCGGTAATTTTGTCAAAAAGAACATTGGGTATTATTTGAATGATATTTGCTGCAAATCTATTCACCGTATCCTGTGCAAAATGCTTTACGCAATTTCCAGAATACTTATCAGGACCATTACAGAAACATCCATTATTAAGCATTAATTGTGCCGTTGGGCATATCATCCAGAAATCAGTTGGAGTGAAATATTGTGCGATTCCAGCGTCGGCTAGATAATTAATAATTCTCACCCCAAGCCTGTTTAAGTGAAAATGATGTACTAATTGAGGCCGGTAACTCTCGCATATCTCATTGAAATAATGCTCAGCTAACTTATTATTATATCCTACATCAATCATTGATGTTTGATCGGCCACCGGCGCATAAGAGTGATGGAAGCGATAAATATGAATGTTTTCGTATTCATATTCATCAAATCTTTCATCTTCAGCAAGTTCACTTTTCGCTGGATGGCCTGTAAAGACACGTACATCATGACCGCGTTTTATGAGCTCTTTTACTACCGACAATGTTAATACTTCAGTACCAGCTCTGTATTGTGGAAAAAACTGATGAACGGTAATTAATATTCGCATTAATGATTACTCAATATTAATTCCTGCTATTTATTATGTATTACTTGTTTCATCCACTCTGCAGTCCGGACTAATCCGTCCTGCATAGTTACTTTTGGTTCCCAGCCTAACTCATTTCGAGCCTGTTGATTGCAAAGCACACTGATATCGATGTCGAATGAACGACCTGGTTTATAAATTACCTGGACCGGCTCTGTTACGATATTTTTCATCATATCAATTAATTCATTCAGGCTTGTTCCTGTTCCGGAACTTATATTAAAGCATTCTTTTTCACCTTCATAGGTGATAGCTTTTGCAAAGGCTTCAGCAACATCGCTTACATGAATATAATCGCGTTGCACATTACCATCTCCCCAAATTTCAATGGGAGCCCCCTTCAGGATGTTGTGCATAAATATACCAATTGCACCCTGCGCGGTTTCCACGCGCTGTCTTTCACCATAGGGGTTAGCAACACGCAAAGTTACCACTTTGATCCCATGCAACTTACTGAACATATGCAAATATTTTTCTATCGCTAACTTAGTAATACCATAAGATACTACTGGCTCAGTGGGATGCTTTTCATCGATAGGAAGATACTGTGGGTTTCCATAAACAGTACCACCTGAAGATATAAATACAATACGCTTAACTTTGTGTTCGACCATAGCGTTAAGCATGTGCAAGCTTGGAATGATATTTGTTTGTACATCATAAACAGGATCATCATTTGAGCTTTTAGGCAAAGTGGTTGAAACTAAATGAACAACCCCATCCATGCCTTCAACGGCATCTTTCAAATCATGGCTACTGCTAAAATCCCCGGTTGTCCATTCAACATTTTCTGTTTCTGCAAAATGGCGATAAGGCGGCACACGAGGTCGCTCAAATATACGTAATTGATGGCCTTCCTGTAACAATCTTTCACAAATTGCAGAGCCAATAAATCCACCACCGCCAAAAACAACTAATTTCATTTTCCCTCCAGGGAGATATCTATACTTAACCACGCAGAACGATCGGATAAGGTGCCGGCATAGTAATTAGTTCGGCTGGTAAAGACTTAATGTTTCTTTCGCCATAACTTCCGTTGTACGCAAATATTCAGTCGTTAATGAAAGTTTGCTCAGTAATCCAGGCGTCTGCAGAATGTATGTTAGCTTCTCGGTAAGATCATTTACATTGCCACGTTTGAAGCTATATCCATTCTTTCCTTCAGTTAGAAACTCGGTCATTCCTTCGACGTCAGAAACCAGTACCGGAGTATGCGTCGCAAGGGAATTTAATAAAACTAAAGGACTGTTTTCGTACCAACGGGAAGGTATAACGAAGAGATCCATCTCCCGGAAAATGTTAGCAGTTAGTGACTGCTCAAAGGTCCCCATAAATGAGATACCATCCACGCCTTCACTTAATCTGTTCAGTTCTTCCATATAATTTACGGACTGATTGGTAGGCCCATAAATCTTAAGCACAGCACTATTTTTAGGAAGCCTTTTAAACGCTTCAATAATGAGGTCTGTACCTTTATGAGGCGCAATCTGACCAATATAACCAATGACCGGGATATGATCTTTACTACGCACCGGTTTTGGCTGACGATCGATATCCATGCCAAACCACAACTTAGTCATCGGTACGCTGATGCCATTTTTCTCATAGGCTTTCTTCAGAAAGGCAGTTGGCGCAACGGCGCCTTTATAATATGTATTATAAAGGTATGATAACGTATCAGGGCGTTGTGCAAGATCTTCGACTATGCCTTCCAGATGACTATTTTTAAGCAAGCCAATCTTTTTAGCGCCAACAAGGCCTTTTGAAATGACGTTAGCAGCAACAGGTGTGGCTGCTTTGCTCAACCAACCACTGGCATAGCCATTTTGCGCAGCTTCTTTTAAATAACAGGCAATACAATTAGCTCTGGAAACTGAAGGACCGGCACATAAATCACCGTTTGCTGCTTCAAGTTTATTATTAAAGCAAAACCCAAAGAAATCTGTGAACGTGGTATAAGTCGGTATATTTAGTTTCCCCGTTACTTCAAGAAGAACAGAGGTATGGTTAATAAGATGCGTTATGTGGACAATATCTGGTTTAAGTTCAGCAAGAATATTTTCAAGCACGTCACGCATTTCAGGTTGATAATAAGTCTCTTTAATTCTTGAATGTGGAAGAAGATTCTTATCTATTGCTATCACTGGAATGCCTTCCCAGGAATAGCGGCTAACCAATTCTGCTTGTTTAGCCTCTCCCTGAAAGACTGCAGAAACTACTGTGACATCATGGCCCCAGGCACGATAATGTTTAGCTAAACCTAAGGTATAGGTTTCAGTACCATAGAAATGGTCAGGAAAAAAACAATGTACGAAGAATACAATTTTCATAGTTTGCAATATTATTTTTTCGCCATTTCAGCATAAAGCCCAGCATAGGCATCGATCATGGCTTGCACAGAAAAATTCTCTTCTGCACGCTGTTGATGTTCACGTCCCATTTTTGCTCGCAGCTCATCGTTATTGAGTAGTTCTACGGCAATGTCTGCGAGACTCTCTGCGTCGCCGCCTGGTGCCAGCATCTCTTTTGAGTTAACTATTTCACTAATTGCCCCAATATCATAACCGATTACCGGCACCCGCATATTCATGGCAAATGGGCTCACCTGTCCGAAACTCTCTTTCCAGACTGGCGCAACGAACAGAGACATACGGCGATAGTAATCAGGCAGAGTATCGTAGTCGACGTATCCAGTGAATTCAAATTGTGCTTCTACACCGGCACTTTTTACTGCCTGCTGGAAAGGCGATAGCAGACTGCCTCCGCCCACAATCAGAATTTTCGTTTTTGGTCTTTTCTGAGCAATGAGGATAAACGGCTTAATCGAATCCTCATTTAACTTATCGCACTCAAGTCTATAGACCATGCCTACGCAATCTGAAGGAACAGCTTCGTGGTCTGCTCGCATGAAGTGCGAAAAATCAGAACCTGGATAAACAGTTACATGCGTTGCATCAGGACGACCAAAAACATGACGCACATAATCACTCACATAAACGTATCGTTTAACCGCATCGGAAATATGGGGGGCAATTGGTGTATTGATATTCTCAATAACCGGGATATCAAGGATTCTAGCGGCTTCTATTGCCTGCGCATACCAGGGTTCATCGACATCCCCCCAATAATGGACATGGACAAAGTCTGGCTGTCTACGCTTTAAATAATTAATAAAAGGGGTTATATCGTGACTGTCACGTTGCTCCTCAATGTCCAGACCAATGTATGCAGGAGGATTTGGCGCATAGCTTGTCAAAACAAATTGTTCATAGTCATGCCCTAAATATTCGACTAAATCCACAACCAAACGCGATGAACCACCCGTCATAAAGTTTGCAATGATATGGGCAATCTTAGGTGCGCCCTGCTTAGTAATGGGCTTCTTGACCTGGTATCCAGTGGATATCAATGCGTTATCAGCAGTTTCAACAGGCTGAGGACGCCGCGAGAAGCGATTACGTAGCCAGCTTGTAACTGGCTGTAATTTGCTTCGTAATGCACGCGGAGTAACAAGTGATGCAGAAAGGTAAGCGGCATGCATGACTTTACGCGCTCCCCACGGCTGATAAAGCATGACGTTCCGTAACCGCATCAAACGGGTTTGCATAACCGCATTAAATTCATGGAGCCTGGCTGCCTGTTCAGCTATAACCGTATCTTTTAAATGCAGGGATTGAGTCAGTTCAGCTAATTCTCTCTCTTTCATCTGAACGCTATGCGTTTGTTCAGACAATTGCGTTTTTTGGTGCTGTATAACATCACGCAGAGAGGCGGCGAAAGTATCGAGCGATAAAATTTGCGTCCTGAGGGAATCACACTGACTTTTTAGCGAAACAAACTGAGCATTAGGGCTTCTCTGCAGTTGCAGCCACCACCATGGCTTATCTTTAAAATCATCCAGGTTAGTTAACGCATAGGCACAATTGCTTGCAAAGTCGAGTATGGATGATAATTCAGGCAAGGCAAATTCTACTGGAGCGCTTAAATCACCCAGACTTAGTTGCCAGTCAGCTGTTACTGCACTTTGCGCAGCTGAAATACCTGCAGTCCATGCCTCACGAGCAGATGCTTCATCACCAGTATTAAGAGAAAGTTTCCCGAGATACAGATATGCTTCAACTGTCCTGTTTGCGAGCAGAGGGCTAAATTGTAAAGGATCAATCTCAACACACTTTTTGAAAGCAATACGAGCTTTATCGTGCAAACCTGCTTGTAGCCATAATTTTGCAATTACAAAATGAAGCGAAATCATCCAGCGAATTGCGTGAGGCGTTTCAGGCTTACTGACAATATACTCTTCAACCCGTTCGACAAAATCTTTTATAGTATCGATTGAGGTCATTTGTTGCTTATTTAGCAACTGATACCCTTTAACACAAAGCGCTGCCCCAGCATCAGCGCTGTTGTTGTGGTTAATATCGATAACTTTCTCTGTAAGTTCAGCCAGCAGCGCTTTGTTTTTCTGCCGCCAGCCAATATCTACCATCCCACGAACCAACCACGGATTTTTATAATCACGCGCGAAAGCAGTTACATTCCACTCTGGCTGTGGGAAGGTTTTATGTTGTGTTTCATGATATACAGCATCTTCGGCGTTGAGAGGAGATTTCATTCCCACCGCAAGCCACCATTCAGATGGGGGTGCAACGGCCTCATCTATATCTGTTTTAATTTCATATAGTTCTCGTTTTGCAGGCACCCAGTTTTTACTTCCAGCAGATTCTTTATAATGTGTGGCGGACTGGACGGTCACATTTTCCAGCTCAAATGACGCCTTAAGCTGGCTGCGAAGTTTATCAAGCGTGTAAACATGCAGGTGGAAGGGGTTGGGATCTTCCCCTGTTTCATCGCTCCAGTCGTTAGGGACACTGACGATGACGCGGCCTGCTGGTGTTAAAACACGATGGAATTCTTTAAGTACACTCTCAGGATCGGGGATATGCTCTAGCGTTTCAAAAGAGACGACGACATCCACACTATGATCAGCGATGTTATTTAGTGCTTCTGGCAACATTCCGGCCGAAAAGGAAAGGTTACACACGTCTGGAGCAAAATTAATATTTGCGTAATCAATGGCGTAGTCGCTGCCATCAATTCCCATCGTTTTAGCCGCCATAGTATTGCATTGTAGAATGTAGCTTCCATAGCCCAGACCACAAGCCGCATCAAGTACTGTATCCCCAGGGCGAACAAAGGTTGCGGCCCATTGATAACGGGCGATGTGGGCATCGGAACGTTCACCTGCCTCACGGGTCATATCCATATGCAGATCGCGTTCCTCCTTAAGCGCCTCAAGGGGATAACGTTCACTCGCTGTATGGGAAATGCACTCTAACAAAATTACGGCTTCCCCGCTCTCACGGCCCAGCGCACTATAGTCATTGACTAAATAATAAGAAGGGTGCTTACGGAAATTCTCGTTAAAGAACAGACTCTCCCAACCATTGCGATCAAGAACGTTTTCATTTACGTCACTCTGCTGAGAATGCGCTGTTTTTACCCGTAAATAAACTGAACGACGCGTTACGCGTTTTAGCTCTTTAATTGCCTGAACAAGGAGTTCACGATCAATGTGCTCAAAATTATAAAGGATTACAGTGGTATCGAAGCTTTTATCTGCATAAGGTAATTTTTGAGCATTACCTTGCATAAAACGCCCAGGCATCAAACTGTTTGCAGTAACTACAGCTTCAAAAGACTCATCAACGCCATGCGCGTCTATACCGTTGGCAAGCAGTGTCTGTACTAATTGTCCATTACCCGATCCAATATGGAGGAATGTTTGACCTCCACATGTGTTTAATATCTCTCGTGCAATAGTATCAATATTTTCAATATTCGTCATTTATATAGCCTGTCTTTTCCAGGTATTAGAAGCAATTGTTCAGTAATTTAACAATAATTTTAAAGCAAATCACTTACCATGCGTAAATCTGCTACACCACCGAAATGATAAGATTGAGGTTCTGTATTCACGGTAAAGAAGGCAGCCTCATCAATCCAATGAATCATACGTTGTTCAGCATAATAAGGTTTACCCTCTTCCGTGATTGAAACCTGGATCTCGTATAGATTGGGACCCATACCGCATATAAACTCAAATTTAACACTAAACAGTTGGTCCTGATAAAAATCGCGCTGCCAGAAAATGTTGCCCGGCACTGTAGCTCCGTTTAATATCGCCATATCCTGGTTCAGCGTTCCCCAGGAGTACATTTTCACGCCTTCTTTATTTCTGATGCGCAAACCAACATTTAAATGTGTTAGGTCCGTATGGGCTTTGCATTGAACAATAACGGTTACTTTATCGCGAGGATCAAAATTGGAACAAGGTTCTCCCTTTTCATTAAAGAGAGATACATCCAAAACCTCTGCATCCAGATCGCCAAAAGAAAATGCTTTGAGCCGCTCTGATAATGCAGGAGAATTAACATTATTTGCTAATGTGGAAGAATCACTCATATTCAGTGACTCAATTTTTCCCTGTTCTGCTTGCTGCTCCCCCGTTTGTTTAGCAGCTCTCATTTGACGCGCTTTTTCTTTAAGTTGTAAGGCTGCCTGGCTAAGCCTTTTCGACTCAATTTCATGCAAGGATTTTCTGTACTCAAGCAACGCATCCGCAGAAGTTCCAGTGAATTTCACGACGCCATGCTCAAGGAATATAGCCTTGTCCGTCATGGTACGGACGGATTCCTGATCATGCGAAACAAAAAGCAACGTTGTCCCGTTGGTGCGTAACCGATCCATGCGCTCAAAGCATCTTTTCTGGAATAGTGCATCCCCTACTGCGAGGGCTTCATCTACAATCAGAATATCCGGCTCGATACATACTTGTACAGCAAACGCGAGGCGAACAAGCATACCACTTGAATAAGTTTTAGTCGGCTGATCGATAAACTCACCGATATCCGCAAACGCCAAAATCTCGTCAAAGCGTTCATTAATTTCGGCTTCCGTTAAACCAAGCACCGCACCGTTCATATAGACATTCTCGCGGCCAGAAAATTCAGGGTTGAAACCCGAACCCAGTTCCAACAGAGCCGCAACACGACCTTGAGTTTTTACAGACCCTGACGTTGGGTTTAACGTGCCACAGATTAATTGCAGTAAAGTCGATTTACCTGAACCGTTTTGCCCGATGATACCTACTGATTCTCCTTTCGCTATTTCAAAGGAAACATCACGCAATGCCCAAAACTCACGGAATAACGGTTTTGGGTTTTTACCAACAAGGCGATGCAATCCTGAGTAAATGGACTGCTTCAGACGATCTGAAGGACGATCGTATATTTGATAACATTTACTCAGGTTTTTAACCTGGATTACAAAATCAGAGCACATCAGCAAAACCCTTCCGCGTTTTCTGGAACCATACAAAGCCTATCCAGGCGATAATAAAAGCAGAAACCCAGTAAATACCCAGTACGGTAAAATCAGGATGTTTCCCCCAATAAAGCGTATTACGGGTCTGCTCAATTACCGTAGTCAGAGGATTGAGGTACATTAACTGACGGAATTCTGGCGGCAAAATATCGGCTGAATAAAATACAGGGCTCAGAAACATTAAGGCAGTGGTAAAAAGCGTGATGAATTGATTAATGTCTCGCAAGAATACTCCCAAAGACGCAAGAATCCAGCTAATGCCAAGTGCTATAATCATTAATGGCATCAAAACCAATGGGAAGTAAAGTATGGTTAGATGAGGGATACCGAAAAATATACAATATGCAACAAGCCATACAAAAAGGCTAATCACCATATGAAAAAGCGCAGAGCCAAGCGATACAATTGGCAAAATCTCTAATGGATATACAACTTTTTTTACATAATTGACATTTGAGAGTATTAACTGTGGCGCTTTATTGAGACATTCGGAGAAAAGGTTAAATACAATCAACCCTGCAAAAAGAACTAAAGCAAATTCACCTTTGGAAGCACTGCCCCCATGCCAACGAGCTTTAAAAATTTCGCTAAAGACAAAAGTATAAACAGTCAGCATGAAGAGTGGATTAATTAACGACCAAATAATGCCCATTGATGAACCACGATAGCGACCCTGAATTTCTCGTATCGTTGTTGTTTTAATGAGAAATCTGTTCCGCCAAATAGACGCCAGCATTTCACGCGGGCTTACAGGGAAATATTGCATTGAACACCTTTTCGAACATCTCGTAAACGTTTAATGTGACCTTGTGATACATTAGACTTTTTTCAATAATGCTGCGACAAATACAGCCAGAGTATCTATTTTAGTCTGCCTGTACATACCTAATTTGAAAAAATAATATATTCTTTGAAATACATTTTTTGTATGAATTGCTTTGAAAAATGAAAATCTTTCCTGATTTTCCTCTGTCAATAAGAACTTTATTTTTTCAATCTCACGGATATGTGCTGCGTTCCAGGAGCGATATTGTCCTTGAATAATCTTTTTGAGGCGAAGCAAACGAGCCCTTAACCCCATATTTGTACCAATCAGATTTTCACCATGCTGTCGATATCCTAAACTGGGCTGTGGATCATAATTAATTTCCCCACCAGCGCCGGAAATCAAAATATAAATCCACCAATCATGACTGACGACATTAACAATGCCTGCCTGACAAACAATTTTGCGTGCTGCTTCATTCATCACCATCGTATTGCCACCACCAATGTTCTGTACCAGGGCATTGCAAAATGACGGTGAACGGGTGAAAAGAGGAGACAAGCCAAGGCTCTCTCCTTTTTCATTGATCAGATGAGTTCTTGTACAATACAGAGCAGGTTTGTCTGTTGGTATATTTTTAAGCCATTCTACCGCGTGGTAAATTTTGTTTTCATACCAGATATCATCCTGATCTGAAAAACAATAATAACTTGCCGTCAAATCCTCACGTAACAATAATGATAAAAAATTACTCACAAAGCCCTGTCTTGGTCCAGCCACAACTTTCACTTTCGACACATTCTTTAAGGCAAAATCAGCTACTCTGGAAAGCGTGTTATCTGTTGAACCGTCATCTGAAATAATTAACTTCCAGTTAGTATATGTTTGATGCTCAAATGATGTAAGTTGTTCGCAAATATATCGTTCTCCTTGATACGTAGCCATTAATATTGCGACATCATCATTATTTGCAAGGGTCATTAAAAGCAATCTCATTAATGCAAAAAGTAAAATAAAGTAATAACCAGACTACCTATCCGGCCTTTATTTGCGCGAATTTCAACTAATCATAAACTTGCGCTTCGGCAAAAAATTTGCCAGCTAAATCTTTCTGTGACAACTGAATATCGTAAATAGTTGGCCATTCAATATTTAGATCCGGGTCATCCCACTTGATACAACGCTCTGTTTTTGGCGCATAATAATTAGTTGCTTTATACAAAAATTGCGCTCGCTCACTTAGCGTTAAGAAGCCATGAGCAAAACCTTCAGGGATCCAGAACTGACGTTTATTTTCTGCACTTAAAATAACGCCTTCCCATTGACCAAAAGTTGGTGACGATCTGCGAAGGTCAACAGCCACATCAAAAACCTCACCTGCTACACAGCGAACGAGTTTACCCTGAGAAAAGGGGTCAAGCTGATAATGTAAACCGCGAAGAACACCGCGTTGCGATTCGGAATGATTATCCTGTACAAACTCAACACTACGTCCTATGGCCTCATCAAATATTTTCTTATTATAACTCTCAAGAAAAAAGCCTCGAGAATCCCCAAAAACTTTGGGTTCAAATATAATAACTTCTGGTATCTTTGTTTTAACTATATTCATTTCAATGCCTGATTACTTTCCTAAAATCTCAGTAACGACACGCTCCACCCCAACCTTCCAGTGCGGTAAAACAACATCAAAAGTACTCTGGAACTTTTCATTAGAAAGTCGAGAGTTAGACGGGCGTTTTGCCGGTGTCGGATAGGATGAAGTCGTCACCCCTTCAACTCTATTAATTTTCAGTAATTCGCCTTTTTGGCTGGCAAGCTCAAAAACAAATTGCGCATATTCATGCCAGTTTGTTTCACCACTCGCGACCAGATGATAAGTACCGTAGAGCGATTTATTATGCATCGAGTTACGAATAGCAATTGCGGTGCAATCCGCTAACAATTCGGCACCTGTCGGCGCACCAAATTGGTCATTTATAATTGATAATTGTTCCTTCTCTTTGGCGAGACGTAACATTGTCTTGATGAAATTGGCTCCGCGAGTTGCATAAACCCAACTTGTTCGAAAAATAAAATGTTTCGGGTTATGCGCGGCAACTGCAATTTCACCAGCCAGTTTCGTTTCACCATAAACGTTTAACGGATTTGCTTGTTCATTCTCCTGGCGATAGTGAGTACCCTCACCATTGAAAACATAGTCTGTTGAATAATGAATCAATAAAGCATCAAGTTTTGCCGACTCTTTTGCGATAGTCTCAACACTTTCGGCGTTAAGTAATCTGGCAAGCTCTTTTTCACTTTCTGCTTTATCAACTGCTGTATGTGCCGCCGCATTGACTACCACATCAGGCTGAACCGTTCGGATAGTCTGAGCTATGCCATGCAGATCTGTTAAATCACCGCACAGATTTTTATCATAAAAATCGACAGCAATGAGTTCCCCTAATGTCGAGAGAGACCGCTGTAGCTCCCAGCCAACCTGGCCATTTTTTCCAATCAGCAAAATTTTCATGGTGTTCTCATCAGCCAGATTCAATTATACCTTTTCGCCGATCAGCATTTGCAGATAGCGCCCATAATCGGTTTTAGCTAGCATTTTAGCTTGGGCAGTTACCTGCTCTACATTCAACCATCCCTTGCGGAACGCAATCTCTTCCAGGCAGGCCACCTTCATACCCTGACGCTTTTCAATGGTATGAATAAACTGCGAGGCTTCCACCAGGCTGTCATGAGTACCGGTATCCAGCCAGGCAAATCCGCGCCCTAATAGCTCAACCTGCAGATTCCCCTGCTCAAGATACATCTGGTTAAGCGTGGTAATTTCAAGCTCGCCGCGTGCTGATGGTTTTACCTGTTTTGCCATCTCTACGACATGCTTATCATAGAAATAGAGCCCGGTGACCGCCCAGTTTGATTTGGGTTTTAACGGTTTCTCTTCGATAGACAGCGCTTTATAGTTCGCATCAAATTCCACGACGCCAAAGCGTTCAGGATCCTGCACCTGATAACCAAAGACCATCGCTCCGCTTGTCATTTGCGATGCCGCTTCCAGTTTCTTACCGAAGCTCTGACCGAAGTAAATATTATCACCCAGCACCAGAGCACAAGGTTCATTATTGATAAACTCTTCACCAATAATAAATGCCTGCGCCAGGCCATCCGGGGATGGCTGAACCGCGTAAGATAAGTTAATCCCAAATTGCGAGCCATCGCCTAACAGGCGTTTGAACGAAGGCATATCTTCCGGGGTGGTAATGACCAAAATCTCACGGATACCTGCCAGCATCAGTACAGAAATTGGGTAGAAAATCATTGGCTTATCATAAACAGGTAGCAACTGTTTAGATACACCTTGCGTAATCGGATAGAGACGAGTTCCGGAACCACCAGCAAGTACAATACCTTTCATCATATTTTCCTTTTTTATTCCGCCAGTCCCAGACGTTCGCCCGCATAGGAGCCATCCATTACGCGCTTCCACCAACTTTCGTTTTTCAAATACCACTCAACCGTTTTACGGATACCTGACTCAAAGGTTTCCTGAGGCACCCATCCCAGATAGTTTTTAATTTTGCTGGCATCAATGGCGTAGCGTAGGTCGTGTCCAGGGCGGTCGGTTACATAGGTAATCAGATCGGCGTAGTGGGTAATGCCTGCCGGTTTATCGGCAATGATTTCGTCCAGAATGGCGCAGATTGTTTTCACGACGTCGATGTTTTTACGCTCGTTATGACCCCCGATGTTATAGGTTTCGCCAATCGTTCCTTCAGTCACCACTTTGTAAAGTGCGCAAGCGTGATCTTCAACGAACAACCAGTCGCGAATTTGCTCGCCATTGCCATACACCGGCAGTGGTTTACCTGCCAGAGCGTTAAGGATAATGAGCGGGATTAGTTTTTCCGGGAAATGATACGGGCCATAGTTATTTGAGCAGTTGGTCACTAGCGTCGGCAGGCCGTAGGTACGGCGCCACGCACGCACTAAATGATCGCTGGACGCTTTAGAAGAGGAGTAGGGGCTGCTTGGGGAATATGGCGTGGTCTCGGTGAAGAGCGGCAGATCGCTGCCGGCCGGCAGTTCATCGGGATGCGGCAGATCGCCGTACACTTCATCCGTAGAAATATGATGGAAACGAAACGCCAACTTACGCGCGTCGTCCAGTTGCGACCAGTACTGACGCGCCGCTTCGAGCAGAACATAGGTACCGATAATGTTGGTTTCGATAAAGGCCGCAGGCCCCGTGATGGAACGGTCAACATGGCTTTCAGCTGCAAGATGCATTACCGCATCCGGCTGATGTTGCGCGAAAATGCGCGCCATGGCGCTACCGTCACAGATGTCTGCTCGCTCAAAGGCATAACGGGGATTATTTTCGATTTCTGCCAGCGATTCCAGATTACCTGCGTAGGTTAATTTATCAACGTTAACCACTGAATCGTTGGTGTTATTAATAATATGACGTACGACAGCAGATCCAATAAAACCTGCACCACCAGTGACGAGTATTTTCACAAGACTATTCCGTATTGCTTCGCAATGTTAAATTTCAAACTTCACTTCTGAGGAGTCAGCAAAGGCATGCTGAATTCTGAACACGCTACCGCCCCTGGCTCTCCAGCTACCAGTGTACTGAAAACAATAACAATGTTAACTGCTCCCGAGGTGAGAACAGAGGCCTGATTTTACCGAGGTAGGCACAAAATGCTAATCCGTTATTCTCCCCTTAAACAGTCATGAAAACAAGGAAAAATCTCTGTCAAAACCAGGAAGCAACATTCCGGATAGCCTCATTTTACCTATTGATATTCTTACAAAAAAAAAGATAGCAAGAGCGATTGCTTAAGCTGTAAACAGCCTAAATACGCTCATTGCTACCCATTTATGTTAAACAATCTTGCGACTTATTCTGTCAGTAATTTCTCAATTCTCTTACGGAACTTCGCCCCTTCCTTCAGGTTGCGCAGCCCATAGTTCACGAACGCCTGCATATAGCCCATTTTCTTACCGCAGTCATAGCTCTCACCGGTCATCAGCATCGCATCGACAGACTGCTTCTTCGCCAGCTCGGCAATCGCATCGGTGAGCTGGATACGATCCCAGGCGCCTGGCTCGGTTTTTTCCAGTTCCGCCCAGATATCGGCATTCAGAACATAACGCCCCACTGCCATCAGGTCCGAATCCAGCGTCTGCGGCTGATCCGGTTTTTCGATGAACTCAACGATGCGGCTCACCTGCCCTTCCGTTTCCAGCGCTTCTTTGGTCTGAATTACGGAGTACTCGGAGAGATCGCCTTTCATGCGCTTCGCCAGCACCTGGCTACGGCCCGTTTCGTTGAAACGTGCCACCATTGCCGCCAGGTTGTATCGCAGCGGATCGGCAGACGCGTTATCAATAAT
>OKVM01000509.1_pt1 | contig 17583 bp, 15 predicted proteins | sample 1606841 | NCBI WGS metagenome assembly OKVM01 (sample SAMN03281010, study PRJEB24777) | human gut metagenome | isolation source: fecal sample PR157 from 1 month old male Malay infant, caesarean delivered... | reverse complement strand
ATTCAGTAATATTCTGTAAAATACTTGTAATATTTGTCACTGAGTGTTACAATCAAACAGTAACATCAATTCAATAGAGAGAATAATTGATATGAAACGAGAAAAATTTTTACACGAACAACAACGTTTTTCCATTCGTAAATATTCATTTGGGGCAGCATCAGTTCTTTTAGGAGCAAGTTTGGTCTTTGCAGGTCAAGCTTTGGCTGATGAGCATCATGAAGTTTCAACACCTTCAGATGCCACTTTGCGTGCTACCTCAGATAGTGATGCTGTGACAGCAGCTGATATTTTCAGTGGTGTAGCGACCGATGGGGTAGCATCAAGTGAGAAAGCTAGCCAAGTCTCAACAACTAGCCAAACCGCTAGTGAAACTGCTACTAGCGAGGCTAGAAGTGAAGTGAGTGCTAGTACCTCACAAGCAGCAGATAAAATTTCTGAATCAACAACTGCTAGCTCAGAAGCGACAAGGAACACAAATGCTTCATCTGAAACAGCCACTAACCTTGAGGTATCTTCCTTAACGAGAGCAGCTGTCAATACTAGTTTGGTGAGCCAACCAGCTACAACTACAGACAGCGACCTTCCAAGTCAAGGAACTTATGTCTACAAGGAACGTACAGAGATTAAGAATCAACCCAAGGTGTCTGCCAAGGCTGAATTTTATGTAAATCCAGGAGACAGCGTCCTTTACGATCAAGTCGTGACGGCTGACGGCTACCAATGGATTAGCTACAAATCATACTCTGGCGTGCGTCGTTATGCGCCAGTGAAACCAGTGGCAGCTGGTAGTGGTAACGGTAATAGTGGTAATGGGGATGGTAAGCCTTCTAATGGCACTCAAGCCACAACAGGTGCTTTGAACATCCCAGCGACAGGAACTTTCTACTTTACACGTGACACAGATATTAAGAAAGAACCAAAAGCAGACCTCAAACCTACTTTTGTTTTCAGTAAGGGTGACCATGTTATCTATGACAAAGTTTTGACTGCGGATAATCACCAATGGATTTCTTACCTTGGTTATGACTATGTTCGCTATTATGCAGATGTTGCGACTTTGACACCTGCTAAAGCTGAAACACCAACTGTTAAACCAACAGAGACTAATCAAGCAAAACCAGAAGTTACTGGTGCTGAAAAGCTTCCAGCAAGTGGTACTTATAATGTGACACGTAGCTTGAATGTTAAAAATGAACCTAAGGCCTCAGCAGAAACACTTTATACCTTGGAAAAAGGCTACAAAGTGAACTATGACAAGGTCTTGACTGCGGATAACCACCAATGGATTTCTTATATTAGCTACAGTGGTACACGTCGTTATGTGGATATTGCTACCTTGAAAGCTACTGAGTCTAAGCCACAAGAAAACCGTATTTCTGGTAATCTTACCATTAACAACCAAACGTCTAATGGCTTTGATGTTGTCGTTACTAATGTTTCAGGTGGTGGCAAAGAAGTTAAAGAAGTCCGTGTTCCAATCTGGTCAGATAAAGATGGTCAAGATGACCTCACTTGGTATCATGCTGATAAACAATCAGACGGTAGCTATAAGGTTCATGTAGACACAGCTAGCCATAAGAGTGATGCTGGTACCTATTCTGTGCATCTTTACTATATGTTAGATGGTAAACGAACTTATATTACCGAAACTACAGCCACAGTCCCTGAATCTCAAGTAGCAGGGGAATTGACGATCACCAACCAAACGTCTAATGGCTTTGATGTTGTCGTAACTAATGTTTCAGGTGGTGGCAAAGAGGTTAAAGAAGTCCGTGTCCCAATCTGGTCAGATAAGAATGGTCAAGACGATCTCACTTGGTATCATGCTGATAAACAGTCAGATGGAAGCTACAAGGTTCATGTAGATAAAGCCAGCCACAAGGGCGATGCTGGTACCTATTCTGTGCATCTTTACTATATGTTGGATGGTAAACGAACTTATATTACCGAAACTACAGCCACAGTTCCTGAATCTCAAGTAACAGGAAAATTGACGATTACCAATCAAACCTCTAATGGCTTTGATGTTGTCGTAACTAATGTTTCAGGTGGTGGCAAAGAAGTTAAAGAAGTCCGTGTTCCAATCTGGTCAGATAAGAATGGTCAAGATGATCTTACTTGGTATCATGCCGATAAACAATCAGATGGAAGCTACAAGGTTCATGTAGATAAAGCAAGCCATAAGGGTGATGTTGGTACCTATTCTGTGCATCTTTACTATATGTTAGATGGTAAACGAACTTATATTACCGAAACTACAGCCACAGTTCCTGAATCTCAAGTGACAGGGAAATTGACCATCAGCAACCAAACGTCTAATGGCTTTGATGTTGTCGTAACTAATGTTTCAGGCGGTGGCAAAGAAGTTAAAGAAGTCCGTGTTCCAATCTGGTCAGATAAGAATGGCCAAGACGACCTTACTTGGTATCATGCCGACAAACAATCAGACGGTAGCTACAAGGTTCATGTAGACACAGCTAGCCATAAGGGTGATGCGGGTACTTATTCTGTGCATCTTTACTACATGTTGGATGGTAAACGAACTTATATTACCGAAACTACAGCCACAGTGCCTCAATCTAATGAATCCCATGTAACAGGGAAATTGACCAATAACGGTTCTTACTACAGTGTTCGTGGTAAATACGATGATATTATCATTGTCAATAAGAAGCATGGTCTTTCTAAGGACTATAATCCAGGTGAAAATCCTACAGCTAAGGCAGCCTTTGTTCGCCTTCGTGATGATATGATTAACCAAGGGTTGAATGTCGGACGTTCATACAGTGGTTTCCGTTCTTACGATTATCAAAAGACTCTTTACGACAACTACGTAAGCCGTGATGGTCAAGCAGCTGCGGACCGTTACTCAGCTCGTCCTGGGTTCAGCGAACACCAAACTGGTTTGGTCTTTGATTTGACTGATAAATCTGGTAACTTGCTTGAAGATTCACGAGCTAGTCAATGGCTTAAAGACAATGCACATAACTATGGCTTTATCGTGCGTTTCCAAGCAGGTAAAGAAGCTTCAACCGGCTACATGCCAGAAGCATGGCATATCCGCTATGTGGGTAAAGAAGCTAAAGACATTCACGATTCAGGATTGAGCTTGGAAGAGTACTTTGGTATCGAAGGTGGCGATTATGCTACTAGCAGCAAACCTGCTGAAAGCAAACCAGCCACTACAGGTGCCATCAACCTTCCAGCGACAGGCACTTATACCTTCACAGGTCGTGCGTCAATCAAGGCAGAAGCTAAGGTTTCAAGCCCAGAGTTGGCCTACTATGACAAGGGCATGAGTGTTAACTATGACAAAGTTTTGACAGCCGATGGTCATCAATGGCTTTCATACCTAACAGCAAGCGGTGTCCGTCGTTACGTTGATATTGCAACAGTTAAAGCTACAGAAACTAAACCAGAAGTTAAACCGGTTGCTAAACCAGCGGACCAACCAAGTCTTCCAGCGACAGGCACTTATACCTTTACAGGCCGTGCGTCAATTAAGGCAGAAGCTAAAGTTTCAAGCCCAGAATTGGCCTACTATGATAAGGGTATGAGCGTTAACTATGATAAAGTTTTGACAGCTGATGGTCATCAATGGCTTTCATACATGACAGCAAGCGGTGCTCGTCGTTACGTTGACATTGCAGCAGCCAAGGCAGAGTCTAAGCCAGCAAGTCAACCAGAAGTTAAACCGGTTACTAAACCAGCGGACCAACCAAGTCTTCCAGAATCAGGCACTTATACCTTCACAGGTCGTGCGTCAATTAAGGCAGAAGCTAAGGTTTCAAGCCCAGAGTTGGCCTACTATGATAAGGGTATGAGCGTTAACTACGACAAGGTTTTGACAGCCGATGGTCGTCAATGGCTTTCATACATGACAACAAGTGGTGCCCGTCGTTATGTTGATATTGCAGCAGCCAAGGCGGAAGCTAAACCAGAAACAAAACCCGTTGCTAAGCCAGCCGATAAACCAAGTCTCCCAGAATCAGGCCGTTATACCTTCACAGGTCGTGCGTCAATTAAGGCAGAAGCCAAGGTTTCAAGCCCAGAGTTGGCTTACTATGATAAGGGTATGAGCGTTAACTACGATAAGGTTTTGACAGCGGACGGTCACACATGGCTTTCATACATGACAGTGAGCGGTGCTCGTCGTTACGTTGATATTGCTTAGTGTAATAATGATTAGGTTGGACATTATGTCCAGCCTTTTTTGATAGCCTTTCTTTATCATGAGATTGAATTTTTCAATTTTTGTGACGTCTTTTGGAGTGCTATAATGGTTAATATAGAATCGAGGTTATTATGAAAATCGCGTTGGTACAGATGGATGTCGTTCACGGACAACCTGTGGAAAATAAAAAACACGTCATAGAGATGCTGGAAAGGGCGCTTGATCACAATCCTGATGTTATTGTGCTTCCTGAAATGTGGAATACAGGCTATGCTTTAAATGAACTTGATGGGCTTGCGGATAAGGATGGATTGGACTCTCAAGAACTCTTGTCTCATTTTGCTAGGAAATATGCTGTAGCTATTATTGGAGGGTCCGTTGCTATTGAGAAAGATGGTAAATTCTACAACACGACCTATGTCTACAATAAGTCTGGGGACTTAATCAATACCTATAGCAAGGCCCATCTCTTTGGCCTTATGGCAGAGGACCAGTACATGTCTGCTGGGTCGAATGAGTCTGTTTTTGAGCTTGATGGTGTGATAGCTGCCAGTGTCATTTGTTATGATATCCGTTTTCCTGAATGGGTGCGAACACAGATGGCACAAGGCGCCAAGGTACTTTTTGTGGTAGCGCAGTGGCCGGAACCTCGAGTGCAGCAATGGGAGATTTTGTTAAAGGCGCGTGCAGTTGAAAATCAAGCTTTTGTAGTTGCTGTCAATCGTGTTGGAGCAGGACCGGACGATGTCTTTTCAGGACATTCTATGGTTATAGATCCACTTGGAAATGTGGTCTTACAAACCAAGGAGAATGAGGAGGGCGTTTTTACGACTGATATTAATCTTGAAGAGGTAGATAAGGTTCGAGGTCAGATTCCTGTTTTTGAGGATCGTCGCACGGACTTGTATCATTAAGGAGTGTTTATGTTATTTGAAGAATCTGACTTATTGAAGGCATTGCCAGAACAGTTTTTTGCAGGTTTGGTTGCTAAAGTTAATGCCAAGGTGGCGGAAGGAGCAGATGTTATCAATCTTGGTCAGGGGAATCCAGACCAACCAACCTATGACCATATTGTTGAGGCGCTTTGTACCTCAGCGAAAAATCCTGCTAGCCATAAGTATTCACAGTTTCGAGGCAATCGTCCTTTTAAGGAAGCTGCTGCTAGTTTTTACAAGAAACATTATGGGATCGATTTGGATGCGGAGCGTGAGATTTGTGTCATGGGTGGGGCTAAAATTGGACTAGTGGAATTGCCCCTAGCTTTGATGAATCCTGGCGACCTCCTGCTCTTGCCTGACCCAGGATATCCTGATTATTTATCAGGAGTGAGTCTAGGACGTGTAGCCTATGAGACCTTTCCTTTGACGGCTGAAAATGATTTCTTGCCAGATTTGGATGCCATCCCTGAAGAGACAGCTCGCCGTGCTAAGCTTATCTATATCAATTATCCAAATAATCCTACGGGTGCTGTGGCGACTAAGGCCTTTTATGAAAAGTTGGTTGCCTGGGCTAAGACCTACGAAGTTGGTGTGGTGAGTGATTTGGCTTACGGAGCTCTGGGCTATCGAGGCTATGAGAATCCTAGCTTCTTATCAACACCTGGTGCTAAAGATGTGGGAATTGAGTTCTATACTTTCTCGAAAACCTTCAATATGGCTGGTTGGCGTTTGGCCTTTGCTGCTGGGAATGACCAAATGATTGAAGCCTTAAATCTGATTCAAGACCATCTTTTTGTGGGAATCTTTCCTGCCTTGCAGGAGGCTGGGATTGCAGCCCTCTTAAATCCTAAATCTGAGGAGGCTGTTGCTCAACTGAATGCGACTTATGATAGCCGCCGAGATGCTTTTGTCCAAGCAGCTGCTAAGATTGGCTGGAAGGCCTTTCCATCCAAAGGTTCTTTCTATGCTTGGATGCCTGTACCAGAGGGTTACACTAGTGAGAGTTTTGCGGATCTTTTGCTTGAGAAGGCCCATGTTGCTGTGGCACCAGGTAAAGGATTTGGTTCTGCAGGAGATGCTTATGTTCGTATTGGGCTTTTGGTAGAGCCAGAACGTCTGGTCGAAGCAGTCGATCGTATTGCCGACTTGCAATTATTTAATAACTAGATAACAATCATGAAACAAGTAGTTGAAAAAGACTGCTTGTTTTTTTCATGTTAATTTCAATTCTTCCTTGACAAATGAATAAAAATACAATAAACTAGTTACATATTTATTCAAAAGGAGTGCATAAATGAAAATTTCAATCGTTGGTATCACTGGTTATAGTGGTTTAGAGTTAGTTAAAATTTTGAATAATCATAAAAAAGTGGAACTTGTTTCTATTCACGCAACCAAGGAAGTGGGCCGACGATTGTCTGATGTGTATCCCTATCTGACAGGTGTTTGTGACTTAGAAATTGAAGCTTACGATGCGGAAAAGATTATGCAAAAGGCGGATTTGGTTTTCTTTGCCACACCTACAGGAGTCGCTAGCTCGCTAGCAGAGGAATTTGTTCTGGCTGATTTTCCTATTATTGATTTGTCTGGCGATCATCGCTTGCCAGCAGATGTTTATCAAGAATGGAATAAATTTACATACGCATTATCAGAATATACAGATGTAAAGGATAAGAAATTTATTGCCAATCCTGGATGCTATGCAACAGCGACGGAGTTAGCATTGCTTCCTTTGGTTGCTACTGGTCTGATTGAGACGGATAGTGTCATTGTGGATGCCAAGTCTGGTTTAACTGGTGCGGGTAAGGCTTTGAGTGAGTCTAGTCATTTTGTCAATGTTCATGATAATTACGTGACTTATAAACTCAATCATCATCAGCATATTCCTGAAATTGTTCAAACCTTGAAGACCTTTAATCCGGAAATGCCTGAGATTCAGTTTTCAACGTCTCTTTTACCCGTTAATCGTGGAATCATGGCTACGGTTTATTGTAAGTTGAAGAAGGACGTGACTGTAGTTGATGTGGCTTCAGCATTCACAAAGGCTTATGATGATAAACCCTTTGTACGTGTGCAAGATAATTTGCCAGAACTACACAACGTTATTGGATCGAATTTTACAGATATTGGCTTTGCCTATAATGAGAAAACCAATGTTCTGACAGTTATTTCAGTGATTGATAATTTGATTAAGGGTGCTGCTGGTCAAGCGGTTCAAAATCTCAACCTTATGCAGGGGTGGGATGAGACAGAAGGTTTGCTTCTGACACCGTCATACTTGTAGATGTAAGCATAGAGTTAGGAGAAAAAATATGAAAGTCATAGATGGAACAATTGCTAGTCCGCTGGGATTCTCAGCAGATGGGCTACATGCAGGATTTAAAAAGAGAAAAATGGATTTTGGTTGGATTGTCTCTGAAAAACCAGCCAGTGTGGCAGGAGTTTATACGACCAATAAGGTGATTGCAGCTCCTCTGATTGTGACCAAGACCTCAGTTAAAAAGGCTGGGAAAATGAAGGCCATCGTTGTTAACTCAGGTGTAGCCAATTCTTGTACAGGGACTCAAGGATTGGAGGATGCTTACACCATGCAGGAGTGGACCGCTGAAAAGTTAGGCGTTGAACCAGATTTGGTTGGTGTGGCTTCTACAGGGGTTATTGGTGAGTTGCTACCAATGGATACCTTGAAAAATGGCCTTTCCAAGTTGGTGGTTAATGGGAATGCTGATGATTTTGCTAAGGCGATTTTGACGACAGATACAGCAACTAAGACTATTGCTGTGACGGAGACTTTTGGTCGTGATGTTGTCACTATGGCTGGTGTCGCTAAGGGTTCAGGCATGATTCACCCGAATATGGCAACCATGCTTGGGTTTATTACTTGTGATGCCAATATTTCTAGTGACACCCTTCAATTGGCCTTGAGTCAAAATGTGGAAAAAACCTTTAATCAGATTACAGTTGATGGGGATACATCAACTAATGATATGGTTCTTGTCATGTCAAATGGTTGCACGCTCAATGAAGAGATTCTGCCAGGTACACCAGAGTTCGAAAAATTTTCGAAAATGCTTAATTTCGTGATGCAAGAACTGGCTAAGAAAATTGCCAAGGACGGTGAAGGTGCCAATAAGCTCATCCAAGTTGATGTGGTTAATGCCCCTAATGCCCTTGATGCCCGTATGATGGCAAAATCTGTTGTCGGTTCAAGCCTGGTCAAAACAGCCATTTTTGGTGAAGATCCTAACTGGGGGCGTATTCTAGCTGCTGTTGGCTATGCCGGTGTGGACGTTCCTGTGGACAATGTTGATATTATGCTTGGCGGTCTGCCAGTCATGCTAGCATCTAGTCCTGTGACCTTTGATGATGAGGAAATGAAAGACATCATGCATGAGGATGAAGTGACCATTACGGTAGATCTTCATGCTGGACATGAAAAGGGAACCGCATGGGGGTGTGATCTTTCTTACGATTACGTTAAGATTAATGCCCTCTATCACACTTAGACTATCTAAGGAAAAGGAGTTAACTGATGACTGCTGAATATATTGTAATTAAGATTGGTGGAGTAGCCAGTAAACAGCTAACTCCTGAGATACTGACCAAACTGTCAGAATGGCAGCAGGCTGGTCAGAAAGTTGTTATCGTCCATGGGGGTGGTTTTGCTATTAATCAGCTGATGGAGGAGAATCATATTCCAATTCAAAAGGTAAATGGTCTTCGTGTGACTGGTCAGTCAGATATGGCCTTGATTAAAGAAGCTTTGGTTGATATAGTTGGGAAAAACTTAGCAGGTGAGCTGACAACTGCAGGTTTGCCAGCCTATCAGCTTGTCGATGAATTGCCAGACCTTGTCCATACTGATTTCTTAGATCAAGAGACCTATGGCTTTGTGGGTGAAGTCAAAAACATCACCAATCAGACCTTAGTAGCACTCCTTTCTCAAGGCAAGATTCCCTTGATTCCTAGCTTGGGCTATAGTGAGCAGGGAGATTTGCTCAATATCAATGCGGATTACCTTGCTAGAGCTGTGGCAATTAGTCTAGGTGCCAAAAAACTTATCCTCATGACAGATGTCAAAGGAGTTTTAGAGAATGGACAGGTTTTAGATCATCTGAATCTTGTGGACGTTCAGGAAAAAATAGATTCAGGCGTGATAACTGGGGGCATGATTCCTAAAATTCAAAGCGCTGTTCAGACAGTTCAAGCCGGTGTTGAGCAGGTCATTATTGGTAATAACCTGACAGATGGTACCATAATCAAGGAGTAAGAGATGACAAAACTATTTTCAAACTATAAGCGGGCAGCGATTGATTTCGCTTCGGCACAGGGCAATTATTTGACTGATACAACTGGCAATACCTACTTGGATTTTTCATCTGGTATCGGGGTAACTAACCTAGGGTATCATCCCTATGTCAATCAGGCTTTGACAGAGCAGGTGGGTAAGATTTTGCACCAGCCTAATCTTTATCACAATCAGTTGCAAGAAGATGTTGCTGGACTTTTAATTGGTGACAAGGATTATCTAGCCTTTTTCTGTAATAGTGGTGCAGAGGCCAATGAAGCAGCCATAAAAATCGCCCGAAAGGCATCGGGTAAACAAGAAATCATTACCTTCCAAAATTCCTTCCATGGTCGAACGTTTGGATCCATGTCTGCCACTGGTCAGGATAAAATCAAACAAGGCTTTGGTGAGGGTGTGCCCCACTTTAGCTATGCTATTTTCAATGACATAGATAGTGTCAAGGCCCTAGCTAGTGACGAAACAGCGGCTATTATGTTGGAGTTGGTTCAAGGGGAATCAGGTGTTCAACCTGCTGATAAGGACTTTGTTAAGGCTTTGGCTGACTTTTGTAAGGAGACGGGTATTTATCTTATTGTAGATGAGGTTCAGACAGGACTTGGTCGTACTGGTAAGCTTTATGCTTATGAGCACTACGATATTGAACCAGATATCTTTACTCTGGCAAAAGGTTTGGCAAATGGGGTGCCAGTTGGTGCCATGCTTGCTAAGTCATCTCTTGGAGAAGCCTTCTCTTACGGAAGTCACGGCTCTACCTTTGGAGGAAATAAACTGGCTATGGCGGCGGCCAAAGCTACGCTTGAAGTTATGTTGGTCCCAAGTTTTCTCGATACTGCCCTTGAAAATGGAAACCAGCTACAAGCAAAATTGCAAGCAGCTTTATCTGATAAAGAGACGGTTACCACTGTACGTGGCTTGGGCTATATGATTGGGATTGAGACTACTGGCAATTTAGGAGAATTGGTTCAGTCGGCTCGAGATAAGGGGTTAATTGTCTTAACTGCAGGGACAAACGTGATTCGTCTTTTGCCACCAATAACCCTAAGTGATGCTGAAATTGAAAAGGGTGTGGCTCTCCTATCAGAAATATTTGACTAGAACATAAAAATCACTTGATTCAAGAATCAAGTGATTTCTTTTACTCATTGTCAGTATCAATCTCGCTGAGAAGTCCTTTAGCTGTTGTTGTTGGCAGAATACGGACACGATTAAGTGAGAGAAGACCATCCTTGGCACTGGCTAGCCCTTCGTTGGTTGTTAGTCCTAACTTGTAAGTTTTCTTAGCTAGGTCAAGTGTCGTTTGATTGTAGCGACCTGATGGGTATGCAATGGTATTGACCTTGGTATTGAGTTTATTTTCAAGGAAGTCAATAGAATCCGTTAATTCAACCTTTTGTGTCGCCTTATCAGTGGTTGACAAATCGGGGTGGTTAACCGTATGAGACTGGAAGCTCATACCGTGTGCCATCATTTCTTTCATCTGCTTGACGGTTAGATTTCCAGCGTTCCCTTTCTTGACAAAGCCAGTGATAATATTATTGGTTGCCTTAGCCTTGTATTTTTTGAGAATAGGATAGGCAATGGTGTAGAAATCTTCGTTACCATCGTCAAAGGTTAGCCAGACAACCTTCTTAGCAGGTAGGGCGTTTTCAGTGAAGGCTTTGTAGGCTTCTTCAGGCGTTAGGAAATAGTAACCTGCCTTTGACAAAGCCTTGATTTGTGCCTCGAAGAGGTCTGGGTCAACGATAAGGTTGGCGTTGGAGGCTTCAGATGGATCCATGACGTGTACCGCATGATACATGAGGATAGGGATTTGGACAGGTTCGTCATAGGTTTTCCATTTAGCTATCGTCTTAGACTGACTGGTCTGAGACTGTTGTTGCTTGCTTTTCGACTGATTTGGTCGGTTAAGCATAAAGACTGCTAGTAAGCCAAGAAGGACAATATTTAGGAAAAGCAGAAGAAGGTTCAGTTTCTTTCTGTTAGCTTGAGTTGTTTTTTTCTTTTGAGAAGTCATTGTATCCCCTTTCAAATAGGTCTAGTTATTATTCTAACAAAAATGGGATGGAAATGCACAGAATTTTCAGTAAAAAGAATACTTGCCTCCTTAAATGGCAACAATATTCTGTCAATTCCGATAGAAATGTGGTACAATTAAAAAAATGTATGTTTTTAAGGAGAAATCGTAAATGTCTATTAAAATTGGATTGCTTGGCTTTGGTACAGTAGCTAGCGGTATTCCTTTCCTCTTGAAGGAAAATGGTGAAAAGGTTCTTGCAGCCTCACGTGACCAACTCGAAATTGCCAAAGTTTTGGTTAAAGATGACGAGGAAAAAAATCGTCTTATCGCTGCCGGAAACGACTACAATTTTGTCACAAATGTTGACGAAATCCTTAACGATGAAGAGATTCAAATCGTTGTTGAATTGATGGGTCGTATCGAGCCAGCTCGTACCTTCATCACAAAAGCACTTGAAGCAGGTAAAAACGTTGTTTCTGCTAACAAAGACTTGATTGCTACTCATGGAAAAGAGTTGATTTCTCTTGCCCAGGATAAGGGAGTGGCTTTCTACTATGAAGCTGCTGTTGCTGGTGGTATTCCAATTTTGCGTACTTTGGCTAACTCTTTGACGTCTGATAAGGTGACACGTATCCTTGGTGTGCTTAACGGAACATCTAACTTCATGATGACTAAGATGGTTGACGAAGGTTGGTCATATGAGGACGCTCTTAAGACTGCCCAAGAACTTGGTTATGCTGAAAGTGATCCAACTAACGACGTTGAAGGTATTGACGCTGCTTATAAAGCTGTTATCCTTAGCCAATTTGGTTTTGGTGCCACAATTGATTTCGACGATGTGACTCACAAGGGGATTACAAACATCTCTACTGATGATGTAGCTGTTGCTCAAGAATTGGGTTATGTCATCAAATTGGTTGGTGATGTGCGCGAAGTAGAATCAGGTATCTCTGCAGAAGTATCGCCAACATTCTTGCCAAAAAATCACCCACTTGCTAGCGTTAACGATGTTATGAATGCAGTCTTTGTTGAATCTATCGGTATTGGCGAATCAATGTACTACGGTCCAGGTGCTGGTCAAAAACCAACAGCAACATCTGTTTTGGCAGATATTATCCGTATTGCTCGTCGTCTTTCAGATGGCAATGTTGGTAAACCATTTAACGAGTTCCGTCGTGACTTGCCATTGGCTAATCCAGCAGATGTTAAGAGCAACTACTACTTTGCCCTTGATACGCCAGACGAAAAAGGTAAAATCCTTCACTTGTCTGAAATCTTCAACTCAGAAGATATTTCATTTGAACAAGTCTTGCAACAAAAAGCAAATGGCACAACAGCTCTTATCGTTGTGATTACACATGCTATGTCTAAGACACAACTCAAAGCTGTTACTGAAAAACTTGAAGCAGCAGAAGACTTCACTGTTGTCAACACATTGAAAGTTTTGTCTAACTAATTGATAAGCCCATACTGGTGCGTATAAGAAAGGTATTCAAGGAGAAAAGTCGCTGATGGCTTTCCTCCTTTTGGTGTATTATTATGAAAATTACTGTTCCAGCAACATCTGCCAATATTGGTCCAGGTTTTGACTCTGTGGGTGTTGCCGTTTCTAAATATTTGACAGTCGAGGTGCTTGAACCAGCGGATGCATGGCATATTGAACATGATTTGGGCGATATTCCTTCAGATGAAAATAATCTCCTCATTTCAACTGCCTTGCAAGTTAAGTCTGATTTGCAGCCCCATAAATTGGTGATGACATCAGATATTCCCTTAGCGCGTGGGCTAGGTTCTTCAAGTTCTGTTATTGTCGCAGGAATCGAGTTGGCCAATCAATTGGCAGACTTGCAGCTCTCAGACGATGATAAACTTGATATTGCAACCAAGATTGAAGGTCACCCGGACAATGTTGCCCCAGCTATTTTTGGGAATCTCGTTGTAGCCTCTTATGTGGATAAACATGTTAATAGCATCGTGACAGACTTTCCAGAGTGTGCCTTTGTAGCCTTCATTCCGAGCTATGAACTTAAGACGTCTGATTCACGTGGGGTACTTCCAAGTGACCTGTCTTACAAAGAAGCTGTAGCTGCATCATCTATTGCAAACGTTGCCATTGCTGCCCTCTTTGCAGGCGATTTGGTTAAGGCGGGACATGCTATTCAAGGGGATATGTTCCACGAACGCTACCGTCAAAAATTGGTTAAAGAATTTGCGACTATTAAGGAATTGTCAGGTCAATACAGTGCTTATGCAACCTATCTTTCAGGCGCTGGCCCAACAGTTATGACCTTGACGCCAAATGATCAGGCTGAAGCTCTTAAAACGGCTATCGATGGTCTTGGTTTAGATGGTGAAACCTTCATCCTGTCTGTGGATAAAGCAGGTGTTGTGGTTGACTAGAAAAAATCAAGGGCTACTCTTTGGTCTAGCCACCTATATTCAATGGGGATTTTTATCCCTTTTTTGGAAGCTTTTAGCAGGTGTTTCGGCTTACAACACCTTCTCGTGGCGGATTGTTTTTACTGTAGTGACTATGTTGACTTACGCCCTAGTCGCTAAGCAAAATACACGTTTCAAAAAGGAGCTTGTAGAACTTTGGCAAGATAAGAAAGCCTTGCTTCGTATGCTATTTGCTAGTTTTCTCATAGCAGCTAACTGGTTGATTTATATCTATGCTGTGGGTCATGGTCAAGCGACGCAGGCTAGCCTGGGCTATTACATTATGCCTATTGTTTCTATCCTGTTTGCCCTCATTTTTCTTCGTGAATCATTGAGTAGGACCATGTGGGCAGCAGTAGTATTGGCCTTTATAGGAGTACTGGTTCTTGTTGCCAATACAGGAAAACTTCCCATGGTTTCATTGGGGTTAGCTCTGAGCTTTGGTTTCTATGGTCTAATCAAAAAAAGGGGTTAGACTCTCCAGTGACGTAGCCATGCTAGTAGAAAGCGGCTTGCTACTACCTTTTGTAGCTATCTATCTCGTTTTCTTTTCTCCAGAATCATTTTCTTCCTATTCGAGCATGGAAATGTTTCTCCTAGCCATATCCGGTGTGGTGACGGCTGTTCCATTGCTTTGCTTCTCAGAAGCAGTCAAAAGGGCACCGCTTAACCTTATTGGTTTCATCCAGTATCTTAATCCTACGATTCAACTTCTCGTAGCCATCCTCATTTTTGGTGAGACGGTCAGCTTTGGAGAGTTGAAAGGCTTCCTCTTTATCTGGATGGCCATACTAGTCTTTGTAACTGGCCAAATAGTAACATTTCGTAGAAGTTCCTGATAGCTATCGGGAACTTTTTATGATGTTGTCCTAAAAATGAGCCAAGTTTATCTGACAATTTTAGAACTTTAAGATATAATAGTAGTATTAGATTAAAATAGCGGAGAATTTTATGCGAAAAATGAAAAAGCTAGCGGGCTATCTGCTTCTGCTCGCTATCCCAGTTGCCATCGCTGCAGGCCTGTTTATCTTTAACGGTTCAGGTTATCGCTTGTCAGAACAAGATGCGGCAGACATTGCTTACAAAAATGCAGGTGTCAAAACTTCTGAGATTTCTCAATCAACAGTTTCGAAAGCACGTTCTGGGCTTCACGGAAGTTATGAGATTAGTTTCACAACGTCAGACAACCATTTTGAGTATACAATTGATGGTCAGTCAGGATCTATTTTGAAACATAAGAGTGACCATCCAACAACTAAGGATGAGGATGACGCTCAAAAAGGTGAAGAACCTAAAGACGAGACTCAACCTAGTGAAAGCAAGGAAGAGACAGCTGTATCAAAAGAGACTGCGCAAACAACAGCTCTTAACCATGCTGGCCTAGCTGAAGGTTCTGTGACAAACTTGAAAACGGAATTGAAGACTGAAGGAGATGGTAAGGTCTACAATATCAGCTTTGACTATGCTGCTAGCGGTCTACGTTATAAATACGCGGTAAATGCTGATTCGGGAGCTATCGTAGCCTATACGACTGAGTATCTCGCAGGGGCTGCGACTCCTGCTCAGTAGGTCGCAGATAGAGTGAAAGCTCTCCTTATTATTAAGGAAAATCCTTGCAATTTCTCTGAAATGGTGTAAACTTAAAGTGAAAACGGTAACAGTAGCTGTAGATGTTGCCGTAGAATCAAGGAGGCTTTGACCATGAAAGAATTCCAAGCATTTAAAGACACGCTTAGCAATAAGGCTCTCAAAGCCATTTACGAAGAAAGTAAATTGGAAGTCCAAGACGAAACAACTGAAGGTACAGAAGCCTTCTCACTAGCCTTGGCAACCCAAATGGCTATCAATCTACTCGAAAGCTATGAAAAATGGCTAAAAGAAGAAAGAGCTAAGGAAGAAAAATAAGATGAAATCCTTGTCGGAAGACAGGGATTTTTCTTTTGAGAATAAAAAATGAAGCATTGTATTTCTGTTTCAAGTTGGAATCTGTAGTCTGACTTATTGTGATAACATCTTCCCCACAATTTCATTTGTCTTGAGATTAAAAATGTGATAGAATAAGACCATTCAGAGGTGCTTTGAAGCCCATTTGTCACAGGAAGCGGTGGTACTGAGAAATCCGCACAAATGTCAAAGCTGGTTGCTGATGGTCAAATTGAATCAAGAAAGCTGTGAGTGGTTACCACTCAAAACTGGGTGGTACCGCGGATACACATTCGTCCCTGTCATAATTATGGCAGGGATTTTCTATATCCTTTAAAGAACCAAGACCGAAGGTCGCAGGTGAATTTAGAGTTATTGATGCAGACGGAGCGAAAGCGAGGTCTACGTTCCTACCAAAGGAGGGTGACATGAAGCAATCTTTTGAGACCAGTAAATTGTATTATGGTTTCCCAATTTTTATCTTGGGTTACCAGGACCAGACACATGGCTATAATGTGACGACTTGTAGTTCTTCCTATAGTCTAGGAGATTGGCTGGTCATCGGGGTTGGTAGCGAGGAAAATGCGGCAGACCAGATTAAGCATTATCAGAAGTTCACAGTGAATATCCCTGATGAGAACCTCATGCTAGAGATGGAACAGGCTGGTTTTATTAGCCATCGAGAAAAGATTGCTAAACTTGGCCTAGATTTCCAACCTTCTAAACTGACACAAGCACCTATTTTGGATGCTTGTCCAGTCGTTCTGGATTGCCAGGTGGATCGAATTATTGAGGAAGATGGTATCTGTCATATCTTTGCTAAGATTCTAGACCGTCTGGCTGAATCTGATTTGTTGGATGACAAGGGCCATTTTAAAAATGATCGCTTTGCACCGACTTACTTTATGGGGGACGGCCATAAGCGTGTCTATCGCTATCTAGATGACCGAGTCGACCCCATGGGAAGCTTCATCAAGAAAGCGAGGAAGAAGGATGACAAAAGCTGAATTGCCAGAACGAATCGAAACGAAGCGTCTGGTCTTACGAGTTCGAACAGTGGCGGATGTAGAGGATATTTATGCCTACGCTAGTCTCCCAGAAGTTTCTTACCCAGCAGGCTTTCCACCCGTTAAGACCTTGGAAGATGAGATTTATTATCTAGAGCATATCCTTCCTGAGCGTAATCAAAAAGACAATCTTCCAGCAGGCTATGGAATCGTGGTCAAAGGGACCGATACAATCATCGGCTCTGTTGATTTTCCTCATCGCCACGAAGATGATGTGCTGGAGATTGGCTATACTTTGCACCCAGACTATTGGGGCCGAGGTTATGTGCCAGAAGCAGCGAGTGCATTGATTGACCTGGCTTTTAAAGAACTGGGGCTTCATAAGATTGAACTAACTTGTTTTGGCTACAATGTCCAAAGTCAACGTGTCGCTGAGAAGCTTGGCTTTACTCTTGAAGCTCGTATCCGAGACCGCAAAGATGCCCAAGGCAATCGCTGTGATGATTTGAAATACGGCTTGCTGAAGAGTGAGTGGGAAGTTTTTTAAGTGAGTAAGATATATCTTGTTTCTATAAGCCTTAAGAGGAGAAATGATGAGAAGTAGTCAGATTCAAATATTAGACGCTTGGATTACAGTAGAACAATTGTCAGAAGGGGATATTGAAAAAAGTGATTCTAAGTATAAGATTTTTCAAGGGAATGACTATCAATCGATATTAAAAGAGTTTTTAAATCGTCAAAAATTAAAATCTAATTCTGGGGTTGTTGTTTAT
>OKVM01000508.1_pt1 | contig 17600 bp, 11 predicted proteins | sample 1606841 | NCBI WGS metagenome assembly OKVM01 (sample SAMN03281010, study PRJEB24777) | human gut metagenome | isolation source: fecal sample PR157 from 1 month old male Malay infant, caesarean delivered... | reverse complement strand
GTCATATTTTGTATTTGTTTATTTTCAGAATATTATATATACATTTGGAATATCTTATTTATAGGTTTTTAGGTTCTTTATTTGGATAAGATTGATACTTTTAGTATGGAAATTACTTATTTTTTTATCATTTTTATAGTTTTTTTAGAGAATTATCACTTTTGCTCTATTCGTAAGACATTTTCTATGGTAAAATGGGTGACGTATGAAAAAGTGTCAAAGGAAAGTTAAATGCGAACAAAAGATTTTATCTACTATGCCAGTGCAGCTGTTCTCATGGCGATGACCACTCAGGTAGCCAGTGCTGATGAGGTAGCTACTCAAATGCCTACGGTTACAGAAGGGAACCAGTATCAGCCTGCGACCGCAGCAGAAATTTTTGGTGGTGGAGCAGTCCTTACGCAAGAAACGCCATCAGCAAGACCAAGTTCAACTGTGGCGGCAGCATCTACAGCAACAAGTGAGGTGGCAAACTCAAGTACTCCACACGTCAGTCAAGCAAGCTCAACAACGATTGTAGCATCTGAATCAAGAGTCATTGCCTCTGAATCGGTAGTTCAGGCGAACACAGTAGCTAGTTCAGAAAATGCGACGGTACCGACTGCTTCTGAGGTTTCAAGCAATACCGTGGCTGAACCTGCTAAGTTGACTCATTCTCATGATACTGATGTTCTAAAACCTAAGGCAAGCTTCTCAATTGAGAACAACAACAAGGTCACTGGTACCTTTGATGCTGTGGTTCGAGATATTGTGGCACCCTTGGGTGTTAAAGAGGTTCTTGTTCCATCTTGGAGTCTAGCCAATGGTCAAGATGACTTGATTTGGCATAAGGCAGCCAAGCAAATGGACGGCTCTTATCGTGTAACCATTAAGGCGGTTGATCACAAGGGAGAGGCTGGCAATTACCGTGCAGACGCCTATGTTGTTGATCGAACAAATAAGAGACATTATATTTCTGAGAAAGTAGTATCTGTTAATTACGCTCGTCCAAGTGCAAGCCTAACGATTGAAAATAATAATGCAGCTACAGGCACTTTTGACGCTGTGGTAAAAAATATCATTGCTCCTACAGGTGTGAAAGAAATCTTAGTACCGTCATGGAGTCTCGTTGGTGGTCAAGATGATTTGATTTGGCATAAGGCGACGAAACAAGCGGATGGTTCTTACCGTGCTACTATTAAGGCAAGTGACCACAAAAATTCAACTGGTAAGTACCGTGCAGATGCCTATATCGTAGATAATTTCAACAAGCGTTTCTACTTGACTGAAAAAGTGGTGGAAGTTAGCCAATCTCGTCCAAGCGCAAGCCTAACGATTGAAAATAATAATGCAGCTACAGGCACGTTTGATGCTGTGGTTCGAAATATTGTTGCACCAAATGGCTTGAAGGAAATCTTGGTCCCATCATGGAGTCTTGTTAATGGTCAAGATGATTTGGTTTGGCATAAGGCAAGTAAACAAGCAGACGGAAGCTATCGTGTGACGATTAAGGCTTCAGACCATAAACATTCAACTGGTAAATACAGAGCAGATGTTTATCTCGTCGATAAGGATGACAATCGTCAGTATTTGACTGAGACTGTGGTTGATGTCAATGAAACTAAGCCAAGTGGTAGTATTTCTATCTTAAATAACAATGGCGCTGGCACTTTTGATGTGGTCATCAGCGATGTTTATAGTCCTAAGGGTGTCCGAACGGTTCAAGTCCCAGTCTGGTCTGAGGCTGATGGTCAAGACGATATTCGTTGGTATGAAGCGACACGTCAAACAGATGGCAATTACAAGGTTACTGTTCAAGTAGCTAACCACAAAAACGTAACCGGTCTTTACAATGTTCATCTTTACTATGTCCAAAACGACGGTTCACAAATCGGTGTGGGAGGGATACAAACAAAAGTTACTTTGTCAGAACCTAAAGCCGACCTTGCCATCACTGGTCTCAACAATGCTACTGGTAGCTATGATCTTGTCATTTCAAACTTGATTGCGCCACAAGGTTTCAAAGAAGTTCTAGTTCCAACTTGGTCAGAAAAAAACGGTCAAGATGATATCATCTGGTACAAGGCAACTAAGCAAGCTAATGGAGACTATAAGGTGACCGTTCGTTCAAGCAACCATAAGGGTGATAGTGGTCTGTATAATTCTCATGTCTATCTGGTTGACAATGATGGTAAATATATTGGCCTAGGTGGCAAACAAGTGACACTTGATATTACTAAGACTCAAGGAACCTTAACTATTGCTAACAATGATAAAAATCGTGGCACTTTTGATGTTCTTATCACTAATCTGACGAATCCAAGTGGTATTTCAGGTGTCCTTATCCCAGTCTGGTCTGAACAAAATGGTCAGGATGATTTTGTTTGGCATAATGCCACAAAACAGGATGATGGTTCCTATAAGGTGACTATTTCAGCTAGTCAGCACAAGTGGAATTCAGGCAAGTACATCGTTCATGGCTATATTGTTGATGCTTCAGGTAAGAATATTGGCTTTGGGGCAACTTCAGCTGATGTGGTAGCCCCTAAGAAAATCGGTTCGGCATCAAGAGGAAACTACGATGTTTTAAATAAGGTTGTCTATCTCGATGCTGGTCATGGTGGCAATGATCCAGGAGCTTCGTACTTTGGTATCTCTGAAAAGAGCTTGACCTTGGCTATCCAAAGCCGTGTGAAAGCTAAACTAGAAGCAGAAGGTTATCAAGTTGTAACCACACGCACAAGTGATACCTATGTCGACTTGACGGATCGTTCACGTGCAGCTAATGCTTCTGAATCAGATATCTTCGTAAGTATTCACATCAATGCTTCAGGAAGTTCTGCAGCACGGGGAATTGAGACTTATTATTACCAACCTTACGCAGAATACCCATCACGTATTAATGCAACCTACCATGCTAATCCAACTCGATTGAGCATGAGTGAAACCTTGGCCAATGCCGTCCAGTCCAGCCTGATTAATGCGACAGGCGCTCAAAACCAAGGCGTGAAACGTCAAACTTTTGCGGTCTTGCGTGAAACGACAGCGCCAGCAGTCCTTCTTGAACTTGGTTTCTTGTCAAATCCTCAAGAAGCAGCCCGTTTGAATACCTCTACTTATCAGGAGACTTTGGCTAACGCAATTGTGGCAGGGATTAAGCGTTACTATTCTATTTATAATTAATAGATTGAGAGAATCTTAAGGTTCTCTCTTTTTTAATTTTCAAAGAGAGAAAACGCTTGCATAAACGAAAGCTAAATGGTATATTAAAAAACATGAAAACGTTAACAAAAGGAGTTTCTATGAAAAGAAATACTCAAGCTAATGATGAAAAAGTCCTTCGTTATAGCCTTCGCAAGTACAAGTTAGGTTTGGCTTCTGTAGCCATTGGAGCTATTTTTTTGAGCTTTGCTGCTGTTCAAGGAGTCAAGGCAGATGAAGCAGTGTCAACGACCGAATCAAGCACACAGGTAGAACCAGCTGATTCGAGTCTTACTACCAGTGGTCTAGTAACTGAAACGCCAGCAGCTCCTGTAACAGCTGAGAGTACCTCTGTTTCCAAGGCAAATGAGCCAGTTTCTCTTCCAGAAGAAAATACTAGCCCTACTGAGACTACCAAGCTAACTGAAACTAGCGAAAACACGCCAAAAACAGTAAGTACTAGTAATAGTCAAGCTCTTACGAATGCATCTGAGGATCCTATTGCTGAGGGGTCTATTCGCTTGCATTTCCAAGAGTTGCCAAGTCCAGACAAGTCATCTCTTGGTCTTTGGACTTGGGATGATGTTGAGACACCATCATCTCAGAAGGGGGCCTGGCCGACAGGGGCAACCTCATTTGCTGAAGCCAAACAGGATGATTATGGTGTCTATTTAGATGTGAAATTGTCTTCAACACCTAAAAAACTTAGCTTCTTGATTAATAATGCCGCTGGAACGAACCTTTCAGGGGATAAAGCAGTCGAAATTCTTAGCCCTCAAATGAATGAGGCCTGGATTGACAAGGATTTCCAAGTTTACAGCTATCAACCTATCCCTCAAGACCACGTTCGTATCAATTATTTCCGTACGGATGGCGACTATAGCAATAAGTCTGTCTGGTATTGGGGTGATGTTAAGGACGCTCCAAGCAATTGGCCTGATGGTGTCAATTTCCAACCGAATGGTAAGTATGGTGCCTACTTAGATATTCCACTAACACAAACGGCAAAATCGATAGGATTTTTACTCTTAGATGAGAGCAAAACTGGAGATGATGTGAAAATTCAACCAAATGATTATAAATTTAGTGACTTGAAAAAATCTCGTCAGCTTTTCGTACGAGATACTGATCCGACAGTCTACACCAACCCTTACTTTGTCAAGGATGTGCGTTTGACTGGGGCTCAGCAGCTTAGTCCAAGCCAAATCGAACTTAGCTTCACCAACTTAGACGAGGTCTCTTCTGAGGATATTCTCAAAGACCTTAAGGTGACGGATAAGGATGGTAACAGTGTCACTCTTAAACAGCTTGACTTGAATGCTAAACTCAAAAAAGCTACATTAACAGGTGATTTTGCTGCAGAAAATCTGCCTTACAAGGTCACTTTGGGCAGTGATAGTTTTAAAACATCTGAGAGTTGGCAATTGAAGGATGCGCTCTACAGTTACGATGGTGAATTGGGTGCCCGTCTTCAAGAGAATGGTACTAAGGCACATGTGACACTTTGGTCACCAAGTGCAGATCAAGTAGATATCATTGTCTATGATAAGAATAATCAAGACATGGTTCTTGCTGAACGTACTTTAAGCAAAGGCCCTCGAGGTACTTGGCAAGCTGACCTACTTGCGACTGATTTTGGTCTTGAAAACTTAACAGGCTATTTTTATCAATACCGCATTAAACGTGGTGATCAGTCTGTAATCGTTTTGGATCCTTATGCTAAGTCTTTGGCTGCTTGGAATAGTGACGATGCCAGCAAGGGACCTGAACACAAGATTGCCAAGGCTGCCTTTGTAGATCCTGCTAATTATGGACCAAAAGATCTTGACTACGCTAAGATTCCAAACTTTAAATCTCGAGAAGATGCCATCATTTATGAGGCTCATGTCCGAGATTTCACCTCTGATAAGGCTATCTCAGCTGAATTGAAACACCAGTTTGGGACTTTCGCAGCCTTTGCAGAGCGTTTGGATTATCTTAAAGATCTCGGTGTTACCCATATTCAGCTTTTACCAGTATTAAGCTACTATTTTGTCAATGAAATGCAAAATGGGAAGCGTTTGGATGCCTATGCATCAAGTGATAGTAACTACAACTGGGGCTATGATCCACAAAACTATTTCTCTTTGACGGGTATGTATTCTGAAAACCCTAGTGATCCGACAAAACGTATTGAAGAATTCAAGAATTTAGTTGCAGCTATTCATGCCCACGGTATGGGTGTTATCTTGGATGTGGTCTACAATCACACAGCAAAGACAGCTATTTTTGAAGACCTTGAGCCAAATTACTATCACTTTATGGATGCTGATGGCACCCCTCGTTCGAGTTTTGGAGGCGGTCGTCTAGGTACGACTCACTATATGAGCCGTCGTGTCTTGGTAGATTCTATTGCTTATTTGACTAAGGAATACAAAGTGGATGGTTTCCGCTTTGATATGATGGGTGACCATGATGCTGAAAGTATCGAGCAAGCTTACAATACTGCACGCGCCCTTAATCCAAACCTCATTATGCTCGGTGAGGGTTGGGTGACTTATGCTGGCGATGAAAATAGCCCTGTTCAGCCTGCCGATCAGTCTTGGATGAAAGACACAGATACCGTAGCTGTATTTTCAGATGATATTCGAAATACCCTCAAATCAGGTTATCCAAACGAGGGGACACCGGCCTTCATCACAGGTGGAAAACGTGATATTAATAAGGTTTTTGACAATATCAAGGCGCAACCAACTAACTTCGAGGCTGATTCTCCAGGAGATGTTATTCAGTATATTGCTGCTCATGATAATTTGACCCTTTTTGATATCATCGCCCAATCAATCAAGAAGGATCCAAGCAAGCCTGAGAATAATGCTGAAATTCATCGTCGCTTGCGTCTAGGAAACCTCATGGTCTTGACTGCTCAGGGAACACCATTTATTCACTCTGGTCAGGAATACGGTCGCACCAAACAGTTCCGTGATCCTGCCTACCGTTATCCTGTATCTGAGGACAAGGTGCCGAACAAGTCACACCTCTTAGTTGATGAAAAGGGTAATCCATTTGACTATCCTTACTTCATCCATGATTCTTATGATTCAAGTGATGCGGTTAACCATTTTGACTGGACTAAGGCGACTGATAGCCAGGCCTTCCCAGAAAATACGAAAACGCGTGCCTTTACCAAAGGGTTAATTGCCTTACGTAAGTCTACGGATGCCTTCAATTTCAAATCTAAAGCAGATGTGGATGCTCGTGTGACGCTATTGACGGTTCCTGGTCAGGATAATGTTGCTCAAGAAGATTTGGTATTAGGATACCAAACTGTTGCTTCCAATGGAGACCGTTACCTTGTCTATGTCAATGCGGATAGCAAGGCTCGTCAGTTTGATTTGAGCAAGCTTACAAATGGTCTATCCTATATGGTTTTAGCAGATGGCAATCAAGTTAATCTATCTGGAATTAGTGAGCTATCAGGTGTTGCAATCAACAATCACATCTTGACCTTGGACCCACTAACAGCGACTATTATTCGTTTAACCAATGCTCAGACACCAACTGAAGAAGTAGCTAAGCCTTCTGAGAAGACTGCGTCATTTGGCGGAAAAGAGACTGAGGTAACTAAAACAAGTGTCAAGGCCTCAAGTCAAGAGGACCTTGTCGGAGATGCTGAGCTTGTTAACCATGGCAATGGTCAGGCTAAGACTGAAGCTAGTCGTCAAACTGATAAGCAACTGCCATCTACTGGTGAAAAGACAAATCGTGGACTCTTTGTAACAGGTCTCTTAAGCATTCTTAGCCTAGGATTTCTTCGAAAACGTCGGACAAAATAATAAGTAACAACAGGTTATTTCCTGTTGTTTTTCTTTTATTTAGAATCATTCTTATCTGCTCTTTAGAATAGTTCTTAAATAGCCTAAAACCGTTGACAGTGCTGGTTTCTTCTGTTAGTTTAGAATATGTTCTCTTACATATGAGAGACCAATATTGACTTATCATCGTTCGTTTTTCATATCGAAATAACAAACGATTCACATATATAACGACAAATGTCGAACACTATCTTGAAAATAGGAGACATTCATGAAAAAACTTAACAAACTTGGTGTTGTTCTTTTAGCATCAGGGCTTTTATTGACAGCTTGTGCTAAATCTGGTAATTCAAGTCATTCTAGCTCAACTAGCTCAAAACTCACAGCCAGTGAGCAAAAACAATTGAAGCAGGCTACAAGTGATTACAAGACTTTCGTTGAAGGCGAAATCGATCAGCTTTTGAAAGATACTGAAGGATTCAGTGAAACCCTCAAGTCAGGAAATCTTGAAGAAGCCAAGAAACAATACCCATTGGTTCGTATGGCTTACGAACGTTCAGAACCAATTGCCGAAAGCTTCGGTGAGTCTGATGTGAAAATCGACTACCGTTTGGTTGATTACATGGACGAAAATAAATCAGAAGATGGCTGGTCAGGTTTCCACCGTATTGAACGTATCATGTGGCAAGACAACACGACCGATGGAACAGCTGCCTATGCAGATCAATTGGTCAACGATATCAAGGAACTCAAGGCTAAAATTGCAACTGTTAAAGTCACTCCAGATATCATGTTGACTGGAGCTGTAGACCTTCTTAACGAAGTTGCCACTCAAAAGATTACAGGTGAAGAAGAAGTCTTCTCGCACACTGATCTTTACGACTTCCGTGCCAATATTGAAGGGGCAGAAAAAATCTTTGAACTCTTCAAGCCGTTGATCCAAAAGAAAGATGCTAAGCTTGTTAAGACTTTGGAAACAGAATTCAAGAATGTCAATGGTCTTTTGGACAAACACATGACTGATGAGAAAAACTATAAATCTTATACAGATTTGAGTGAGGCAGATACTAAGGAATTGGCCGAAGCTGTAACTAAACTTGGTGAACCATTATCACAAATGGGTGTTATCCTAGATGGGAAATAAGAAAATGACTGACGAAAAATTTTTGGATAAAAAAATGGACCGTCGTGAATTTCTTAAAAAAGCAGGTATTGGAGGGGTTGGGCTTGCGCTTGGTCTTTCTGGTGCATCTGCTTTTTTCGCTAATCAGGATAGTTCAACAAAAAAAGCCCTTGATGGGGATGAAGATATTAGCTTCTATGGTAAGCATCAGGCTGGGATTACGACTCCCATGCAGAAGGCTTGCTACTTGGTGGTTCTAGATCTTCATACAACGGATAAAAAAGAAGTGATTCAGCTTTTTAAAGACTGGACAGATTATAGTAGTAAATTGGTCGAAGGGGAGCTAGTCAAAAAAGATGGCTCCAATGCCCTCTTACCTCCAACAGATACAGGTGAAACAGTGGGACTCAACCCCTATCGCTTGAGCCTGACTTTTGGCGTTTCGGCTGATTTTCTTAAAAAACTTGGCTTGGAATCTAAGCGTCCTAAGCTCTTTCGTGATTTGCCTCCATTTCCAAAGGAGCAGTTGCAGGACAAGTACACGGGTGGTGATATCGTGATTCAAGCCTGTGCGGACGATGAACAAGTAGCTTTCCACGCTGTCCGCAATCTGATTCGTAAAGGTCGTAATAAAATCACCATGAAGTGGAGCAAATCAGGGTTTGCAGCAATTGGAGACCGTAAGGAAACGCCTCGAAATCTCTTTGGCTTCAAGGACGGTACTGCCAATGTTACGACGGAAAAGGAATTCGACAAGGTTGTCTGGACTGATAGTAAAGATTGGATGAAGGGTGGTTCTTATATGGCTCTTCGTCTGGTACAGATGCACCTTGAAACTTGGGATCGTACTAATTTGCAAGAGCAGGAAAACACCTTTGGTCGTTACAAGGAATCAGGCGCTCCCTTTGGTAAGAAAGATGAGTTTGACGAAGTAGATTTGTCAAAATTACCAGTCGATTCGCATGTGCGTTTGGCTAAAGAAGTAGACCTTCCTATCTTACGTCGTTCCTATTCTTATTCAGATGGCATTGATGAGAGAACTGGCCAGTTTGATTCAGGTTTGATTTTCATTGCCTACCAGAAGGATCCAGACAGTTTTGTCAAAATACAGACCAATCTTGGTGCTGTAGACAAGATGAACGAGTACATCACCCATATCGGAAGTGGCCTCTTTGCTTGCTTTGCTGGCGTGGAGAAAGGAGGCTACATTGGTCAAGCACTCTTTGAATAAACTCCTCGTTTTGCTTGGGCTTTTAGCCTTATTCTGGACCTATCCAGTAGCTGCTGAATCATACAGTGATCTTTTCATCAAAATCACAGATGCCACAACAGCTGTTCAAAATAAAGATCAAACAAAAGCTAAGGAATTGGTTGCTGAGATTAAGACTGATTTCGAAACAAAAGAAAATCACGATTCCAAGGCTGGTAAAAAAGTTAGCAAGGCTCTTGATATTAAAGGTGACGTGACAGAAGAGGACCTAACCTCCATTTCGTCAGCCCTTCTTAAATTTGAGAAAGAGCAAAATCCTGTTGATTTAGATGCCGAAAAGGAAAAACTTGAAACACGCCTAGAGCCTTATTTCAAAAACTTACAGGATGCCATTACGGCCAAAGACCTGGCTGCAACACGCAAAACTTACAGTGAATTAAATAATGCTTGGACGCGAAATGAAGCTGTTGTCCGTGACCACAGTACTGCCTACTACGGCAAGATTGAGACGGCCATTTCACTTTTGCGAAGTAGCATTGAGACGGAGCCTACTGATTTCACCAGCATCCAGTCATCTTATGATGATCTCAAGGGTGGGATTGATGACTTTATCAAGGGTGTCCCTCTTGATAGCACAAGCTCAAGTTTAACCCTAAAAGATGGTATTAAGCTCTTGGAAAAGGCTCTAGCTCAATTCCAAGCAGGTGATGAAAAAACGGCTGCGGCAACTATGAAGAAGTTCATCACTATCTGGCCAACCATTGAAGGCGATGTAAGCACAACTAATCCAAGCCTTTATACGCGTGTGGAAAGTGAAACACCTGTTATCATGGTTAAGGGAAAAGAAAAAGCTTATCAGGCCAAACTGCAAGCCTTGATTACAGACCTATCTGCTATTGATACAAGTGCTTCTTATAATGCCTTTGATGCCATGTTGATTCTCTTACGTGAAGGGGTTGAAGCCCTCCTCATTGTTATGGCTCTTGTGACAACTCTTAAGGCAGCCAAGATGCGTAAGGGTCTCAAATGGGTTTATGGTGGAGCCATTGCTGGTGTTCTTGCCAGCGCACTTATAGCTGTTATCTTACAAGTTGTCTTTCCAGCTGTGACCTCAGGGGCTAACCGTGAAATTATTGAGGGTGGCGTTGGTATCTTTGCAGTTGCGATGATGATTCTGATTGGAATCTGGCTCCACAGCAAGTCGTCAGTCAAACAGTGGAATGACTTTATGGACCGTCAGATGAAGACAGTGACGGCTACTGGAAGTTTTGTATCCATGTTTGCCCTTAGTTTCTTGGCTGTCTTCCGTGAAGGTGCCGAGACCATCCTTTTCTATGTCGGTATCATCCCACGTATCACGACAGCTAATTTCTTGATTGGGATTGGTTCAGCCATTGCAGTTCTTGTTATCATTGCTGTAGCTATGACTAAAGCTAGTCACTATATTAAACCGCATCGTATCTTCTTTATTTTGACTTGGTTAATTTATGCCTTGGCCTTCAAGATGCTCGGTGTCAGCATTCATGCCCTTCAGTTGACTAATATGATGTCTAATCATTTGATCAGTGGTTTCCCAACCATTGATTGGGCTGGTATCTATCCAAGCTGGGAAGTCTTGATGCCACAACTTATCTTTATTGTTATTATTGCCTTTGTAACGGTGAAACAACATGGCAAGAAGTAAGGATGAGATGACTATTGTTGAGCATCTGGTAGAATTTCGGAGACGTTTTATTGCAGTAGTAGTGTGCTTTTTCCTAGTTTTCTGCCTTACCTTATTGTTTGCTGGTGATCTCTATGCTTATTTGACTAGAGGATTTGACAAACCCTTATTGGTTCTGGGTCCTAACGATATTCTCTGGATTTACATTAACCTAGCAAGCCTCATGGCTTTTACGGTCACCTTGCCATTCACCACCTACCAGATTTGGCAGTTTGTAAAACCTGGTTTGAGGGATAATGAAGCGCGTGCCATTTTTGCCTATATTCCAGCAACTTTTGTCTGTTTTGTATTGGGTCTTGCCTTTGGTTATTATTTCGTGAGTCCAGCTATCTTAGAAGTGCTTTTAAAACTAGGAGAAGGGCTCTTTGATACACAAATTACAGCACAAAACTACCTTAGTTTTTTACTGCATACGACCGTGCCTTTAGCTGTTCTCTTTGAACTTCCCGTAGTTGTTAGTTTCCTAACCTCTATTGGTATATTGACACCAGTATTTTTGACACGCTATAGACGCTATGCTTACTTTATTCTCTTGGTTTTGGCAGTTGTTTTGACACCAGCCGACTTTATTAGTGACTTGGCTATGACTGCTCCCTTAATCTTACTCTATGAAGTTAGCGTAACTCTTAGTAAGCTCATTTATAAACGTAAACAAAGAAAATATAAAGATAAATAGAAAGGAGATCTCATGGGAATTCTACGTGATATCGGAGCTCCAGGACTTATCATTATCGTCCTAGGAGCCCTCCTCATCTTTGGTCCTAAACGCTTGCCAGAACTCGGACAATCTATCGGTAAAATGCTAGCCGAGTTTAAAGCAGCCGTAAATAAGACAGATAATGATAAAAAAGACGAAGAAGACAAGACTAAAGACTAAGATCTCTATCTAAAGATTATCTTCAAGTTTCTTGACAATTCTAAGCTTTTATGACATAATACACTTGTATTGAATAGTAAGTCTATATCATAGGCAAGAAAAGACCCCAAGCTAACTTCCACATAAGCTCGGGGCCTTTTTTAGCACTATCTATCCTTGTTTAACCACTTGTCGATTAGACGAAGGATAACACCGACCACAATAGGTCCGATGATAGTTTTGAATAGTAAATCCATCATAGGCAAACTCACCTCCCTTCGTAGGCGGTGTCGAGGTGCCAAAGGATATTATATCATAGATTGAAAGAGATATGTTTAGTGAGTGATAGGAAGTATCAGTTAGAATGTGGTTTAATCATGCCAAACAAAAAATCAGCTCAAGAGGGCTGATTTTTTTATCTTACAAACTGATACGTTTTTCTGTTTCAGCGTCGAAGAAGTGACCTTTAGCAACGTTGAAAGTAAGGTTAACTTTTTCACCTGGATTATGGAAGTCACGCGCATCAACACGGGCAGCAAACTCAGTTTCTCCAAGTTTTAGGTAGAGCATTGTTTCTGCACCAAGAAGCTCTGAAACGACGACTTCAGCATCTACATTGGCATCTGGATAAACTTCTTGAACAATTGGACGGCTTGAAACATCTTCAGGACGGATACCAAAGATTACTTCCTTGCCTTGATACCCTGTCTCTTTCAAGATTTTAGCTTGACCCTCAGAGATTGCAATATCCAAACCTTCAGAGTTAGTAATGCGGTTACCATCAACCTTAACATTAAAGAAGTTCATAGCAGGACTTCCGATGAATCCAGCAACAAATTTATTGGCTGGCTCATTATAAAGTTCTTGAGGGGTACCAATTTGTTCGATACGACCGATAGTACCAGAACCATCAGGGTTTTTAGTAGAACTCATGATAACGATACGGTCAGCAAGAGTCATAGCTTCTGTTTGGTCGTGGGTAACGTAGATAGTAGTTGCACCAATATTACGAGTAATTTTAGCAATTTCAGCACGCATGGTCACACGAAGCTTAGCATCCAAGTTTGAGAGAGGCTCATCCATGAGGAAGACTTTAGCATCACGAACGATGGCACGTCCCATAGCTACACGTTGACGTTGACCACCAGAAAGGTCTGCAGGCTTACGATCTAAGAACTCAGTCAAACCAAGGCTAGCAGCAGCTTCACGCACACGTTTGTCGATATCGTCTTTTTTATATTTACGAAGTTTAAGACCAAAGGCCATATTTTCATAAACAGTCATGTGAGGGTAAAGTGCGTAGTTTTGGAATACCATGGCAATGTCACGATCTTTTGGTGATTTGTCATTAACCACTTCACCATCGATATAGAGTTTACCTTCTGTGATTTCCTCGAGACCAGCAACCATACGGAGAGTTGTTGATTTACCACATCCTGAAGGACCTACGAAAACGATGAATTCCTTGTCTTTAATATCGATACTGAAATCTTCGACAGAGTAGTGAGTTGCATTTGGGTATTTTTTATAAATTTTATCCAGTTTAAGAGTTGTCATATCATTTATCCTTTATTATTTAACTGATCCGCCGGTTACACCTTCAACATAGTATTTCTGCATGAAGATAAAGAGAAGGGTGATTGGGATGGCGATGATAATAGCACCTGCGGTAAATGGAAGGAACCATTCATTGATAGCGTCTTGGTTAAGCATTTGATAGAGTCCAAGGGCAACCGTATATTTATCTTTAACGTCACCGAGGATAACAGATGCAAAGATGAAGTCTACCCAAGGTCCCATGAAGGCCATGAGGGCAGTGTAGACGATGATTGGTTTAGAAAGTGGCAAGGTAATCTTAGTGAAGATTTGAAGACGAGTTGCCCCATCAATCATTGCTGATTCATCCAAAGAGTAAGGAATGGTATCAAAGAAACCTTTCGCAATGTAGAAACCAAGAGCTGCCCCAGCAGAATAAACCAAAACCAAAGATGTCAACGTTTGTGTCAAATTGAGGGCCTTCAAAATGTAGTAGACCGCAATCATTGACATGAATCCAGGGAACATGTTAAGTACAAGTGCCAATTTCAAGAAGCCATTTCTGTGTTTGAATTTAATACGGCTAAGTGAGTAGGCCATACCTACGGTAATCAAAGTTGAGAGGATACATGTACATGTGGCAACGATGAAAGTATTGATGAACCATTTTCCAAATGGATAAGCATCGCTGGTAAACAGTTTAATGTAGTTATTAAAAGTGTAAGTCTTAGGGAAGAAGTAAGGCACCGCATTAGCTCCTTCACCACGGAAACTTGTAAGGAAGATCCAAATAATAGGGATCAACCAGATGACAGCTAGAACTGTCAATAGAATATAAGTACCAGTTAGGTAAAGATTTTTCTTACGTTTCATTATTTAGCAGCCCCTTCCTTGAATGAAGATGATCTTGTGTAGGCCAAGAGACTGAATGTTGCAGAGATGGCGAAAATCAAGATACCGATAACAGATGCCAAGTTGTAGTCTTTAGCGCTAACAGTTAGTTTGTAGAGCCAAGTTACCAAGAGGTCAGTTGAACCCGCTTGATAGTATTCAGAGTTTGTAGGTCCACCACCAGTAAGGAAGTAGATAACGTTGAAGTTATTGATATTACCGATGAATTGTTGAATCAACGATGGTGCCATGATCAAGAGAATTTGTGGGAAAGTGATGCTCTTGAAGATTTGGAATTTGCTTGCTCCATCAATTTCAGCAGCTTCAATCTGCTCAGTTGGCAAGTTCATGATGATACCAGTTGCAACCAACATTGTGAATGGAATACCAATCCACATATTAACAAAGATAATAGAGAACTTAGCCCAGAGAGGGTCAGTCAAGAATGGAATTGGTCCATTAGTGAGATGCAAGGTTTGAAGCAAACCATTCAAAGGACCATGGTCATTAAGGAAATTACGCATCAAAAGAAGGGATACGAACTGAGGAACGGCGATAGTGATAACAAAGAGTGTACGCCATACTTTCTTGAATTTAAGCCCCTTAGTGTTGAGCAAGAGAGCAAGGACAATACCGAAGAAGAAAGTTGTTGCTGTTGCAGCAACTGCCCAAATCAAGGTCCATGTCAAAAGTGGGAAGAAAGTACCAGCCATACGACCTTGCAAAACCTCACCAAAACTTGAGAAACCAACCCAGTCAAAGAGTGATTTAGGTGCTGGGTGATTGTGGTCAAAGTTAGTAAAAGCCAAACAGATCATGTAGATCAAAGGTAAGATTGTGAAGAGCAAAACTCCAATCAATGGTACAGTCATAAGTCCCATGTGAAAACGACCATCAGCCAAAGTCTTGAAGTCTTCGACAAAGTTAGGAACTTTACGTCCAGACTGTTTGAGAGCCATGAGATGACGAGCACTCTTAAGATTACACCAGTAAATATAAGCGAAAACTGCACAGAAGATTAATGATGCAAGTCCAAAAATCAACAAGAGCATAGAGTTATCTCCAGCGACTTGAACAGTAAGCTTAACCCCATTAACTTCTTTAATGGCTTCACCCTGTTCTTGAGTCCCTAAGGTAATCATCCCTTTAAGTGCAGGGATGATTTGAATAACGAAAGCTACTAAGAAGGCAATCTCAGAAAGGAGGAAGAGCAAGCCCTTGGCGAACTGTTTGTTGACCAAGTTTGCAAATCCCATTACCAGAAAGGATAATTTGACATCCCATGTACCTTCTTTGAAGACCTGGCGCATAGGAGTTGTGTCGTAGATTGTTTGTGACATAGATATCTCCTCAGATAAATGTTTAATTAGTGATAGATAAAGAGGCTAGGAACCTGACCTGCCTCTTTACCTTCTCATAGTTAGGATTCTTATTTAGCTGCTGCCAAATCTTTATCAAATTGTTGTAATTTAGTAAGGAATTGGTCTTCCTTGATTTTACCGTTATATGCATCACTCATAAGAGCAGCACTTTCAGTCCAGAAGACTGACATTTGACTAAGTTTAGGCATAACAGTTGTGTACTGATCAGATGAACCCATAGTGATTACAGCTTGTGCAAGAGCATCCTTTTGAACAGCTTCAGAAGCTTGAACTTCTTTGTTAGCTGGGATGATGTGACGGTCTTCATTAGTGAATTGGTTATTTTGACTGTCTTTGCTTGTCAAAGCTTGTGCCAATTGGTAAGATGCAGCGATACGTTCTGCGTTACCTTTAGATGGTGTTTGGTTAACTGCGTAAAGTTTAACACCCATGAAGGCTTTTTGTTGAACGTCTTGACCACCGATATTAACTGTTGGGTAAACAGCAACACCAAGATTGTCTTTACCAACAGCTTTAGCAGCTGCAGCGTAGTCCCATGGTCCTGATTGGAAAGCATCAACAGAACCATCTTCGAATTTAGCCATCATATTAGCTGAATCGACATTAACAAAGCCTTTATTGTCTTTTTGAGCTGCGATAAACTTAAGAACATTCACACCAGCTTCGTTACCCCAGTTAGTACCTTTCACATCTTCACCGTTAGGACCAAAGAGTGTGTCACCAACTGAAAGGAAGAGAGGAGCAGTTACATAAGCGTTAACTTCTTTCAAGTTGCTACCAAATTTAGCTTTAGAAGTAATTGTTTCATAAGATTTCACATCTTCTTCATTAAGTTTAGATTTGTTGTAGTATGTAACTTGAGTTTCGATACCGTATGGGAAGGCATAAGTTTTACCTTTGTATTGAGCACCTACAGCAGCTTGTTCAGTATCTTGCTCAGCAATTTCTTTTGAGTATTGCTCTGGGATTTCTTGGATAGCTCCAGCGTCTACCAATTTACCGAGTTGGTCATGTGGAAGTGAGAAGACATCTGCAGCAGTTGAAGCATCCTTAGTCAAGTTTTCTTGAGCATTTGGATCTTCCATTTCAACCATATCAACTTTGTAACCAGATTTCTTTTCAAACTGTGCTACAGTATCCGAGTAAGATTTCTTAGCACCAGTTGGTACCCAAAGTTTCAAAGTCTTGCTATCTGAGCTTGAGCTCTTGCTTGAGTTTGAACCACAAGCTACCAAGAGCGATCCAGCCACAAGTAATCCAGCACTACCAAGTAATACCTTTTGCCATTTTTTCATTTCTATTTCCTCCAGAAATTTTGTTTACGGTAACCATTATGCAATCGTTTTCATTTTCTGTCAAGAGTTTTATAAAAAATTTTTAAACTTTTTGCAAACGATTGCAAAAGTCGCCTGTTTAGTTTATAATTGTTCTTATAATTTTCGACTATAAAAATATTTATGAGAATGAGAGGGATATAATGGCTACAATTAAAGATGTTGCTAAGAAGGCTGGTGTAAGCCCATCAACGGTAAGTAGGACATTGAAGGATAACCCTGCGATATCAGAAGAAACCAAAGTTAAAGTAAGAGCAGCAATGGAAGAATTAGGTTATGTACCCAACTCAGCAGCACAAATGTTGGCAACAGGCTTAACTCATAGCTTAGGGGTCGTTCTTCCTCCTTTAACTGACCGAGAAAATATCAGCCAGCCCTTCTATATGGAAATTCTAACAGCAATCAATGAAGAAGCTAGTTGTCATTCTCAGGTCGTTAGTATTGCTACGGGAGCAACGCTAGAGGAATTAGTTAAACAAGTTGAGCTCATGCATCGTCAAAAACGGGCAGATGGCTTTATAATCCTCTATTCAGAAAAGAAAGATCCTGTTAAAGATTACCTATTAAAAGC
>OKVM01000499.1_pt1 | contig 17885 bp, 13 predicted proteins | sample 1606841 | NCBI WGS metagenome assembly OKVM01 (sample SAMN03281010, study PRJEB24777) | human gut metagenome | isolation source: fecal sample PR157 from 1 month old male Malay infant, caesarean delivered... | reverse complement strand
GCGGCCTGGCAGGAGGCGCGCTACGGCAAGCTGTGGGAGCAGGGCGTTGAGGGCATTGAGAAATACAATGAGATCAACAAGGTTGAGCCGATGAACCGGGCGCTGAAAGAGCTCAACGCGCAGACGTGGTTTGCCGGTCTGCGCCGCGAGCAGTCGGGCAGCCGGGCTACGCTTCCGGTGCTGGCGGTCCAGCGCGGGGTGTTCAAGGTGCTACCGATTATCGACTGGGATAACCGCACGGTGTATCAGTACCTGCAAAAGCACGGGCTGAAGTACCACCCGCTGTGGGATCAGGGCTATCTCTCGGTAGGCGATACCCACACCACCCGCAAATGGGAGCCGGGCATGGCAGAAGAAGAGACCCGGTTCTTCGGGCTTAAACGCGAGTGCGGATTGCATGAGGGTTAAGCGCGGTTGTCTCCTCTATTATTTAATCCCGGTCATTCCGGGATTTTTTATATTTAAAAACTATATCCTTATTTTATTAATTCAGTGAATGTAGCCCATTATTTTATATGCGTTAATAATAAACAACTATCTTGAGTTATATCATTTTTAAATTGGCTTAAAAGCGTACATTATCAGTTCACTGTCGATTCTGCACTGGACATGCTGTGTCAATTTATAACTACTGGGGTAAAACTCGCCAGGGAGAACCCGGCGGGGGTGATGATTACCATCTGCTGTGCTGGCATTCCCTTGATGTCGCCGCAATGGGCTACTGGATGGTAAAGCGAGATATCTATGGTCTGGCAGGTTATTTCAGGCGTTTAGGGATTAATGATATTGAAAACGCCGCGCAATTCTTTGCCTGGCTATTATGCTGGCATGATATTGGGAAATTCTCCCGTTCATTTCAACAATTATATTCCCATGATAATCTCTGCGTGCAGAAGGATAGTCGAAATACATATGAAAAATATCCCATGCGTCACTGGGATATTGGCTATGGAATTCCCACTTCAGCGATTGTCCAGAATTATTTCCGAACTCATCGCTTTCCATTCGTAAACTTAAGCGTGTAATTACTCTGTGGATGCCCTTAACCACTGGCCATCACGGGCGTCCGCCGGTGGGGATGCGCGCTCTGGATAATTTCCATCCATCCGATATTAAAGCAGCGCATGACTTTCTGTTAGCTATTAAATCGCTATTCCCGGACATGGAAATCCCGTCCTTTTGGGATGATGATGCAGGTGTGGAGCTGTTCAGTCACCTGTCGTGGTTTATTTCGGCTGCGGTGGTACTGGCTGACTGGACGGGCTCATCGACCCGCTTTTTTCCCCGGGTCTCCCAACGAATGCCGCTTGATGTCTACTGGCGGCAGGCAAACGCGCAGGCAGAGCAGGCAGTGAATGTTTTTCCTCCTGCTGCGGCTGTTGCACCATTTACGGGAATAGAGACATTGTTTCCTTTTATCCAGCATCCTACGCCGCTCCAGAAGGCGGTGCTTGAGCTGGATATCAGCCAGCCTGGACCGCTGCTGTTTATCCTTGAAGATGTTACCGGAGCAGGCAAAACGGAGGCGGCGTTAATCCTGACCCACCGCTTGATGTCTGCCGGAAAGGCGCAGGGGCTGTTTTTCGGTCTGCCGACGATGGCGACGGCCAATGCGATGTTTGACCGGCTGGCACAATCGTGGCTTGCCTTATACCAGTCTGACGCGCGCCCCAGCCTGGTGCTGGCGCACAGCGCTCGCGGGTTGATGGAGGGCTTTAATCAGCGTATCTGGCCCGGCGCTGTCTCCGGTTCGGAAGAGCCTGATGAGGAACAGCCATTCAGCCAGGGCTGCGCGGCATGGTTTGCCGACAGCAATAAAAAAGCGCTTCTGGCCGAGGTGGGGGTGGGCACGCTTGATCAGGCGCTGATGGCAGTCATGCCCTTTAAACATAACAACCTGCGGTTGTTGGGACTCGACAATAAAGTGCTGCTGGCCGATGAGATCCATGCCTACGATGCCTATATGTCGCGGATTCTGGAAAGCCTGATTGAGCAACAGGCGCGCAGCGGCAACTGCGTTATCTTGCTTTCCGCTACGCTCTCGCAGCAGCAGCGCGATAAGTTGGTTGCTTCCTTTAGTCGCGGTAGCGGCTGCGCGCTTGCGGCGCCGCTTCTGGGTGATGACGATTATCCCTGGCTGACGCAGGTGGCGGGGCGAGAGGTGATCTCCCGCTATGTCGCCACCCGCAAAGAGGTCGAGCGCAGCGTGAACATCGGCTGGCTGAATAACGAAGAAGCCTGCCTCGCCCGTATCGAACAATCCGCCAGCGAAGGCCGCTGTATCGCCTGGATACGCAATTCCATTGACGACGCCGTGCGTATCTATCGCCAACTGCTGGCCCGAGGCGCGATCCCCGCCGAAAAAATCTCGTTATTCCATAGCCGCTTTGCCTTTTATGACCGTCAGCGAATTGAGACGGAAACCTTATCGCACTTCGGCAAGGACGACAGCACGCAGCGGGCGGGGAGGGTGCTGATTGCCACTCAGGTCATAGAGCAGAGCCTGGATATCGATATGGACGACATGATCTCTGATTTAGCGCCGATCGACTTGCTGATTCAGCGCGCGGGTCGGCTTCAACGCCATATCCGGGATCGTCGCGGTCGGCTGAAAATCGGCGGAGAGGACGAGCGTGCGGCGCCACAGTTGCTGATCCTCGCCCCGGAGTGGGATGAAGCGCCGCAAGAAGAGTGGCTGACCAGCGCGTTGCGTAACAGCGCTTATGTCTATCCCGATCACGGCCGTCTGTGGCTGACGCAGCGCGTTTTGCGACAGCAGGGGGCCATTCGGATGCCACAATCTGCCCGATTATTGATTGAATCCGTCTACGGGGAAGGTATCGCTATTCCCGATGGTTTAGCCAAAGCCGAGCAAGCGCAGTTGGCAAAATATTACTGCGATCGCGCGTTTGCTCACCAAATGCTCCTGAACTTCAAGCCGGGATATAGCCCCGATAGCAGTGATTTCCTGGCTGACAAGCTCTCTACTCGCCTGGCAGAAGAGTCGATCACGCTGTGGCTGGCGAAAAACGTCGATGGACAGTTGCTGCCTTACGCCTGCGGCGCGCATCCGTGGGAAATGAGCATGCTGCGGGTGCGGGAAAGCTGGTGGCGTAAACACAAAGCTGAATTCACGCTCCTGGCTGAAAAGTCGCTGCAGCAGTGGTGTGTACAACAGCATCAAAACCCGGATTTCGCCGTGGTGATTATTGTTACAGACTCGCCGGATTGCGGTTATTCGGCCAGTGAAGGACTCATCGGAACAATGGAGGTCTAGCAGCTAACTACATGAATACTTTCTCTCTTTTAACTACTGCCTGGCTTCCGGTCCGTTACCGCGATGGTACAACGGGTAAGCTGGCGCCGATCGGTCTGACGGATGAGGACGTGGTGGATATTGCCGCCACGCGAGCAGATTTACAAGGTGCTGCCTGGCAATTTCTGATTGGACTGTTGCAGTGCGCTGTTGCTCCCAAAAACCGCAATGGCTGGGAAGATACCTGGGAAGAGGGGTTAAGCGCAGAGACGCTCGTTGCGGCATTAGCGCCGCTGGAGGCTGCCTTTCAGTTTGGCCCGGATACACCTTCGTTTATGCAGGATTTCGATTCGTTAGCGGGCGATAAGGTGTCGGTTGCCTCCCTGTTACCGGAGGTCCCCGGCGCGCAGACCACTAAATTCAATAAAGACCATTTTATCAAACGTGGCGTGACCAACTCTTTTTGCCCGCACTGCGCTGCGCTGGCGTTGTTTTCTTTACAGCTGAATGCGCCATCAGGCGGCAAAGGCTACCGCACCGGACTGCGCGGCGGTGGGCCGCTGACCACGCTGATTGAACTGCAGGAGTATGAGGGGGAGCGACTCACGCCGCTATGGCGCAAGCTGTGGCTCAACGTGCTGCCGCAGGATGCCGCGGATATGCCGTTACCTGCCGCTTACGATGAGTCCGTTTTCCCGTGGCTTGCTCCGACGCGCACCAGCGAACAAGCCAGCGCCATCACTACCCCGGAGCAGGTAGATAAGCTGCAGGCGTACTGGGGAATGCCCCGCCGTATTCGCCTGGATTTTGCCGCCACTCAGCCAGGGACCTGCGACATCTGCGCCAGCGAAAGCGATGGGCTACTCAGCCAGATGGCGGTCAAAAACTACGGCATAAACTACGACGGCTGGCGCCACCCGCTCACGCCGTATCGTCTGGCGCTGAAAGGTGACGGCGGCTTCTTTTCCGTCAAACCCCAGCCCGGCGGGCTTATCTGGCGCGACTGGCTGGGGTTAAGCCAGGACAATCAGACGGAAAGCAACAGTGAATACCCAGCCCAGGTCGTGAAGGTGTTCAATGCACGCGGTCTCAGGAACATCAAAGCCGGGCTATGGGGATTTGGCGCCGACTTCGACAACATGAAGATTCGCTGCTGGTACGAACATCATTTCCCGCTGTTGACGGATGAAAGCACGATCCCGGATTTACGCAAAGCAGCACAAACCGCCGCACGCCTGCTGAGCCTGCTGCGCAGCGCGCTAAAAGAGGCATGGTTTGACGATCCCAAAGGCGCGCGCGGCGACTTTAGCTTTATTGATATCGATTTCTGGAACCAGACCCAGCCGCTTTTTTTGAACCTCATCCACGAACTGGAGAATGGCCAACCCGCGCAGGAGCGGCTGGACAAATGGCAAAGAGAGCTGTGGTTATTCGTTCGTCGCTGCTTTGACGATCGTGTCTTTACCAATCCCTATGAAAACAACGACCTGGCGCGCTGCATGACCGCGCGTAAAAAATATTTCGCCACGTTGGCGGAAAAGCAGAGTGCAAAAGCCGCCAGGGCTAAAAAGCAGGAGGCTGCGCAATGAATGTTGTAAGTGATGAACATAAGGCCACTCTGCGCCAATGGCATGAAGAGCTGCAGGAGAAGCGCGGTCTGCGGGCCAGCCTCCGGCGTAGCGCGACGTTGAACGATGTCTGCCTGTCGGAAGGCTTCCACTCCCTGATGGTGCAAACACATTCTCTGTGGAACACCCAGGGGAAGGCGTGGCGTTTTACCGCGCTGGCGCTGGTGGCGGCGCTGGCGGCGCAGGTAAAAACGATTGATGACCGCCAGACGTTCGCCGCTCAGCTGGGGCAGAAAACGGGCGATACCCCGGTGATGTCGAGACTGAGGTTTGCCCGGCTTTCGGCGGTCAAAACCCCCGATGAGCTGCTGCGCCAGCTGCGTCGCGCGATAAGTCTGCTCCACGGCTCTGTCAATCTCTTGTCGCTGGCGGAAGATATCTTTCGCTGGTGTCGTGAGCAAGACGATTTACTGAATCACCGCCGCCGTCAGCAGCGGCCAATCGAATTTATCCGTATCCGCTGGGCGCTGGACTATTACCAGGCCGGCGATGCCGAATGATTTTAAAAGGAATTTCAAATGACGACTTTTATTCAGCTTCACTTACTGACTGCTTATCCTGCCGCTAACCTCAACCGCGACGATACCGGCGCGCCGAAAACGGTGATGCTTGGTGGGGCGACCCGTTTGCGCATCTCTTCACAGAGCCTGAAACGCGCATGGCGTACCTCCGAACTTTTTGAGCACGCACTGGCCGGCCATATTGGCATCCGCAGCGGCCGCATCGCCCGCGAAGCCGCGGAAATTCTGGTGAAGAGCGGGATTGAACCCAGGAAAGCGGTGGATTACGTCAAAGCTATTGGTGAATGCTTTGGCAAAGTTAAAACTAAAGCGGATCAAAACGATCCGCTGAAGTGTTCGGAAACGGAACAGCTGGCGCACATTAGCCCCGCAGAGTTTGACGCCGTGAAAGCGCTGGCGCACCGCCTGGCGGAAGAAAAACGTGCGGCCACGAAAGAAGAAGCGGCGCTGCTGCGCCATGACCGCATGGCGGTGGATATCGCGATGTTTGGCCGTATGCTGGCGGACCAACCGACCTATAACGTTGAAGCTGCCTGCCAGGTGGCGCACGCTTTTGGCGTTAGCGAAACCATTGTTGAGGACGATTTCTTTACGGCGGTGGATGACTTACGCGCGGCCTCTGAAGACGCCGGCGCGGGCCACTTAGGGGAGACAGGTTTTGGCTCGGCGCTGTTTTATACCTATATCTGCATTGATAAAGATCTGCTGGTGAACAACCTCAACGGTAATGAAGAACTGGCGAACAAAACGCTGCGCGCCTTCACCGAAGCGGCGCTAAAAGTCTCTCCAACCGGCAAACAGAACAGCTTCGCCAGCCGCGCCTATGCGTCCTGGGCGCTGGCGGAAAAAGGTACCGATCAACCACGCTCACTGGCGGCGGCATTTTATCAGCCCATTAATGGCGGCGATCAGCTGGATGTCGCGGTGCAGCGGATTACTGCGCTGCGGGAAAATATGAATACCGTCTACGGGCAGCAGACGGCATTTCAGCACTTTGACGTGATGAATAAGCAGGGAAGCATGAATGACGTGCTTGATTTCATCTGCGCGTAAGGGGCGGCTAATGAGCCAATATCTGGTTTTTCAGCTTCATGGTCCGATGGCGTCGTGGGGCGTTGACGCCCCCGGCGAGGTCCGTCATAGCCATGAGCTACCCTCCCGTTCAGCATTGCTGGGGCTGCTGCTGGCGGCATTAGGGATCCGCCGTGAAGAAGAACAGCGGTTAAACGCCTTCAACCAGCATTACTCCTTTTTGCTCTGCGCCAGCAGCGAACCGCGCTGGGCGAGGGATTATCATACTGTACAGATGCCGAAAGAAGTGCGTAAGGCGCGCTATTTCAGTCGCCGCGAAGAGTTACAGGATCCTGAGCTACTCAGCGCGCTGATCTCCCGGCGCGATTATTATACCGATGCCTGGTGGATGATTGCGGTGGCGGTCACGCCTGATGCGCCTTACTCGCTGGAGCAGTTGCATGAGGCGCTACGTTACCCGGTATTTCCGCTGTATCTGGGACGCAAAAGTCATCCGCTGGCGCTGCCGTTAATGCCGCTGCTGCTTGAAGGCCACGCCGCAGAGGTACTTCGCCAGGCTTATCGCCAGTATCAGGAAAGATTTAACCTGCTGAGGCTTTCTCTGCGACAGCTGCAGGATCAATGCTGGTGGGAGGGTGAGCATGCTGGTTTAGTCGCCAATAAAATACTGCGGCGCCGCGACTGTCCGCTTAACCGCCAGCATTGGCTGTTTGGCGAGCGCTCCATGAATCAGGGAACCTGGCTCAGTAAGGAGGAAACGTGTACCTCTCAAGAATAACGTTGTATACCGCGCAGCTTTCGCCATTACGGCTCTTGCACCTGGTGGAACGCGGTGAATATGTCATGCATCAGTGGTTGTGGCAGCTTTTTCCAGGCGGGCAACAGCGGCAGTTTCTCTATCGGCGCGAAGCGTTGCAGGGCGCATTTCGCTTTTTCGTTTTGTCACCACAGCTGCCTGCTGAGAGCGAGATTTTTGAGATCCAAAGCCGTTCGTTTAATCCCGAACTGCGGGCTGGCCAGAGATTGTGTTTTAGCTTGCGGGCAAATCCAACGATTTGTAAAGCCGGCAAGCGCCACGATCTGCTGATGGACGCTAAGCGCCAGGTTAAAGAGCAGGTTGAACCTCGGGATATCTGGGCGCATCAGCAACAGGCGGCGCTGGCCTGGTTAACGCGGCAAGGTGAACAAAGCGGGTTTTCTTTAGCGGAGACCGTGGTGGATGCTTATCGTCAGCAGCAGATACGGCGCGAAAAATCGCGCCAGACCATTCAGTTCAGCAGTGTGGATTACACCGGCATGTTGGTGGTGAACGATCCAGCGTTATTTTTGCAGCGTCTGGCGTCGGGATACGGTAAAAGCCGGGCTTTTGGCTGCGGAATGATGATGATTAAACCCGGGGATGGCGCGTGACCTTCGTGCCGTTAAACCCCATCCCGCTGAAAGATCGGACATCGATGATCTTTCTCCAGTACGGGCAGATCGATGTACTTGATGGCGCATTTGTATTAATCGATAAGACCGGGATCCGCACGCATATCCCGGTAGGATCGGTGGCCTGCATTATGCTGGAGCCGGGAACGCGGGTTTCTCATGCGGCAGTGCGTTTGGCCTCGACCGTCGGGACGCTGCTGGTGTGGGTGGGGGAGGCGGGCGTGCGGGTTTACTCTTCCGGCCAGCCCGGCGGCGCGCGGGCCGACAAACTCTTGTACCAGGCTAAGCTGGCGCTGGATGATGATTTGCGCTTGAAGGTGGTGCGCAAAATGTATGAACTGCGTTTTCGTGAAGCGCCACCCGCGCGCCGTTCTGTGGAGCAGCTACGCGGTATTGAAGGATCTCGCGTTCGGCAAACCTACGCTCTGTTGGCGAAACGCTACGGTGTGAAATGGCACGGGCGCAATTATGATCCAAAAGACTGGGCCAGGGGGGATGTTGTAAACCAGTGTATTAGTGCAGCGACGTCGTGTTTATACGGTATATCTGAAGCAGCGATTCTGGCGGCAGGCTATGCGCCTGCCATCGGTTTTATTCACAGCGGTAAGCCGCTTTCGTTTGTTTATGATATTGCTGACATTATTAAATTTGATTCCGTCGTGCCAAAAGCATTTGAGATCGCCGCCAGCCATCCTGCGGAGCCGGATAAAGAAGTCAGGCTGGCCTGTCGCGATATTTTCCGCAGTACAAAGCTGACAGGCAAATTGATTCCGTTGATTGAAGAGGTGCTGTCTGCTGGCGAAATTGAACCGCCTCAACCACCGCCGGATATGCTGCCGCCGGCGATACCCGAGCCCGAGTCGATGGGAGATAAAGGGCATCGAGGGCATGGCTGATGAGTATGCTTATGGTGGTGACGGAAAATGTTCCACCTCGCCTGCGAGGACGGCTCGCAATCTGGCTGCTTGAGATCCGCGCTGGGGTATATGTTGGTGATACCTCAAAACGGATCCGGGAAATGATCTGGCAGCAGGTGATACAGCTAAGTGACGGTGGAAATGTCGTGATGGCCTGGGCGACAAACAGCGAATCAGGTTTTGAGTTTCAAACCTGGGGAGAAAACCGCCGTATACCGGTAGATTTAGATGGCCTACGACTGGTTTCATTCCTTCCGGTTGAAAATCAATGAGTTGGATGTTCTTTAATAATGTGAGATTGTTGTGATAAAGTTGGTAAATTGTTGTGTGCTTAAAAAGCTATTATAAAACAGTAATATATCTTTAGTGTGTTCCCCGCGCCAGCGGGGATAAACCGATCACCCGGTCTATCAGCCAGGATTCCTCGCCGTGTTCCCCGCGCCAGCGGGGATAAACCGTCAGAACGAGAGCATTTAGCCTCAATCAAACAGTGTTCCCCGCGCCAGCGGGGATAAACCGAGCGTGAAGTTATCCGCGTGGATCTGGGACGGGTGTTCCCCGCGCCAGCGGGGATAAACCGCTGAAACCTTTCCCCTGAACAGAGGCGCTTACGTGTTCCCCGCGCCAGCGGGGATAAACCGTTTTATCCTCCAGTGCCGGCGGGACTGGCCCGGTGTTCCCCGCGCCAGCGGGGATAAACCGGTTCGGATTTTCGACATTTTCCCGTCTTTATCGTGTTCCCCGCGCCAGCGGGGATAAACCGCCGACCTATTGACGGGCTCAGGTCTGCTGTTGGTGTTCCCCGCGCCAGCGGGGATAAACCGAACTTTGCCAGATAGCCTGCCGCTTTCTGCAAGTGTTCCCCGCGCCAGCGGGGATAAACCGTGCTCAAATTTCACCAGGTCTGCGATATCATAGTGTTCCCCGCGCCAGCGGGGATAAACCGTAGGGGTGCATTTCAGCGCTTGACTTAATGCAGTGTTCCCCGCGCCAGCGGGGATAAACCGGTCGCGCGGTACGTCCGACACCTTCGCGATAAGTGTTCCCCGCGCCAGCGGGGATAAACCGGCCCTGTGGGAGCGTGATGAATACACGTTCCTGTGTTCCCCGCGCCAGCGGGGATAAACCGCCCATCAATCTGCGCTGCAGGCGGCGGCGGTGTTCCCCGCGCCAGCGGGGATAAACCGGCACATACAAAGCCATGCTCGCAGCCGCCCCGGTGTTCCCCGCGCCAGCGGGGATAAACCGTCACAGGGAAAACCGCGTTATTCATCTCATCAGTGTTCCCCGCGCCAGCGGGGATAAACCGGCGAGGCTCAGCCTGGTGCGATCCATTTCCCAGTGTTCCCCGCGCCAGCGGGGATAAACCGGCCGTCAGCTCGGGATCTTTGCGCAGCGCTGCGTGTTCCCCGCGCCAGCGGGGATAAACCGTTCGCCATCGCCTGGAACTGCTCTACGGCGATGTGTTCCCCGCGCCAGCGGGGATAAACCGTTTCCTTGTTTTTTCCTGGAGCACCTACTTCCGTGTTCCCCGCGCCAGCGGGGATAAACCGTCACTACTGCAGCCGCCCTCACTGCAGCACCGGTGTTCCCCGCGCCAGCGGGGATAAACCATTGCCTCGCGGATCTCTGACTGCGGATAGCTCGTGTTCCCCGCGCCAGCGGGGATAAACCGCCCAGAATAAGAAAACGTTTCTTCAAATGAAGGTGTTCCCCGCGCCAGCGGGGATAAACCGGCAGGGCTCGCCGTTCTGTTTAAGCCTGAGGAGTGTTCCCCGCGCCAGCGGGGATAAACCGCTCTACTACGATAACGGATCCCACGCGGGCTGCGTGTTCCCCGCGCCAGCGGGGATAAACCGAAAATCGGCGAACGCCACCACGTCGACACTGAGTGTTCCCCGCGCCAGCGGGGATAAACCGCTGATATCCGGATCAATTTCGCCAAATTCGGAGTGTTCCCCGCGCCAGCGGGGATAAACCGCGTGACGCGCGACGATATTTTAGCCGCGCATCGTGTTCCCCGCGCCAGCGGGGATAAACCGTCCCTGGGTGCTCAGCGCCGGTATCCATGAATGTGTTCCCCGCGCCAGCGGGGATAAACCGCCAGGGTGAAAACCAAAGTCGCCGCCGACCAGGTGTTCCCCGCGCCAGCGGGGATAAACCGAATTATTTTGGGCGCTGGCGGATTTCTCCGGTGTGTTCCCCGCGCCAGCGGGGATAAACCGAGTTGACGCGATACATTGTGATATCTCGATCAGTGTTCCCCGCGCCAGCGGGGATAAACCGAATTAAATACGGCAGAAACACTGGCCGCAGGAGTGTTCCCCGCGCCAGCGGGGATAAACCGATGACAAAACCAAAATTGAGTTTTGGCTGCAGGTGTTCCCCGCGCCAGCGGGGATAAACCGTCGTCGGGTTTATTGAGTATTCCGCCTGATTTGTGTTCCCCGCGCCAGCGGGGATAAACCGCTCGGATAAAATGCCTTGCATGAGGCGAACGAGTGTTCCCCGCGCCAGCGGGGATAAACCGGCGTCCAGTTGAACCCGGCACATTCCCGCTGGGTGTTCCCCGCGCCAGCGGGGATAAACCGTACGCAGCCGGATCCAGGAGCGCATGGACGCTGTGTTCCCCGCGCCAGCGGGGATAAACCGGCACGATATTCAGCATCATCAGGACGGTTCATGTGTTCCCCGCGCCAGCGGGGATAAACCGACCTACCAGATCCACACCGGGCGCTGCGAAGAGTGTTCCCCGCGCCAGCGGGGATAAACCGTCACGCCCAGGGCTTCCTTTGCGTTCCGAAAAGTGTTCCCTGCGCCAGCGGGGATAAACCGCCCCGTCGTCATTCGCGCATTCTGCGCACAGAGTGTTACCCGCGCCAGCGGGGATAAACCGTGCGTCACGACGCCGGCGACAGTGACATCGTCGTGTTCCCCGCGCCAGCGGGGATAAACCGGGGTTCACTTGGGTGAAACTGAACTAACTGTGTTCCCCGCATTCGCGAGGATAAGCCCGTCCACTAACGTTATCGATCCTGAGGGTGGGCACGAAAGCTTGCGGAGAATAAATATCGCTACCTGCCGCTCTAGCGATATCACTGTTTTTTTACCGTCTCCTGGATCGCGCTAAAATCCGGCTCCGGGCAATCCCGACCAAAATTTTCGGCCCATGGGAACGGGGCGCCGTACTTAACATAGCGCTGATACAGGCGTTTGGTTAATTGAGCATCCCGCCCCCATACCCATCCTGTTGCATTACACAGCACGGCAGCATAGGCCTGTGATTTATATGGCAACAGGTCGGCCGCTTTTTCCGCCAGCGTCACCGCCTGCCAGCGATAGTGTAAGAAATGACTGTCCTGTTTTGGCAGGGATCGCTGAACGCGTTGCCGTTCGCCATCACTTATCCACGATGTCACGGCCGAATTATCTTCCGGTCCCTGGTTGTAATAGGGCCATGAATACCCGCCTCCATATAGCGCAAAATCGGGCGCCATCTCATAGCCTGTCAATTCCATCCCTTGATGACGCAGGATTAGCGCCGCTTGCCACCAGCCCTGCGCCTGAGCTGTTTTGTGTCCCTTTTTCGGAAAGGCATCGATAAACGCCCGGGCGGCGTCTCGATCTTCGGCCAGCGCAAAATAGGCCAGCGCTTTTTGATACTGGCCCGCGCGCATCAGGCGTCGGGCGAGCAGGTTGCGTAGCCTGGCGTCAGCGCTATCGCGCCCGGCATTTTTCGGCGTAGTAGGGGCTGAAGGAGAAGGTGCCGGGACATATTTATCCACGAAAGCAAGGAGTTCATTGACCGTGAGCACTCGTTCGGCAATGTGCGCGACATCCGGCCAGTAATTTTCTTTCGCCTGATACATCAGCCGCATTGCCTGCAGATAGTCGTCGCGGTTGAGCGCGAGTATCGCCTGCTCGGCATGAATACGGCAGACCGGCGTAACAAACTCCTCGCCGACAATGTCATCACTATAGGACTGGAAACCCCAGGTTTCATTTGGCGGAAATGACGCCGCGGCTTTGGCGTACCATGCCGCTGCCGCGTTGACATCACCGGCCCGCAGCGCCATTTTGGCCCTTACCCAGGCGGTGAGCCCATTTTCTTTGGCGTTTTTCAACATCAGCTTCACCAGCGGATATTGGCCGTTACGATAGGCGAGGGCGATCAGGCGGTCGCTACCGGCCATATCGCGATCGACTTTCTGCGCCAGCTTCGCTATCAGCTCATTATGGTAATTTTTGACCTCTGTCGGATCAAAGGGCCGCGGTTCCGGCTCGTACAACAAATTGGACGAACGAGTAAAAAAACTCGCAATCAGCAGTTGCTGAATAACCGGATCGTCCAGGCCAGGTTGCAGGAACTGTTCGTTTTCCGGGTGGTTGAGGACGTCGACAGTGTAGCGTAAAGAGAGGCTGCCACTGGGGGAACCCTGCGCCGCCTGCCGGGCATAAAGATGAGCCGCGGCAATGGGGTCGCTTTGCCAGTGTTTGATACGTCCTTGCTGGCCAAGACTTGCCAGCGAGAGCAGCTCCGGATCCTGCTGACCTTCACGAACGGCGTCAATGATCTGCTGGTAGAGATCGAAGGCTTCGCGCAATTCCTGCTCACTGCCGTGAGAAGAACGACTGTCAGTAAGCGGATAATCACGCATCAAATCGCGTGCCAGCGAATAACGCGCCTTAAGCCCCCACTCGCCCTGTTGTTCCATAGGCAAGGCCAAAAGCTGGCGAAAATAGTCGCGCGCCCGGCTATCGCGTTCAGCAAACGCCACTGCGCCGAGCACGTACAGGCGGCTGGCGGTCGGGAGATCAGCGGCCATTTTTTCTGCGGCGGCTAACGAACCGCTGGCCCGGATCGTCTTCAGCAGCGTCTCCTCGGTCGTGGGAGAGGTAGGCTTGTCGGCAGAAGTATCACGCCATTGCGGAAGTCGCGGGTCGGCAAGCACCAGGCGGCTGCTCTCTAAAGCAAAGCTCCCCTCCGGCAGATACAGCAGATTAGCCTGGCGATCTGCTAACAAATAGTTGGGGAAAAACGGCCCACAGGCGTGGCTGCTGGCAGCAACAAGCGTCGCCGCCAGGAAGGCGGCCAGAGGTAATTTACGGGTTAACATGAAACTTTCCTTGTGGTGGCGTTGAGCATCTTGCCCAACCAATGGCTTGCGTCCGCCCGGCGCGCAACAGCGCAGGGGCGGTGAGGGAAAACGTTTGTTCGCTAAAGCGGTAGCTTCCGGCGCCGTCGGCGGCCAGACAATCTTCCGTGGTTAGCGTTATTTTCGCCGGGAGTGGGGCATCAATATTGCCTGTGTTTTTAATCGCCAGTTCGTAGAGCGTGGACTCTGCGCTGGCGTTGGCCTTATCGGGAAGCGCCAGCCACTGCCAGCGGGAGGTTAACGGCTGATGGCGGATGACTGCCGCCAGCGTACTAAGCGACCAGGCGCGGGTATCGTTATCCAGAGGCAGACGAAACCAGACGATACCTGAAAAATGATGCGGCGGCTGTTGTTCCAGTTCGCGAGTAAACGTGTCGATTTGCTGCGGTGAAACGCTCAGTTCTTGTTTTTCAGCCGCAATCCACAGCGGCGACTCGCTTTCAACGCTGGCGGGCTGTCCCGGGGCAGCGATGAGCGCGGAACCATAGGCCGGGAGCGCGAGGTAAAAAGGGTGAGGAGCGATAAGCGCATATTGCCTGCTCCAGCGCCGGGCCAGTGTCGGGTCGAACAAGCCGGTCCCCGGGGATTGCACGCTATGAAGTTGCAATACGGAGCTATCTACCGCTTTCAGCAAAGGACGCAGTCCGGGGGAGGTGAGCCAGGTCGGGAGCGCCGTGATGCTGAGCGTAATATCTGAAGGCAGCCCCTGGCGCATGGCCATCAGGAGGCGTTGATAATCGGAGAGCCGCGAAGTGGGAGCATCATAATCGATTTCAATGGCGGTGAGATTAACGCCTGCCTTGCGCCAGTGGGTCACAAGGCGCTTTATCTGCGGCAGCATTGTGGTGGTATCAAGCTGCGTCAGGCTGCCGTCCAGGCGGACGACCAGCCACACCGGGCGGCCATCCTGCTGTAATAATGAAGTGTTAACGCGGGCAAGGCGGACGCCTTCCTGAGGATGAAACTGGATCCCCAGAACGCGCAAAGTGGCAAACAGCGCCTGGCTTTGCCGTAGCGCGGTCTTATGCTGGTCATTCCAGACCCGCTGCCAGATATAGACCTGGCTGTCGGCGAGGGCGCCTGCGCTGGCAGCCAGCAGCAGAAAAAAAACGCCCGAACAGCGTAAATTGATCATGGCGACAATCCTTGTTGCCGGTGATGACTACCCGATTATTTTAATGACGATGGCTTCTCCACCTTCGCCAGCTCTTTCACCAGCGGCAGCATGACTTTCACTACCTCGCGTCCGCGGTGTTCGATGCGCCCCGGCAGCGCGTGGTCGATATACTGCTGATTATCCAGCTGGACGTCATGCCAACTGGTTCCCTGCGGGAAACTGGCCGATTTGCTCCGCTGCTGATAGCCATCTTTTTTGCCGAGTGACCAGTTAGTCGCCTCGACCGACAGCACCGGGATCCCGGCGTTGTCGAAGACGCTGGCGTCATTGCAGCAGCTGGTGCCTTTCGGATAAGCCGGATTGAGTCCCGGGTTGGTGTAGGCGGCGATGCCCTTGCTGCGAGCGATAGCCAGCGCGCGATCGCGGGTCAGCTTGCGCACCGAGGCCGGCGTGCTGCGGCCGCTGTTGAAATAAAGCTTATCGCCCACCACCAGATTATCGAGATTGATCACCAGCAGGGTATTTTTCTTTTCCGCTTCGCTCATCCGCTGCAGCAGGTTTTGCGCGCCGAGACGGCCTTCCTCTTCACCGCTGGTGGCGATAAAGCGGATGCCATAGCGGGTAGGGACGTTCTTTAAATGCTCCGCCAGCTCCAGCAATACGCCAAGTCCCATCGCGTTGTCGTCGATGCCCTGCAGCGTCAGGCCGCCGAGGTTGTTCTCCACGTCTTTATCGCTCTGCGGCGCATAGGTGTCGAGGTGTGCCATGATAATAATCTGCTGGCGCACTTTACCTTCATGGGCGGCGATCACCGTACTGCCGGTGGCGTTATGCCAGTTCTTGCGCTGATTGCTGTCGGTATAGATATAGCGGGTATTGAAGCTTCGCACGTCGCTCTGATACCCCATCAGGGCGAACTGCTGGCGCAGATAGTCAGCTGAGAGCATTTCCGGCGGCGTTCCGGTCATTCGTCCCGGGAAGACGGTGGCGATATGGCGGGCCTGGCTACTGGCGGTGTCGCCCAGCGCGCTGAATGCGGGGGCGGCGGCAAAAACAAAACCGGTGCCGAGCGCCAGCGGAAGCAGACGGCGGCACAACGCGGAAAACATAAGGGGTCCTTACACGAACAAGACAATTTGACGCGTACAGTATGAAACTGTGACCGCGGTTAAACAATTTCAATTGCTCTTAAATAGCGGAAAAATAGCGCGTTAAGCACTTTTTGATATTTGTATTTCCGCCGCGTTATTCCTTTGTGTCACAACTCATTCCATTTCGTAATTTCATTTGCTCTAAGGCGCACCCTATAGTCGCAGTATCGCTGAATGTAAGAGAGTTGTTGCACCGTGGATTACTTGCCCCTTTTTGCCGAACTGAAACAAAGGCCCGTGCTGGTGATCGGCGGCGGCGAGATTGCTGAACGTAAGATCAAGTTCCTGCTGCGCGCCCAGGCGCAGGTGCAGGTGGTCGCTGAAACGCTGTCACCGGCGCTGGCCGATCTGGCTGCGCGCCAGGCACTCAGCTGGCGGGCGACGGAATTCAGCGACTCGCTGGTGGATGATGTCTTTCTGGTGATTGCGGCCACCGAGGATGAGGCGCTTAACCAGCGGGTATTTGCGGCAGCTAACGCGCGCTACCGGTTGGTCAACGTGGTGGATAACCAGGCGCTGTGCTCGTTTGTTTTCCCTTCTATCGTCGACCGTTCGCCGCTGCTGGTGGCGATCTCCTCCAGCGGTAAAGCGCCGGTGCTGTCGCGCATTCTGCGTGAAAAAATCGAAGCGCTGCTGCCGACGAATCTCGGTCGGCTGGCGGAATCAGCAAGCTACTGGCGCAACCATCTGAAAACCCGCCTGACGACCACCGAAGCGCGTCGCCGCTTCTGGGAGCGCGTCTTTACCGGCCGCTTCGCCAGCCTGATGGTGGCGGGCAACTCTGCGGAGGCGGAAAAAGCGCTGCAGGATGAGCTCGACAAACCCGAACGCGAGACGGGAGAAATTATTCTGGTCGGCGCCGGGCCGGGCGATGCCGGGCTGCTGACCCTTCGAGGTCTGCAGGTGATCCAGCAGGCGGACGTGGTTTTCCACGATCATCTGGTGACTCAGCCGGTTCTCGAGCTGGTGCGCCGCGATGCCGAGCTGATCTGCGTTGGCAAACGCGCCGGCGAGCATTCGGTGCCGCAGCATGAAACCAATCAGCTGCTGGTGGAGGCGGCGAAGGCGGGGAAAACCGTCGTGCGTCTGAAGGGCGGCGATCCGTTTATTTTTGGCCGCGGCGCAGAAGAGCTGCAGGCTGCCGCCGAGGCGGGGATCCCGTTCCAGGTGGTGCCGGGCGTCACCGCAGCCGCCGGAGCGACAGCCTACGCCGGTATTCCGCTGACCCATCGCGATTATGCGCAAAGCGCCGTCTTTGTCACCGGCCACTATAAGCCGGACAGCGCCCCCTTCGACTGGTCGCTGCTGGCGAAGAGCCAACAAACGCTGGCGATCTACATGGGCACCATGAAGGCAGCGGAAATCAGCGCCCAGCTGATCGCCCACGGTCGCGACAGCGACACGCCGGTGGCGGTAATTTCCCGCGGCACCCGTGACGATCAGCAGACGATAACCGGCACATTGCAACAACTCGAACACCTGGCGAAAGACGCCCCGATGCCCGCCCTGCTGGTGGTAGGCGAAGTGGTGCAGCTGCATCAGCAGCTCGCCTGGTTTCAACATACATCATCCGCCGAGGGGTTTAACGCTTCGGTGGTCAATCTGGCTTAAGGAACGGTTATGGACCAAAAACGACTCACTCACCTGCGGCAACTGGAGGCGGAAAGCATCCATAT
>OKVM01000494.1_pt1 | contig 18124 bp, 16 predicted proteins | sample 1606841 | NCBI WGS metagenome assembly OKVM01 (sample SAMN03281010, study PRJEB24777) | human gut metagenome | isolation source: fecal sample PR157 from 1 month old male Malay infant, caesarean delivered... | reverse complement strand
GCTAAACAGTAACGCAGCCAGTCGGCCAGAAACTGATTAATTTGATGCTTTTCGTCGCGTTGATGCAACTTTTTATTTGGATAATCATACCGCGCTTTGAAGCGAAAGATCTGCTGACTTGAACACACTTCGGCCACCATCGCGTCATGGTACAGGCGCACCGTAAGTGACGGCAGGCTCCAGTACGTAATGGCTGGTGCCGTCTGCTCGATCGCAACAAGCGTAGTGTATCGGGTCGATTCAACGATCGTTAACCGATATTGCGCGTTGGCCACCTGATAGCTTACTGTTTCGCCGGGTGCGTCATTGCGCGGCAACAGACGGCGCAATTGCGAAAAATTAGTTTCGCACAGGCGCATCATTTCAGGGAAGTCAGGTGTGTAACGCTTCATTTTTTCCACTCGTGTTTTAACTCTTGATAGTGCAGTTGCAGCCATTGCAAAGCGATGACAGAAGCCGCGTTGTCGATTTTCCCCTCTTCTACCCACTGGTAAGCCTGCTCCCGACTTACCACATGAACACGAATATCTTCGTTTTCATCGGCCAGACCATGAATCCCGTTTGCGGTCGTGGCATCCACTTCGCCCACTAAAATAGAAAGACGCTCGCTGGTGCCGCCGGGGCTTGCCAGGTAACTCATGACCGGTTTCGTCCGTTTGACCTCAAGTCCGGCCTCTTCCATTGCTTCGCGACGAGCGACCTCCTCAACGGTTTCGCCCTCTTCGATCATCCCGGCGACCATTTCCAGCAACCACGGCGTCTCGCTGGTGTCATACGCCGCGATACGAATCTGTTCGACCAGTACAATTTCGTCGCGCTCAGGGTCAAAGGGTAGCAACACTGCGGCGTGGCCGCGCTCAAAAATTTCGCGTTTCACTTCACCGCTCATTTCACCGTTGAACAGGCGGTGGCGGAAACGATAGAGATCCAGTGAAAAAAAACCGCGATATAGCGTTTCTCGTGCAATAATTTCTACATCGTTTTTGGAGAAAGTCATTGGCGAGTTGTCTGGTTTATGCATTGTGCTGTCCTGGTACCAATAGTGATTAAAATGTGAATTTCAAGGGCGTTTGACTGCCGTTTCAGCGACCTTGTGATAAATTGGTGCAAATTAACGCCGGATGGCACGTAACGCCAACTTTTTGCAGTGGCGGATTCTGCTAGAATCAGCAATTATTTTTACAATTTGATCAGCGCTAAATACTGCTTCACAACAAGGAATGCAAATGAAGAAATTGCTCCCCATCCTTATCGGCCTGAGCCTGACGGGGTTCAGCACACTGAGCCAGGCAGAGAACCTGATGCAAGTTTATCAGCAAGCACGCCTGAGCAACCCGGAATTGCGTAAATCCGCCGCCGATCGCGATGCTGCATTCGAAAAAATTAACGAAGCGCGTAGTCCTTTACTGCCGCAACTGGGTTTAGGTGCCGATTACACCTACAGCAACGGCTATCGTGATGCGAATGGCATCAACTCCAACGCCACCAGCGCCTCTCTGCAATTAACCCAGACCCTTTTTGATATGTCAAAATGGCGCGCGCTGACGTTGCAGGAAAAATCCGCAGGTATCCAGGACGTCACGTTCCAGACCGATCAGCAAACGCTGATCCTCAATACGGCGAGCGCCTACTTTAAAGTCCTGAACGCCATTGACGTTCTCTCTTATACGCAGGCGCAGAAAGAAGCCGTTTATCGTCAGTTAGATCAAACCACCCAGCGTTTTAACGTCGGCCTGGTCGCTATCACTGACGTGCAAAACGCCCGTGCACAATACGATACCGTGCTGGCGAACGAAGTCACCGCCCGCAACAATCTGGATAACGCCGTAGAAGAACTGCGCCAGGTCACCGGTAACTACTACCCGGAACTGGCTTCGCTGAATGTCACGAACTTTAAAACCGATAAGCCGCAGGCCGTTAACGCGCTGCTGAAAGAGGCCGAAAACCGTAACCTGACGCTGTTGCAGGCGCGTCTGAGCCAGGATCTGGCGCGCGAGCAAATCCGCCAGGCGCAGGACGGTCATCTGCCAACGCTGGATTTAACCGCTTCTACCGGCGTGTCTGACACCTCTTATAGCGGCTCTAAAACCCATAACAGCACGCAGTATGACGACAGCAATATGGGCCAGAACAAAATCGGTCTGAGCTTCTCGCTGCCGCTGTATCAGGGTGGGATGGTCAACTCTCAGGTGAAACAGGCGCAGTACAACTTTGTTGGCGCGAGCGAACAGCTGGAAAGCGCGCACCGCAGCGTCGTGCAGACCGTGCGCTCTTCCTTCAACAACATTAATGCTTCTATCAGCAGCATTAACGCTTACAAACAGGCCGTTGTTTCCGCGCAAAGCTCTTTGGATGCAAACGAAGCCGGTTATTCCGTGGGTACGCGTACCATTGTTGACGTGCTGGATGCCACCACCGCGCTGTATGAAGCGAAGCAACAACTGGCGAATGCGCGTTATAACTATCTGATTAACCAACTGAACATCAAGAATGCTCTCGGTACGTTGAACGAGCAGGATCTGGTGGCGCTGAACAATGCGCTGGGTAAACCGATCTCGACATCCCCGGATAACGTCGCGCCGGAAACCCCGCAGCAGGATGCAGCGGCGGATGGCTATAATGCCAGTACGGTTCAGCCTGCTTCAGCACGTTCCACCAGCAGCAACGGTAACAACCCGTTCCGTAACTGATGAATTGCCCGATGGCGCTTCGCTTATTGAGCCTACCTGATTGCAGGCAGGGTAAGCGTCGCGCCACCGGGCGCTAAACCTTGTCTGAACGTAAGGCAACGTAAAGATCCCGCCATTCTGCCGCATTCTCGCCTCTTCTCGCTTCAATTTCGACCAGCCATCCACTATCCTGAGCATTATTTATTGTGTTTACCACTGGGTCCTGGAAGACAAAAATGAAACGGACAAAATCTATACATCACGCCTCGTTCCGCAAAAACTGGAGCGCACGTCATCTTACTCCGGTTGCTCTGGCGGTTACCGCTGTCTTTATGCTGGCCGGCTGTGAAAAAAGCGACGAAACGGTTTCGCTGTATCAAAACGCCGACGACTGCTCGGCGGCGAATCCGGGCAAAAACGCTGAATGTACGACCGCATTCAACAATGCCCTGAAAGAAGCGGAACGTACCGCGCCGAAATACGCGACGCGTGAAGACTGCGTGGCTGAATTCGGCGAAGGCCAGTGCCAGCAGGCGCCGGCTCAGGCAGGCATGGCGCCGGAAAATCAGGCGCAGGCGCAATCCAGCGGCAGCTTCTGGATGCCGCTGATGGCGGGCTACATGATGGGCCGAATGATGGGCGGCGGCGCGGGCTTTGCTCAGCAACCACTGTTCAGTTCAAAAAACCCGGCCAGCCCGGCCTACGGTAAATACACCGACGCCAGCGGCAAGAACTACGGCGCCGCACAGCCTGGCCGTACCATGACTGTACCGAAAACCGCGATGGCGCCGAAGCCCGCTACAACCACAACCGTTACCCGTGGTGGTTTTGGCGAATCAGTGGCAAAACAAAGCACAATGCAGCGTAGCGCCACCGGCACCTCGAATCGTTCGATGGGCGGCTAAGACGCATGGAAAGAATCAGTATTACTGAGCGCCCGGACTGGCGCGAGAAAGCCACTGAATACGGTTTTAATTTTCACACGATGTACGGGGAACCGTACTGGTGTGAAGACGCGTACTACAAGCTGACGCTCGACCAGGTTGAGAAGCTGGAAGACGTCACCGCTGAACTGCACCAGATGTGCCTTAAGGTCGTGGAGAAAGTGATCGCCAGCGACGAGCTGATGACGAAGTTTCGCATTCCTAAGCATACCTGGGGCTTTGTACGTCAGTCCTGGCAAACGCAGCAGCCGTCGCTCTATTCCCGCCTCGATCTGGCGTGGGATGGCACGGGTGAGCCTAAACTTTTAGAAAATAACGCCGATACGCCGACCTCACTGTATGAGGCCGCGTTTTTCCAGTGGATCTGGCTGGAAGACCAGCTCAATGCGGGCAACCTGCCGGAAGGCAGCGATCAGTTTAACAGTCTGCAAGAAAAGCTGATCGAACGCTTCGCCGAGCTGCGTGAGCAGTATGGCTTCCAACTGCTGCACCTCACCTGCTGTCGCGACACCGTGGAAGATCGCGGGACAATCCAGTATCTACAGGACTGCGCCGCCGAAGCTGAAATCGCCACCGAGTTCCTCTACATTGAAGATATCGGCCTGGGTGAAAAAGGTCAGTTTTCGGACTTGCAGGATCAGGTGATTGCCAATCTGTTTAAGCTCTATCCGTGGGAATTTATGCTGCGTGAAATGTTCTCCACCAAGCTGGAAGATGCTGGCGTTCGCTGGCTGGAACCGGCCTGGAAGAGCATTATCTCCAATAAAGCGCTGCTCCCAATGTTATGGGAAATGTTCCCGGAGCACCCTAACCTGCTGCCGGCTTATTTTGCGGAAGATGACTATCCGCAAATGGAAAAATTCGTCGTCAAACCGATCTTCTCGCGTGAAGGCGCTAACGTCTCCATCATTGAGAACGGGAAAACGATCGAAGCGGTGGAAGGCCCTTACGGCGAAGAAGGCATGATTGTGCAGCAGTTCTGTCCGCTGCCGAAGTTTGGCGACAGCTATATGCTGATTGGCAGCTGGTTGATCAACGATCAACCCGCCGGGATCGGTATTCGCGAAGACAGAGCGTTGATCACCCAGGATCTGTCCCGCTTCTACCCGCATATCTTTGTCGAATAGTTTCTTGTGCCGGGTGGCGGCTTCGCCTTACCCGGCCTACAATTCGTGCCGTAGGCCCGACAAGCGTAGCGCCATCGGGCATTAATCATCCCACTTGTACCGACAGCATACTCAGGCTGCCCATCTCGATGCCGTCAACCGGGATCGTCACCGGCTCTTTGCCATCCCATGCGCCTAACACATACAGCAGCGGCAGATAGTGATCCGGCGTTGGGTTCGACAGCGATCCTCCTTCATGATCGAGGTAATTAACCAGCGGATGCTGTTCTACCGGCCCCTGCCATGTCAGATTCGCTTTCACATACTCATTGAATGACGTTGCCCACGGGTAGGGCGTATTCTCGCCATGCCAGCGCGCCGTGCGCAGGTTATGCACCACGTTGCCACTGGCGACCAGCATAATGCCTTCGTCCCGCAACGCCGCCAGTTTGCGCCCTGTTTCAAAATGCCAGGCCGCCGGTTTGGTGCTGTCGATGCTCAACTGCACCATCGGGATATCCGCATTCGGGTACATCTTGATCAACACGCCCCAGGAGCCGTGATCAAAGCCCCACGCCTCTTTATCCAGCGCGACCGGCGTCGGCGACAGCAGCTCAACCAGATGTTGCGCCAGTTCCGGCGAACCGGGCGCAGGATAGTGCGTGTCATACAATGCCTGAGGAAAGCCGCCAAAATCATGGATCGTCTTTGGCGCTTCCATCGCCGTCACGCCCGTCCCTCGCGTGAACCAGTGCGCCGAAACAACGACAATCGCTTTTGGACGCGGCAATGTATCCCCCAGATGCCGCCAGGCGCGGGTATACACATTATCTTCCAGAACGTTCATCGGACTACCGTGACCTAAAAACAATGCTGGCATACGTGTTGAAGACATGATGATATCCTTACTGAGGGAGTCATTTTGATATCATCACAATACGCTTTTTCGATGGATGAAGAACTCAGATAACCATGATGAAGATCATCAGTTATTTTGAAGGTCAGGTTCGGACAGTTGAATCATAAGGAGTTGTCGATGTCAGTACCTTTAATTCTGACCTTACTGGCGGGCGCCGCCACCTTTATTGGCGCGTTTCTTGGCGTGCTGGGGCAAAAACCGTCCAACCGCGTGCTGGCGTTTTCACTGGGATTCGCCGCAGGCATTATGCTGCTGATCTCGCTGATGGAGATGCTGCCAGCCGCGCTGGCGGCGGATGGCATGTCTCCGGTGCTGGGTTACGGCATGTTTATTATCGGCTTGCTGGGTTATTTCGGTCTCGACAGGCTGCTTCCCCACGCCCATCCACAAGATTTAGTGCAAAAAACCGCACGTCCTCTCCCCGGCTCGATAAAACGCACCGCCATCCTGCTGACGCTGGGCATCAGCCTGCACAACTTCCCGGAAGGTATCGCTACCTTCGTCACCGCCAGCAGCAACCTCGAATTGGGTTTTGGCATTGCCCTGGCGGTCGCCTTGCACAATATTCCTGAAGGATTAGCGGTCGCCGGGCCAGTCTACGCCGCAACCGGTTCAAAACGGACAGCAATTTTCTGGGCCGGTATCTCCGGGATGGCGGAAATTCTTGGCGGTGTGATGGCGTGGCTTATTCTGGGCAGCCTGATCTCACCGGTCGTTATGGCGTCCATCATGGCCGCCGTCGCGGGAATTATGGTGGCATTATCCGTTGATGAGCTGATGCCGCTGGCAAAAGAGATCGACCCTAATAATAATCCCAGCTACGGCGTACTGTGTGGAATGTCGGTGATGGGGTTGAGTCTTGTCGTGCTTCAGGCGATGGGAATCGGATAACAGAGGCAGCAGGAAGCGCTTATTCCTGCTCTTTGGTCATAACGCGTTCTTCATCATCGCGACGAAGTAATTTATTGCGGATTTCCAGCAGCGCATCTCTGTCCTGCCGAAACGCCTTACAATAGCGTTTCATATGGCAAAAATACCCTACGATCACCAGAAAAATTAAGACGAGCCAATACCAGGCGATAAACATCCTCTTACCCTTAAAATCTAATATTACCAAACAATTAGCGTTAAAACCTTTTCTACCTATATTGAGGTAGCCCTATATACTGGCACAGTATGAAATCGAGAATATGATTTTGATCATAGAGAAAAAGGTTGGGCTTTTATTAACAGATGGGATGTTTAAAAAAGTAAAATATAAGGGATAAACGGCGGGATTAATGACCTCTGTAAACACAAAAAACCGAAGCCTGCGAACCGGCTTCGGTTTTTATTATCATCTCATCGCCTGATGGCGCTTCGCTTATCAGGCCTACAGAATTAGCTGGCTTTACGCTCGTGCGCCTGGCGGTAAGCCACCAGATCTTCGATCGTCACTACTGCCATGTTGTGTTTACCGGCAAACGCGATGCATTCCGGCGCGCGCGCCATTGTGCCATCGTCATTCGTCAGCTCGCACAGTACGCCAGCAGGTTTGAACCCGGCCAGCGTCACCAGATCGATGGTGGCTTCAGTATGGCCGCCACGGGTCAGAACGCCGCCCGGCTGCGCGCGCAGCGGGAAAACGTGGCCTGGACGGTGCAGATCGGCAGGTTTCGCGCCATCGGCAATGGCTGCGCGAACGGTCGTTACGCGGTCTGCGGCAGAAACGCCGGTAGTCACGCCTTTTGCGGCTTCAATGGTCACGGTAAAACCGGTGCCGTAGGCGCTGGTGTTGTTCTCCACCATCATCGGCAGATCGAGCTGCTTGCGACGATCTTCAGTGATGCACAGACAAACAATGCCGCTGCCGTGGCGAATGGTCAGCGCCATCTGCTCAACGGTCATGGTCTCGGCCGGGAAAATCATATCGCCTTCGTTTTCGCGATCTTCATCGTCAAGCACCATCACACCGCGTCCTTCACGCAGCGCGGATAGCGCATGTTCCACACGTTCAAAAGGCGTACCAAAAGAGGAAAGTAGCGTCTGATTCATGGTAAAAAAACCTCATTAAAATTATGGTTACCAGAATCAGGGCAGTCTTAGGAGTACCGACAAGCGGCAAAAAAATAACGTGAGCGGGCCCATGCCCGACTGGATCGTTACTCTCTCCCATCCGGACTTTAACCGTCGGCCCCGGAATTACACCGGATCTGCTGACCTTCAGATTTGCACCTGAAGCGCTCGCGGGCTTTCAACCTGTCCTTCATCTTTCACGCCGCTGCTGCATTGCCGCAACGCGAAATCTTTTGGCCATACGCTGATTTACCGCCGGTGGGGAATTTCGCCCCGCCCTGAGAATAAGCGAGTTAACTATAACGCTATTGATTACCTTCATCAACGCCTTTACTCCGCTAAACGACACACAATTCTGGTTTATGACGCCTGCATATCGCACTACAATGTGTTCTGACACTTACCAGTTCAGGGAAACCACAATGATTGACCCGAAAAAAATTGAGCAACTCGCTCGTCAGGTTCACGAGTCGATGCCGAAAGGGGTTCGGGAGTTCGGGGAAGATATCGAGAAGAAAATCCGTCAGACGCTGCAATCGCAGCTGACGCGTCTCGATCTGGTGAGCCGTGAAGAGTTTGACGTGCAGACTCAGGTCTTACTGCGCACCCGCGAAAAGCTGGCGCTGCTGGAGCAACGCCTCAGCGAGCTGGAAGCGCGTGAGAAACCTGTAGATGTTAAACCTGCGCCCGCCATCCCGCCTGTCGATCCGCAAGAGTAAAAACCACAACGGGCCGTAAGGCCCGTTGATATTTTCAGTGTTCGAGTTCTAGCTTCTTAGCCTGTGTCGCCTGTTGGCAGTAAAGCGCATAGCGTTTGCAAAACCAGCTGCGGTGCGCCTCATCCATATTTCCGGTAACGGCCTGGATATCAACAGGATGGCCCTCAGCCTGCATCCTGGCGAAACTGCGCGCCAGAAAATCAAAATTGTTTAACGAATATACGTTCTTGTCGTTCATCAGCATACCCTCCAGTTATCAAATATCTGTTAAGGCCATATGCTTTTTCTAATTTCAGTATTCTCTTATATGTGTTGAACGGTTGTGCAAAAAGTGCGCATATCAGTTGCCTGACATCACACTTTGGAAACAAGCCAGATGCCCGATGGCGCTGTGCGTATCGGGCCGTCTGTTCAGCGGTTATTTATCGCTGTCTTTCTGGATTTTCTTGATGATATTGGTGGTCGAACAACCGTCTTCGAAGTTAAGCACCAGCACTTCGCCGCCGTTGGCCCAGACTTCTTCGCTACCGGCAATCTCTTCTGGCTTATAGTCACCGCCTTTCACCAGCAGATCCGGCAGCACGCCTGCAATCAGCCGCTGCGGGGTGTCCTCGTCGAAAGAAACCACCCAGTCAACGGACTCCAGCGCACCCAGCACGATCATTCGCTGTTCCAGCGGATTCACAGGGCGAGTTTCGCCTTTCAGACGTTTGGTGGAGGCATCGCTGTTCACCGCGACGATCAGGCGATCGCCCAGCTTGCGGGCGTTCGCCAGGTAAGACACATGTCCGGCATGCAGAATGTCGAAAACGCCGTTGGTCATGACCACTTTCTCGCCGCGCTTGCGCGCCGCCGCAACCGCCTGTTTGAGCTCCTCTTCGAGGGAGTTCCCCGCCGCTAATGTGGCCGCCAGTACGCCGATCACCGTATCCCCGGCACCGGTAACGTCATACACTTCCTGCGCCTGGGTCGGCATATGCAGCGGCGCTTTACCCGGTTGCAGCAGCGTCATTCCCTGCTCGGAACGGGTCACCAGCAGCGCAGAAAATTCAAAATCGGCAATCAGCTTCATGCCGCGTTCGACAATCTCTTCTTCACTTTTACATTTACCCGCCACCGCTTCGAACTCGGACAGGTTCGGCGTCAACAGCGTGGCGCCGCGATAACGTTCAAAATCGGTGCCTTTCGGGTCGATCAGCACCGGGACGCCCGCTTTACGCGCAAGCTGAATCATCTGCTGAACGCTGGCCAACGCGCCTTTGGCGTAATCAGACAACACCAGCGCGCCAATTGAGCCCAGCGCCTGGTTAATACGCTCGTGCAATGGCAGCGGATCGACGCCTTCAAAGCCTTCTTCAAAATCCAGGCGAATCAGCTGCTGGTTACGGGAAAGTACACGCAGTTTGGTAATCGTCGGATGCGTAGGCACAGAAACGAAGTCGCATTTTACGTTCACATCCGCCAGCGTTTTGCTCAGCGCGCGCGCCGCATCGTCAATACCGGTCAGCCCCACCAGACGCGAATTTGCGCCCAGAGAAGCGATGTTCATCGCCACGTTCGCCGCGCCGCCCGGACGTTCTTCAATGGTGTCCACTTTGACAACGGGTACCGGCGCTTCGGGGGAAATACGGCTGGTCGGCCCGTACCAGTAGCGATCCAGCATCACATCACCAACAACCATGACTCCTGCACGTTCAAACTCTGGCAGCGTTACTTTCATTCCTGTCTCCTGAGAGATTCTCTGAGGGTCTTAAAATTTGCGCGCGATAATAGCACACTTCACCCGACAACCAGCCACTTCTGCCAGCTTGCCCGTACCAGCGCGCGTTCCTTGCTGAAGCACTCTTGCGCCACATGCCCCGGAAGCTCCTGTAGCGCAAGGTGATGAAGCTCATCGCGCAGCGTGGTATAGGCCTGCGTCAGCGCCTGCGCTTCCTGTTCATCCATAATGTCGTTTTGCGCCAGCAGTTCCAGAATGCGCACGTTATCGGACCAGCGCGTCAGCTTCGGCTTTTCATGCGCATAGCGCAGCACCAGATATTGGGTAATAAATTCAATATCGGTGATCCCGCCTTCGTCGGCTTTGATATCAAAACGATCGCGATGCTTGTTGCCCAGATGCGCGCGCATTTTCTCACGCATTTCGCGCACCTCGGTCTGCAACGTTTTGCCTTCGCGGGCGAGGGTCATGATATCGCGACGCACGGCGTCAAACTGCGAGGTCAGTTGCGGGTCGCCATAAACCACACGGGCGCGCACCAGCGCCTGATGCTCCCATGTCCAGGCTTCGTTTTTCTGATAATCGGCAAAGGCTTCCGCCGACGTGACCAGCATTCCCGCCGCGCCGGACGGGCGCAGCCGCGCGTCCACTTCATACAAGATACCGGAAGAGGTGCGGGTGCTGAACAAGTGCATAATGCGCTGCGCCAGGCGTAAGTAGAACTGGCGTCCGTCGATTTCACGCTCGCCGTCGGTCATCACGTCCATTGGGCAATCGTGCAAAAAGATCAGATCAAGATCGGAACTGTAGCCCAGCTCCCAGCCGCCCAGCTTGCCATAACCCACCACCGCAAACCCGCGTCCGGTGCGCTCAGCAAGGTGCGTCGGCTGCCCATAGCGCGCCACCATTTGCCCCCACGCCTGCTGGACAACGGCGTCGATAATGGCCTCCGCCAGCCAGGTCAGGTGATCGCTGACCTTCATCACCGGTAGCGTACCGGCGATATCCGCCGCCGCAATGCGCAACAGTTGCGTTTGTTTAAACTGGCGCAGCGCTTCCAGCTGCTGCTCTTCGTCATCTTCCGGCACACGCAGCAAATACTGGCGTAACTCATCGCGATAAGCGTCGGTCGCCGTTGGCTGATACAGCGTATTCGGGTCCAGTAGTTCATCGAGCAACAGCGGATAACGCGCCAGCTGACTCGCCACCATCGGCGAAGCGGCGCACAGCGAAATCAGGTGCTTCAGCGCGCCGGGAAATTCGCTCAGTAATTCAAGGTAGGTGGTACGCGTAACGATCCCCACCAGCAGAGGCGTAATACGCGACAGCGGCACAGAAGCATCTTCGCGCGAGCACACGTCGCTAAGCAGATGCGGCATCAGATGGTCGAGCACCTGCCGCCCGCGCGGGCCAATGGTGCGCTTATCCAGCTCTTTACGGAAGTCGGCGATTAACGCCAGCACGCGTCCGCGATCGTCGTCAGACAGATGCGCCAGCACCGGCGTGGTATCATCTTCCTGTAGCGCATCCTGCCACAGCTCGCGCCAGTGTTCCGACAGCGTATCTTCCTGGGTATCGGTTTCGTCATCGCCAATCAGTTCGTTAAATACCCGACGCACGTTAGCCATGTGCGCCGCCAGAATGTCGGTGAGCTGCGACCAGTCATCCGTGCGCATTCCCCAGGCCAGACGCGCCCGGTTCAGTTCATCGCCCGGCAGCGTCTGGGTCTGCTCATCATTGATGCTTTGCAGCAGGTTTTCCAGACGGCGCAGGAAGAGATAGGCCGCGCGTAACTGTCCGACGTCATTTTCTGGCAACAGGTGCAGCGCATCAATCGCGCTCAGCGTCGGCAGCAACGAGCGCGATTGCAGCGAGGGTTCCCGTCCGCCGCGAATCAACTGGAACACCTGCACGATAAACTCAATTTCACGAATACCGCCGGCGCCAAGCTTAATATTGTCTTTCAGACCGCGACGGCGCACTTCACGGGCAATCATCCCTTTCATATTACGCAGGGACTGGATCACGCTGAAATCGATATAGCGGCGGAACACGAAAGGTCGCAACATGGCGCGCAGTTCATCGACATACGCACTGTCGGCAGCGCCCATAATGCGCGCTTTGACCATCGCATAACGCTCCCAGTCGCGCCCTTGTTCCTGGTAATAATCTTCCAGCGCCGCAAAACTCAGCACCAGCGGGCCACTGTCGCCAAACGGGCGCAGACGCATATCCACCCGGTACACAAAGCCGTCCATCGTCGGCTGGTCCAGCACTTTGATCAAACGCTGCCCCATGCGGGTAAAGAACTGCGCGTTATCCAGCTCGCGCCGACCGCCCCGGGTGGAACCGTGCTCCGGCCAGGCGAAGATCAGATCGATATCCGAGGAGAAATTCAGCTCGCCGCCGCCCAGTTTTCCCATCCCCAGAATCAGCAACGGTTGAGGTACGCCATCATGGTTGCAGGGCGTCCCCCATTCGCGACAGCAGGCGTCATACAACCAGTCGCGCGCGGCGACGATCAACGTTTCCGCCAGATGGCTTAGCTGTTGCAGAATGTTTTCTTCTTCCACCAGCGACAGCGCCTGCGCCCAGGCGATACGTACCATGATGCGGCGACGGAATATGCGAAGCTCGCGCATCAGCGCCGCTTCATCAGTCACCTGCGCCAACGCGTCCTGTAGCCACGCGGCATAATGCCGCCACTCATCAGCCTGCGGCGGCGCGCTTTCCAGCTCAGTCAGCCACTCGGGATGCGCAATCACGCTGTCCTGCACAAAGTCACTAAATGTAAGTACTGACTTCGCCTGAACGCTAAGCGTGGCTTCAGCCAGGATTTCTGGTAACCGCTCAACCACGGTCTGCCAGTGCTGCTGTAACGGTGAAGAAAGCGGCTTCATTTAAGGTGTGTCCTCAGATGGCTAACTAATCCCGATGAGTGTTGCCGGATGGCGGCGTAACGCCTTATCCGGCCTACAAAACCTGTGCGTCGTAGGCCTGATAAGATGCGCAGCATCGCCATCTGGCGCTGACATTGCCGGATGGCGGCGTAACGCCTTATCCGGCCTACAAAACCTGTGCGTCGCAGGCCTGATAAGATGCGCAGCATCGCCATCAGGCGTTACTGGTTATCGTTTTCCGCTATGCAGCCAGAACGGCTCCTGGAAGATCGCCTCATTGCGGAAGTGTTCAACTTCAATGCGCTGCCCTGTCACAATCGCGTGACGCAGGCCCTGCCAGTTCTCCAGCCAGGCCTGTACCGCATTCGCGTCGTAATAACCTGCCAGCAGCAAAATACTGTCGATATCGCGGGTCAGGCGCGGAAGCTGATCGCGATACCGATCGCCCAACGGCTGCCCGAAAGTCGCTTTCAGCTCCGCCGCGTGGCGCGACAGGTGAATATCGGCAAAGCGTTTGAAAGAATCGGCCATTTTCGCCTGCGCTTTGGCGTCGAGGAACGGTTGCCAGGCTTTGGTGACCAGCCATTCGGTCAGCGCCAGTTTAGCCATCGCCGTTTGCGTGCTATAGATAGCCGTGATGGCTGAAACCTCAGAGACAAGGGTCGCTTCCGACTGCGTCAGCAAATCGCGTAAGTGAGCGCTTGCTTTACGCGGTACAATGCCGCCAAACAGCATCAGCGCATGGCGAACCAGCCCCATCGCCGCCAGTACATCCGCTTTGGCGGCGTCATTTCCACGCACCCACAGCTCTTCATGGTACTGCCATTGCGACAATGCCAGCTCCAGCGCCGCTTCCAGCCCCTGCTCAATGCTGGCTTTGGCTGGCGCTTTCAGCACCGCAGTAGGTCTGATCCCACGCGGAGCATTCCCCTGCGCCAGATGATATCCCCGTGCGGCCTTGCTCAGGCTGCCCTGACGCAGACCCGCTTGCGATACCAGTTGGTTTGCCAGTTTCAGCACCGCACGGGTCTCGCCGCTTAACAGTTCCAGCTCCAGCTCGCAAATTGGCTCGGCACATTCTCCGGCCTTCACTTCGCCAAGATCGAGCGCGATTTCAATACGGCTGCCGTCAACGTCCACCAGCCATTTCTCACGGTAAAAATCGGTGCTGAACAGCGGCTGCACGCGTGAAGCGAGATCCGCGGGCAGCTCGCCGTTCGGCCAGACCTCCTGCGGGAGCAGTGCGAGATCCAACGTCGGCTCGCTCAGCGCAACATTGTATTCCGGCCGTTGATGCAGGCCCCCCGTAACCCGACCGGCGATTTTCATGGTCATTTCATAACGACCATTCTCGCCACGGATGCGCAGACCCATATCATGTCCACGCAACCACTTGTCCGGCGTTTCGTAGTAAATATTCTGTAACTGGCTGGGCGCATGGTGCTCGCCGCCGAGTGTTTGCAGATGGTCACGCAACGCGTCTACAGCGTCGTGATTAACGATAAACTTTAATTCGATTTCCTGAGCCATTGCCTTGTACTTATGGGTTATGTCACATATGGGAAGAATGACGGCGAACTTAACGCGTTCTTTTTTGTCAGTAGATAGTATTTTGCGCCAAATTGCCATGCAACGAGCAATTTGACGGGCGTAAAAGTTTAAAACAGTGGCAAAGATGACACAGATGATTCCGATTGATGTCGAATGCTTTGCGTAGAGACACTGATGCCACTACTATCGTTCCACTTTTTATGACAAAAACGACAGCCTGATGCCAAAATTACGCCTGATTGGATTAACTTTACTTGCACTTAGCGCCACTGCCGTCTCCCACGCAGAAGAGAAGCGCTATGTCTCTGACGAACTGAATACCTGGGTCCGCAGCGGTCCGGGAGATAATTATCGCCTCGTGGGTACGGTGAATGCCGGCGAGGAAGTGACATTATTACAGACTGACGCCAACACGAATTACGCTCAGGTGAAAGACAGTACAGGTCGTACTGCCTGGATCCCGATGAAAGAGCTGAACAGCTCGCCCAGCCTGCGTATCCGCGTACCGGATCTGGAAAATCAGGTTAAGACGCTGACCGACAAGCTAAACAATATTGATACCACCTGGAATCAGCGCACGGCCGACATGCAGCAAAAAGTGTCGCAGAGCGACAGCGTGATTAACGGGTTGAAAGAAGAAAACCAGAAGCTGAAAAACGAGCTGATCGTGGCGCAGAAGAAAGTCAGCGCTGCCAATCTGCAACTTGATGACAAGCAGCGCACCATCATTATGCAGTGGTTCATGTATGGCGGCGGCGTGCTGGGGCTCGGCCTGCTGCTCGGCCTGGTTCTCCCGCACATGATCCCAAGCCGTAAACGCAAAGACCGCTGGATGAACTAAATCGCCTTCTCTGCCGCACTGACATATGATTAAGGGATGATTTTTTTCAGGAAGGGAAAGTGGCGTGAAGATTTATCTGGTCGGTGGTGCTGTTCGGGATGCGTTGTTAGGGCTACCGGTCAAAGATAAAGATTGGGTGGTGGTTGGCGCCACGCCGCAGGAGATGCTTGACGCGGGCTACCAGCAGGTAGGCCGCGATTTTCCCGTGTTTCTTCATCCGCAAACGCGTGAAGAGTATGCGCTGGCGCGCACCGAGCGTAAATCCGGTTCAGGCTATACCGGCTTTACCTGCTATGCCGCGCCGGACGTGACGCTGGAAGAAGACCTGCAACGTCGCGACCTCACCATTAATGCCCTCGCGCAGGATGACGACGGCCATATCGTCGATCCCTACCAGGGGCGTCGCGATCTGGACAATCGCCTGCTGCGCCATGTTTCCCCCGCCTTTAGCGAAGATCCGCTGCGCGTGTTGCGCGTGGCGCGTTTTGCCGCCCGCTACGCGCACCTCAGTTTCCGCATCGCTGATGAAACCCTGGCCTTGATGCGCGACATGACCGCCGCAGGCGAACTGGAACACCTCACGCCGGAGCGCGTATGGAAGGAGACCGAGAACGCCTTAACCACGCGCAATCCGCAGGTTTTCTTTCAGGTGCTGCGCGACTGCGGCGCGCTACGCGTTCTGTTCCCGGAAGTGGACGCGCTGTTTGGCGTTCCGGCTCCGGCAAAGTGGCACCCGGAAATCGATACCGGCATCCACACATTAATGACGTTATCAATGGCCGCCATGCTCAGCCCGAACGTTGATGTGCGTTTCGCCACGCTCTGTCACGACCTTGGCAAAGGCTTGACGCCCAAAGCGCTCTGGCCGCGCCATCATGGTCACGGCCCGGCAGGCGTAAAGCTGGTCGAGCAGTTATGCCAGCGTCTGCGTGTGCCGAATGAGATTCGGGATTTAGCCAAACTGGTGGCGGAATTCCACGATCTCATCCATACCTTCCCGATTTTGCAGCCGAAAACGATCGTGAAGCTGTTCGATTCGATTGACGCCTGGCGTAAGCCGCAGCGCGTAGAGCAAATCGCCCTGACCAGCGAGGCCGACGTGCGCGGTCGTACCGGTTTTGAGGCATCTGACTATCCGCAAGGCCGCTGGCTGCGCGAAGCGTGGCTGGTCGCGCAGGCGGTGCCGACAAAAGAGGTGGTGGAGGCAGGCTTTAAAGGCGCGGAGATCCGCGAAGAACTCACCAGACGGCGAATTGCAGCGGTGGCTAACTGGAAGGAACGGCGTTGCCCGAAACCCGAGGCGTAAGCTCACCGTTTTGTTGCCGGATGGCGCTCCGCTTATCCGGCATCAAAATCGAACCGTAGGCCGGATAAGGCGTAAACGCCGCCATCCGGCATCAAGCGTTATCAGAAGAAAACAACGTAGACCGCAGCAGCCACGATAAAGCGGTAAATCGCAAACGGAATGAACGAGATACGCTTAATCAATTGCAGGAAGGTTTTGATGGCGATCAGCGCCACAATGAACGCAGTCACAAATCCCACGGCGAACATGGGGATATCTTCCACCGTCAGGAACGACCAGCTCTTGTAGAGATCCAACGCCGTCGCGCCCATCATCATCGGAACGGCCAGCAGGAATGAGAATTCCGATGCGGCATAGCGACTCACCCCCATCAACATCCCACCGGAAATGGTCGCGCCGGAACGGGAAAAGCCCGGCCACAGCGCCAGACACTGGAAGCAGCCAATCATAAACGCCTGACGATACGTCATATCGTCCAGGCCCGGCGCGCGCGGCTCTTTCGGCTTCAGGCATTCCGCGGCAATCAGCAGCAGACCGCCCACGACCAGCGCATACATCACGTTGACGGGATTAAACAAAGACTTAATGGTGTCATGGAACACCAAGCCCAGCACCACGGCCGGGATCATCCCCAGCACAATATGCCCTAACGTCAGGCGTCCTTTTCCGGTGCCTTCATGCGGTTGTTTGCCAAAGTGAATGCCGATCAGGCCGAACAAACGCCGCCAGAACATCACCACCACCGCCAGGATCGATCCCAGCTGAATTACCACCTCAAACGTCTCTGCCGTATCGCCTTCAAAACCCAACAGGTGACCGACAATGATCATATGGCCCGTGCTGGAGACGGGCAAAAACTCCGTCAATCCTTCGACCACACCCAAAATTGCCGCCACCAGCAGCGAGTGTATATCGCTCATCAATAAACCCCTAAATCAAAAAAAACGAACAGCAGTTATGACTCCAGCTTTAAGACCCATATATCGCCGTTTGGTTTAAAAACTATGAAGTTAATTATTTTCTTTCAGATTATTGCCACGCTCAATGATAACGCCAACATTCGCCGCACGCGCTACGGCGCCGGGCTTGCTGAGCTTGATGCGCACCCACGGAGAGTTAAAGCGGCTGAGCAGCAGATCCGCCACCTCTTCCGCTACGCGTTCGACTAACGCAAAACGGCCGCCCTCCACATGGCTGACTACCGTATCGGCAATGTCGGCGTAGCTCAGACAATCCGCAACGTCGTCGCTTCTGGCTGACTTACGGTTGTCCCACGCCATTTCGATATCGAACACCAGTTTCTGTTCGATAGTTTGCTCCCAGTCGTAAACACCGATAGTGGTGATTACCGAAAGTTGCTCTATAAATACAATATCCATCACGACCTGCCTGCT
>OKVM01000489.1_pt1 | contig 18291 bp, 20 predicted proteins | sample 1606841 | NCBI WGS metagenome assembly OKVM01 (sample SAMN03281010, study PRJEB24777) | human gut metagenome | isolation source: fecal sample PR157 from 1 month old male Malay infant, caesarean delivered... | reverse complement strand
TCATTGCCCTGCGTTTACTGATAATTTTCATGTAATACCTCAAAGCAGACCGTGTTCTGCGAACGAATAGATTTGCCAGCCACCAACAATCAGATGGTCAGGGACACGGATATCAACGAGCTGAAGCGCCTGCACCAGACGCTGTGTTATGGTCTTATCTGCCTGGCTGGGGGTGGTGTCGCCGGAAGGGTGGTTATGCGCCAGTATCACTGCTGCCGCATTGAAGTACAGGGCGCGTTTGACCACCTCACGGGGATGTACCTCGGTACTGCTAATAGAACCGGCAAACAGGGTTTCATGGGCAATCAGCTGGTTCTGCTGGTTCAGATACAGCACCATAAACTCTTCGCGCTCCAGTCCCGCCATTTTCAGTTTCAGCCAGTCACGGGCAGCCTGAGTGGAAGTGAATGCCACGCCTGTTTCGCGCAGGTGTCGGTCAAGCAGCGTTAAGGCGCGTTTTACCGTGCGTTGTGCGGTTAGTGATAGTGCCGGAGTCAGTGGGATAAGTGACTGTTCCATCATAAGTATCCTTAATCAATAATGCGCAGAATGGCGCTGGATTCAGGGTGCTGCAGGGCGTAATCCCGCAGGCGGTAATAGTGCTCCGTCATGGCATCGCATTCGGTACGACAGGCGTGATGGCTGTATTCAATCAGGCAGACCGCGATACCTGCGGCTTCCACACTCATTTCCGCACCATTACCGTTCATGCTGTTGAACAGATGCCATTTATCACCACCGTCAGCATCAGGGGCTATAAACGCGCCGCCATTGCTGAGCGTGTAAAAGGACCAGATACCACCGCTGTACTCATCACAGAAGCGCTCCATCCAGGCGAAAATACGGGGTTCCAGCGATATCCACTGCGGGATATCGCCAAAGTACAGCGGCCAGAAATCGAGACGCTGCTCGTCAGGTACTGGTGTTGCAGTAAGGTCAAATTGAGATTCATTAGCGGACATCAATTCGCATTGCGTTTGTGTCGTCATGGATATTCTCCGTCAATAAAAACGCCAGCGACGATGGCTGGCGTATGGGAAATAAAGGACATGCAGGGATGATTAATGGATGTGGTCAGGAGGAGGATGCTCTGAGGATGCCTGACTTGCGGATATTACGATTAAGTCCTTCGCCAGCATCAGGTTCAAAGCACCATGCCCGCCAGACCATTCGACCTTCAGAGTCACGAACCACCAGGCGGAAGTGGCTGCGCTGGTCATCTTCAATTGCGATATTTTTATACCGGCTGGTAACCGCTTCAGCCTGCTGTCGGGTGAACGGTCCCGGTGGCAACATGTGAGATTCAGGCATTCGATGTACCTTAAAAGCAAAAACCCCTGACGCTGCCGCGTCAGGGGTTGTGGGTGTATGCAGGTGTGGGGTGATAATCAGTAACCGGTTTGTACCTTATACTGCCGCAGGGTTTTGCTGCCCCGGACAATTTTCACATACAGGGCATTATCTTTCGTGCCGCGTAGAAAACTGGCCTGCACATCGCCCTTACAGTCACCACCGTCGTAAGGAATGTTGACACCGGTCTGGCGCACCAGATCGATAACCCCGAAGCTTAGGTCCTCGCAGGCCGGGCCCGGCAGGTCCTGAATCAAGGCAAATTTATGGTCGTCGCTGACACCGGTCAGTGAGCACATGGAGGTATTGATGTCGTTTCCCTGGCACCAGTACTCCTGGCCGGGGTTGTCTTTATCCATCAGACTTGCCGGAAGCTGAGCGGCACCGGTACTGAATGCGGCGAGTGACAGGATGAGGGCGGGTAGAGCAGAGGCCATTATTTTCAGCATGGTTTCTTCCTGAATTAATCCAGCCCGCTGTCGGGCAAAATGAGGAGGTTGATATCGGGTGTTGTCAGAAGCGCCGGTAGCGAAACAGCTCTTTGCCCTGATAAAGTGCCACCAGGTCGTCATATTCTGGCTTCTTCTGGTTGGGCTTAAAGGTCACTACCGTGCCCGGACGGCACAGGTCTTTTACGGTGAGACCGAATTTCTTGTCCGGAGTAATGGTGAATCCCTTCGATACTTCGTTGCGCATGATCGTTATCCAGCCCCACAGGCCACCTTCGCAGTCCTTAAAGGGTGCTGAACGAACTGTTACCATCCCACCCAGGCGGTCAACAGACATGGCTTCACATTTTCCGGTAACCTGACGATGTGCATCACACCAGAAAATATTCCCGTTGTTGTCATTGACGACAGCAGGCAGCGTCCGGTTATAAGGCTGGGCCTGAACTTCTGTACAGAGCACAAGGCTGACAGTAATACCCAGTATTTTAATCAGTGTTTTCATTACGTTGGTCCTTAACAGAGAAAGAATCAGGTAGCGGTCATTCAAGCCCAGACGGTCAGGCCCAGCATCAAAAGCCATACCCAGAAGTAAGCCGGTTTCTGACCGAGAGTTTTCGCCCGCTGCCACAGATAGAACGGTACCAGCCAGGCCAGTTTGCCGAACGTGGTGGTGTCCACTCCGGCCTTACGAAGGCGTCGTTCATCGAGATACCCCAGAGCGATATTGAGCAGCAGCGTGATAAACCAGTACTGCCCACCCGAGACGGCCTCATATGCCTCGTCAAAAGACATTCCGTTCAGCCCTGCCGTCCACAGCTCGAGCGCATAACCAATGAAGGGAGCAAATGCCAGCGTCCATACCACTCCGCCTGGAATGCGGTTTCCCGGCAGCGCTGGCGGTGTGGTGCTGTGGAGCAGCGCCGAAGCCAGCGGCGTGGCAGAGACCGGTTGCCACTCCGTCATGCCCTGCCGCCATACCAGCGTGGTTGCCGTCAGTTCACCGCGCATAATCAGGCCAGTGATGTCGTCTTCGGTCACATCGTCGTGACGTATGCCATTTTTCTCGTAATGCCAGGTCATTGTTTTTCCTTCTTAACAGAGATAATTAAATCAGTGTGTTGCCCTGATCCTCCTCAGAGGGCCCAGGAGACAGGACTTCGCGAATACAGCTGAAGTGCGGAAGAGCCCGGATAAAGCCCGCCTGTGTGGTTAACTGGCTGAGACGTTTTCGCGGGGTAAAAGTGGTGTTCAGGACTGTCACCGCATGGATGGTCGCCAGAGGGTGCACGGTGATATGCCCGTTAAGTTCACCGGTGAGGTACCAGCTGCCGTCGAGTGATACAAGGCGGTACGGGGCCAGCCCGTCACAGCGCTCTCCCTCGGCCAGCAGCAGTACCCGCTGGCAGGCGGTAATGGCACTGACGAGACGGTAGAACACCAGTGAGATGGCAGGTGACACAGACTGTGGCGGCTGCCATACCAGACACGGCATCCCTCCCGCAGTGAGCAGCATGCCCGCCAGACGCCGGTCCAGCCCCGGAAAAATATCGGCCAGTCCGGCCCGGTGCGCGAAGGTCAGCGCATCAAGCTCGCCCTGTACGCCGCCACCGGTGCTGCGCAGGCGACATTGCCCACGTCGATACTCAAGGTCGAGGTACATCAGTCGTTCGCGAAAATCCCGTCGCAGGGTACGGACTGACACACCAAACTCTGCAGCCAGCCGCGCCATGTTCAGCGTTTCACCTGCAACCAGGCGGCTGATTATCAGTGACAGCCTGACAGCCAGCCGGTCATGACGGCGCTCTGCCTGTGTCATCTTAAATCTCCGTAATAGTTAACTGACTGAATATGGAATGATTCTAAAGAGGGGGGCGGACAGGGTATGGACATGGAATGAACTATTTTTTATCTGCCACCGGAAGCAGGCCCGACGCGGCACATCGTGAAATGCGGTGAAAAAACACTCAATCCAGTGGAGGTAAAACGGACAGGGAGTGTCCTTTCCTAACATGCTGATAACAAGCTCAGGACTGAAACCCACTCAGCATCGCTTCAGCCATCACCCAGAGAGCCCGGTTGAGCTTCACATCTCCGTCGATACCACGCACGGCGCGGGTATGCGTTCGCCCGCCTTTTGCACTCCGACCACTGAGCCCGCCCTTAATCAGGTTCTCCTGAATACGCTGGTATGTGGTCCACAGATCATTGCTCTCATCCTGCCAGCGGCGTGGGGAGAGTATCTGAGGTGTTGTCACCGGGTGGTGGTCCTCACCGAAACGGTACGTCAGTGCAGCCTGTGCCAGAGCCTGTTGTGCAGATGGCGGCAGCATCAGCGACTGCATGGCATCCCGCTTCTCTTCCACACGGTCAAAAATACCCAGCACTTCATACGCCCCCTCAATCACCTGACTCACGACATCTCCTTTGTGCGGCACCCGCACCTCGCCGAACGACTCACCGCAGACAAGCCCGTTCTGGCATACTGCACGGAATAGTCCCGGTAGCATCTGATACGAGCTGGTGCCGTCATGGGAGTTGAGCAGAATGATTTCCGGGACCTGTTTGCCGGTAATCTGCCCTTCCCGACGTAGGCGCAACATGTGCTTTGTGTGCTCGCGGCGACCAGGGTCTCGCACCCGGGTCTGGCAGGCAAAGAAAGGCTGAAAGCCTTCACGCTGCAGATTTTCAAGAACGGCAATGGTTGGTATCCAGGTATACCTTGCGCTGCGTGACGCATGCTTCCCCTCGCTGAAGACACTGGGCACTACACGAAACAGCTCTTCGTGGGTTAACGGACGGTCACGACGAATAAGGTTTGTTGCACCAAAGCGCGAAGCCAGACGGGTCATAAGCAGACTCCTCATGATGGAAAATAAATACAAAAAGCCCCGCCGCAAAATCGCGGCAGGGCCCAGGAAACAACGGGTTAGAAGGGTTAATGTTCAGAAGAAGAAATTCCAGACTGCACGGGCGACTGATACGACGATGTCGCGTACAGACTGGATGACTGTCCGAACCGGGGCCGGTATCAGGGGCATGGAATTTACTGTGTCCAGTACCGAGCCGACCGTTTCACCAAAATCGTCACGGGCTTTTTTATTAACGGCATCGGTACGAAGTGGAGCGCTAAGCTGTACCGCCACCGGACTACTGGCCTCCCGTGGCAGGCAACGAATCATCCGTTCAGCCATCACCCGCAGCCCCCACTGCAAACGTACCGACACCGCACAGACAGGGTTTACAGGTTGGAACAGCTCATGCAGCAGACAGATTTTACGGCTGATATTTTGTTTCTGTTTCGTGGACAATGTCTCTCCACTGCTAGTGGGCTCGGCCTTATCCGACTGACTGATAACAAACAGCACCTTATGGCGGTAAGCTTTCCCAATTATCTGATAATAAAAGTGCTCATCCACTCCAAGCGCCCGATCATCAGCCTTAATCAGCCACAGTACCAAGTCGAGTTGGGGGAGTTGTTCGTGGTACAGCGCAGCATACTCGGTATCACGAGCCCTGCTTTCACCCACTCCGGGCAGGTCGACGATGGTCATAAAGTGTTCGCCAACCTGCTGACGGAATCGCAAAGGTTCACGGGTACAGGCTGATATGTCGCTGACCGGCGATACCTCACTCGCAAACAGAGCATTGCACAATGAGGACTTACCCGCTCCAGTTTTTCCCATAATACCGATCATTGGCTCGTAATTTGTCAGTTGACGAATTTGCTGCATGACTTGTTCTGAGGCCCATTCTGGTAAGCCTATAAGTGAGCCCTGCAGCGAATGCAAGCCTTCCTGATTTCTCATGGCATCTCCTGAATTTAAGAATAAAAAACGGCGAACCCTTATGGATTCGCCGTAATGATGTTGCGTTCAGAAGGATGATATATGTCTGAAATTATTTCGAATGCTTATACACCGGACTCTTTCAGGGTTTTCTGAAATTGCAATTCTTACTGGTAGGCTAATTCATTACTCTTTATAGGTAAAAAGGGGACGATATTTACTTTTTGAACAAACATAAAAAGCACCGTTAATTAGCCGGTGCTTTTTATATTGTGATTACTTCTTCATTGGTGGGATTTTAGGACCGCTAGCTGGTGCAAAAGAGCTCTGGGATGTTGTCTGACCTGAGGTCTGGCGACCATATCCTGGAAGTTGGTTACCTTGTTGTGGCCGAGAAACCATTTGCAGCCCCTCAGACATTACCTGAGCACCATTTGTTACCATCTGTAGCCCATCCTGAATCCTGATCTGTCGACCGTCAAAAGTCGGCATGCTAGTTGTTTTCGGCGTCTGATTCTTTGACATTTGAAGCCTCAATGTAATTTTCAAATACGACCATTTTACCGTATTCTTTGGAAAGATAGATAAACCCCGTCGTCCAGAGAACTGCTCCCGTTTCGGAATTGAGTACAGTTGCGTTTAGAAGCCCTAGTTCCTGAGATTTGTCATTTTCGTTATACAGATAGACATTCCCATGAATGAGCATGTTGTTTTCATGCAACAGAACGTAGCATTGCCCGGTATTTCTATGCATGATCTCAACCGACCTTATAAAGGCATTATCATCACCGTATTTATTTGAAATACCCTTACGTAGTAATAGTTCATGAAATGTCCGTTTGGTTGCAAGATAGACAGCTATCAGCCCCAACGGGATAGCACAAAGCCCGCCCAGCAAGATCTCCAGTGGATTAATTGCTATCTTTTCCTCATTGGGAATTGACCAGACCGACAGTAATCTCCAGCTTATGGATTTGGTATCACCGATCCCTGCAATCAGTTGAAATAAGCTCACAGCTGCCTGCATTGCCAGATAAGTAACGATACCAAATACAACCGACATCAGAACATATCGAAATGAATCCCAGGATTTATGTTGAGTGTAGGTATCATAAATTAGTGCCATAATGACACCTGGGATCATTATTGTTACCAGAGATACTGTCAGTGTGTTCATTTATATTCCTGATAATTTACTCTTACGAACAAACCATTTAATAAAACTTCAATTTATAACGTTAATCTCGGTAACCTTAAAACTATCAGGCTTAACAGAAAAACTATTATAAGGAGCCTGTACTTTCCAGCTCTGTCCGGCCTCCAGACTCTCTACCATAGCGATGGTTTGCCCCACTACGGTATTATTCTGCAGAAGGTTAAATTTCACGAACACATGCTTTAGTGTTTGATTAGTAGTATTAATACCATTACCTTCAATTTGCTGCATCCCATTTGGCGTTGTGGCAAAATGAAGATCAGAAAGTGCAACCTGCTGGCTACTATCTGCTGCGAACACTGAACCAGAAACCACAGCTGTAGTAAGAATGATATTACGAAGAATTTTTTTCATTACATTACCCTTTAAATAGAAGTTGAGCTATGTATAGCAATTAAAGGCAGGCCACATTGGCCTGCCTAGCACTGGTTGAACTATTTAGTCTTACGACAAGCCGTACAATGAGGAATGACAAGGACTTTACCCTTTTTCGGCAAAATTACCTTACCCGTCTTTTCATGAATGGCTTTTGTAGCAAAAGTAATTTCACAATCCTGTTTACAGCGTGGGCAGTAGCCCATTCGTGGTGTGGTCATATACCACTCCTTATGTTGCACGGAGTGTCATTTCACCGGAGGCAGGCTTGTCGGCTACGCTATAATTAACGTATACTCAACATTCTGATCAGCAAGACTCAGTGGTGAATGACGCTCCGCAGAGTTTTTGTTTTTCTGGTGAGGGACTGTTTGCAGACAGTCCCTCACCATCCCCTCAGAAATAATCCCACCAGACCAACGACTTCACCTGAATGAACCTTCCTGAGCTATCATGTCGATTTGATTACTTTCTCGACTGAGGTAATCCTATCTCATTGCGTAAAGCAGTGCAACATGTGATAATGCACAGTATATTTAATAGATCATAAATTGGAGCGTATCGATGACAATGTTTCATGATGTTCATCTGGAACTGCTGGTCGACGCCTATTCACTTCCCCAGGCAGAACGACTTGCGTACATAGATCTCTGTATTCGCTATCTTGGCAGCATCTCCAGAGCTGAAATTATGGCTGAGTTCAAGGTTGCTCAGGCTGCAGCATCTAAGGATCTTGCTCTCTATCGGGAGTTAAAACCGGATAACTGCTGCATTGATACTGCAACCAAAAGAACTGTTATCCTTGCAGACAGCTATACCCCACTAATTAGGATTGGTGTCCATACGGCCCTTAACCTTATTCAGTATGGGTTTACACGCTCCGAATTAATGCAAAAGCGCCCAATGCTACCCATTGATGAAGTGGACCCGCTCTATCAGCCGGAACGCCTCAAAGAAGAACAGGTAGCGGCGGTAACAAGGGCAATAAAGGGACAATGTGCCATTAGATGTTCCTACGGTTCAAAAAGTGGTGATCACAGGGAAAGGATACTGTTTCCATCAGCATTGTTTGTTGATCGTAAGAACTGGTATTTCAGAGCTTATGACCGAAATGAGGAACAACCACAGCGCAGTGGTTTTAAGAACTTCAAACTATCCAGGCTTTTTGATGCTCATTTGGAAACAACAATTTCGCCGACTCTTGCTGAGAAGACGGATAGAGAGTGGGATGAAGAAATCACTTTTATCATTGAATTTAAAAAAAATTTACCAAAAGAAACAATTAATGAAATATCGCGCGAGTTCTCTATAAATGGTAACGTCCATTCCGTCACTTGCCGTGCAGCATTGGCCTGTTATGTAAAAACCAATTGGAAAATTGACTTGGTCAATGATGAAAATAATAAGTGGTTATACTTTGACGTACTGAATGCAGAGGCTTTACAAGAAGTTCAGTGTTTAGCACCATTGTTTGAAGAAAAAAATGGGTAAGCATGACAAGCCATTATCTTCGGCCTTCAGGGGCGCTAGCAACCATGCGGGAGTTGCTGCCCTTGCCATCTTCAGCGGTGATACTGTGGTGCTCGCAAGTAAGCATTCTGCCTCTCAGCCTTCTACTGCAGAGTGAAAAGATTCTGGCAACATTATAAGTAAAAGCCCCTGACGCAAGCGCGTCAGGGGCTGTAGGACCGCATTGTTGCGATAATGCGATCAGTAACCAGCCTGTACCGGGTAGCCCATAATGCCGATCATTGGCTCGTAATTTGTCAGTTGACGAATCTGCTGCATGACCCGGTTCTTAGGCCCATACCGGTAAGCCCATAAGTGAGCCGCATACCTTCCTGATTTCTCATGGTATCTCCTGAAACAAAGAGAACAAAAACGGCGAATCCTTATGGATTCGCCGTAATGAAGTTGCGTTCAGGGAAATAATATATGTCTGAAAAACTTTAGATAACAGAAATTCAACAAATAAAATCAGCAATATAATAAGAAGTGAAAATAATATTCTCGCTAATTATTGTCTGGATATAATTCAAGCTAACTTAGATCATGCTGCCCTAGAATTGCCGATGCAGGGAATAAATTTTGCTCAACGATTGCCGCTTGAGCGACGGCGACATCTGGAACAAAGATGACAACGGCCAAGTCTTTCAGCGCACGGGAGCAACAGACATAAAAAAGGCGACGAGTACGGTCGAGTACTGACTCTTTGCCCTCTTCAAGATTGGCTAGATCGTTGTCGGATAGGGGAATGTATTGAAAATATTTCCCATACGAATATTGGCTGAAGCGAGCCTCTTCATCATCGATAACAACCAATACGCGCTCAAACTGTGCACCTTTTACACCATGGTGAGTGGCAAAAGGTGATTCTTCTGAAAGATAGCGTCGGTACGCCCAAAGTTCATGGACATTGCATCTTAGATAATTCTGAACATTTCCGAAGTCATCATTACCATCATTCACAGGTTCATCACTTAAGTGGTTATCAAAGCGATCGTCAAGACGTAGCAGTTCACAGTCTCTAACGTGTAGCAATATATCCCGAACTGTTGCTTGCGATCCTTCTTCCAGCAGTGCAAGCAGGCTATTGATGCCGTGTTGTAGTTCATTTAAAACTGCCACCATAGATTGACCATGCAGTCGTGATGGCTCCAGCTTTGGGCACTCGTTACGCATAATCGACATAATCTGAAATTGATCGTTTGCCTGAGCCGCCGCAAAAATTGGAAGGATATGCTGGACAAATGGGCGAAGCGGCCAAGCTGACCCATCGTTCACCCCTTCACTCAAGTTCATCGGTGCTTTATCAGTAAGGGCAGAAAATAAATTAGGGAATCCCAGTCGATTAGCTGCCATACGATGTACCAAAACAAGCAGACGAACATCACCTTCGCGTGTATCACTTAGCCATTGTTCATCGCTAGTTTCATTTGCAAGGTAACGTCTGACAGATGTGAGATAGGCACTTCGTTCCACATTTGAAGGCAAGATGAAAAGATTCACTGTGCCTAATACAGTCTGTTCAACACCATCTACGATAGTTGTTCGGCCACGAATTTGTTGGAGGCCATCCCCAGAAGCTCGAATCGAATTGATAACACCAAGTACAGACGTCGGACATCTGAAATTCTCTGGTTTTGTAATTTCAGCCCACCCATCGCTTAACGGAATAGCACCAGCTCCGCTCATATAGATTTTCTGCATCGGATCACCAAAAAATCCTATGCACATGTCAGGATTGTCATTAGCAATAGTTCGAAGCGCAGAGATCACATCAGGATCGGTATCCTGACTTTCATCGACAAAAACAAATGGAAAGCGCTTGGCTACAATCCTTCTCAAAAGTGGATGAGCCTCAACACAAGCAGGGACGAGTTTAAGAATATCATCGTGCCCTAGAATACCCTTAGCATAGTTACTTCCTGTCCCGTAGATAAATTTATCAATATCATCAATGCACTCAAGTTGAGCAGAGAGATAGGCAATTTCATCTTCAAGACGAGATTTTGTTTTAGCTTGTGTTCTGGGCTTATCATAATGGGCTTGCTTTTCAGCTATTTTTTCATGTATTCGCGCTACGACCCACTTTGCGATATCTAAATGAAAAGGTCGGATGATCGACCAAAGAAAGCTATGAATGGTTGAAATATGAAATAACTGTGAGTTACCAACGTCAGCAGCAATCTCACCAACAGCAACTTCTGTATACGTTATACAGGATATTTTTTGCCCGGCACGACGTAAAGCAGAACCACGGGTATCAGCCAAATGTGCCAGGGCTTTAATAAGAGATGTTGTTTTACCTGAACCAGCACCAGCCACCATGACAAATGAACGTGGTGGCGAGCTATCCAGACAAATACGAACATCAATATCTGCCTGTGTATCAGGGCTACCAATGCGACTGGTCATGCACCCCTCCCACCATCTGTTTCAGCCAGAGCGACGGACATATCCTCAACATTATCTTCCTGACCTTCTGCAACTTCTAGTTCCGGCGGGGCTATTTCAGCTTCGAGCCATTTTAATCCTTCAGCAATGTATGTTGGGACAGACCATTCATCCGGTTTTTTAAGAAGTAAATTCAGAGCAAAATCAGTTTTACTGAAGCTTTTTGATTGCACGCGTTTGTGAATGCGCTGGGCCAGTTGCAGTAGGTCCATACTTACAGCTCTGGCAATGCGTAGCTTGAGTGGCTTACAGCTCACATCCTGACACCAAGACAGATTTTCAAGTGCAAAAGCTTCCTCTAAAGTACGACCAGCAAGTGCCAGTGTTTCCTCTTTCCATGTAACATCTGTCTGGCACTGGTAAGCAACACGAACCAAAGCGTCACACTCAGCTGTGCGGCTTTGTATTTTCATTTCCTCAGTTGCTACCCATAAAGCGGCAACGGTGTCACATTTCGGTAACCACTGCCGAAGTGTTTGATTAGAGGTCATAGCTCCAGGATGACTGGCAATACAAGCCTTTCCTGGTGTTTCTGTGTTGGCCTGTTCTTCCTCACCATCGTCAGGCTCCTCGTCATCATCATTCGCAGCCGGATTTTCTGCAAGACCATCTAACTCATCTGCTCGAGCTTCTGTTGCATCTTGTACCGGAGGGGTACAGAACACACTATCCAGATCAGTAATAATGAGTGTAGTAAGCCCAAGATATTCAATTAGTTTTCGGAATCGATAGCCAAAAGCACCGCCAATCTCAAGGACTGTTAGGTAAGAGGATTTTAATCTAGGTGCGGCGGTAGCAATCATTTGCGGGAGCAGTAGCCGCTCAACATTGCCTTCTACAAGTACAGCCCCGTCGGCAAAAAACAAATCACAATGAGTCAGCTTCAAGTAACGCTCAAGAAAGTCTCGAATTTCAGGATCAGTATTATCATAAAAAACAGAGAGATTGAGCACATCTGTTGCCGACATATTTGATGAACGCTTCCGCCGAAAGTAACGGATCGGCCGAAAACCACGTTCGTAAAGAATATGAGTTGAATGAGAAGTCACCACCACTTGAGTGGTGTAGTGCATAAGCTCCTGACTCTCCATGGCAAGAAGATCCATTATCTTGCGTATAAAAGCCTGCTGTAATTGTGCGTGGAGATGAGCTTCTGGCTCTTCAATAAAAATCAGGTGAACCGGTGGTCGATTCTCTTCTATTGCTAACCATTGGTTGTGGATGTCGAGTAATTCAACAACCATAAAGATCAGATTCTTAAATCCAAGCCCGTTATAACTATCGGGTAGTGTTGGTGGGGTAGGATTACCGTCATCCTCCCCCAGCGCGTAATGTATTACGGCCCCATTTTGGTTGTTCATGATCTGCGCCGGGTCTAAGGCCGAACGAATCATCATGCGTGGGTTTGAAAGTCCAGGGTATCCGAGTTTCGCCAGACTTTTCAGCGTAGGTGCAAAAACACGTTCAAGATGCTCATTGAAAGCTGATTCAGACGCAGCTAAAGCAATTAAGGCTTCGTAATCTTCACCTTTTTGTTCAAGATTTCGCCCGTAAAAACGGCTGAGAACACGAGAAAGATCCTCCGAACGGGAACCTCCGGAACCATCTGAAAGATGACGCTGAGCATTCAAAAAGTTGATTTGGATAAGGCTGTTCAGTATTTCGCGACCACTTCGATCACGCCCTGTGAGCGGAGTAGGCTCATAGCCTTCCTCGGATCTCATTTCCGCATTGAAACGTGCGGGATCAAGAACAAAATAGCGGAGTTCATATTCGTCATTGAGTCTATCGCGAAGATATTCCCACAGATTACGAGGTGAAGGATCGTATTTGGGAGTTCCATTTTCATCTTTAGGTGTGGCATCGATAGCAAGCTGACGTACAGCGAGGAAGCGCGAACGGATTTCTTCAGGATTGATGGGGGAAAAAGCAACGCGCATTCCAACCAGAGAACCTGACCACGATAGGCTGGGGAGAAGATCGACTACACGATGAACATCATTCGGTGTTACTTCAAACCAAATATCAAGTCCCAGTGAAGGTAGCGACGCAGCATCCACCCCTTCTCCAAATGTGACAATGTCAGTCCAACATTCAGCATTGAAGTCATGAATATTGAATCGGCTTTTACCGGTGAATAGTTGAAGTGCATGACCGACAGAAGTCTTACCACTGTTATTCGCCCCTACAAAAATTGAAATGTCTGAAGCAAGATCGATTACAACATCGTGTAGCCTTCTGAAATTACGGATTGCCAGCTTTTTCAAAAACATACATATCCCTCTTAACCGATTGGCACAAACCATAAAACAATTTTTAAAATGGGTTAGCCATAACTAATCGATAGAAATGAATTCAAGATCGTTGTAAATCAGATAAAAGTTAGTGCCATAACGAGGCAGCCCAGAGCGGCCTTAAGTTGACATTCTCAAATGCATATCTATGCACAAAATATTCTAAATGCTACCCATATGACTAGGGTGTTAATTTTTGATTGTCGATTTTATTAAAAATCCTTTTTTATCAATTAGTTGATTTTTTTCACACCTCTACCAAAGCTAAATCAAATATCATTTGCACCACCAGTAACTTTTGTAAGAACCTGATGATTGTAATCCAAGCTAGTACCTCGTTAGCGTTAATCAATCTACAAAACCAGTTGAAAAATCTTGCTCTCCCATAAAATTATCATAAAATACAGATTTTTAGTACTAATCCTATTTTTTTGGTTTCACGAGGGGTGCAGGGTGGCAACATATAAAGAAATTGCAGATAAGTATGCAAAGCGAGTAGCTAGATGTCGAAATTTGGTTGAGCGTCACCATGAGTTGGAACGTATTCGAGCTGAAATCGACAGATTGACTGTAAATGGAAAGGCAATTAGTGAACAACAAATTGTTCAGTTGCTAAGGGAACTCAAAAAATCTCTTCGTGAACTTGGTTTTGATGAAAGCATCATTTCATTCGAAACCTATATTAATGAAGAATTGTCTAAATCTTCATCTTCTATTAGCAATGACGAACTTCTCTCTCTCATGAGAATGGTAGCCAAAGGACGAAGCCATGACAAATAACGAAATTCTCACATTACTTGTTTCGGGGGCTGCACTATTAGTTTCCGGCTACTCAGCAATACAATATAGACTGGCCAATGAAAATGCCAAAAAAGCTCTCATTAAAGCTGATGAGGCTCATTCGACTCAAAAGGCTGCTTTAAGCTTACAAGAAGCAGCACTGGAAAGTCAGATCACTAGCAGTATTGCAACTGCTGCGGGAATGGTACAACAAGCCGCATTGGCATTATCCAATATAGCTGAAAGCGCCCATAATTATGGCATTTTTAAAAAAAACTATACTACGGCGCAAGAAGTCTGGCTAAATGCTCATGATCAGGCATGTATGAGTTACCGTGAAGATAAATTAAATAAAGGCACCTTCAAAAAAACATATCAAGTTCCGATTAGGTCTATTGTAGAAAGTGAAGATTTAGAGCACTTCTTTAATCCTGCAGATAGTTCGAAATACCAATCAATCCTTACTGTTTACCGCGAGTGGGAAACGTCACAACGATGATACTACTTTTAGCCAGATAAAATTTATCTGGCTTTGATTAAATTAATTTCTACTACAACCGAAATTACGATCACCCTCACCAAATATCTTTGTATCAAGTTTAGTTAGATAATCCAGCCGGAAAAGAAGATCATTATATATGATGTCAAAATCAGGCGCATTCACGTTAAGTACATACCGACAATTTTCCGGAAAATGAACAAGCTCACGACAATCCTCAACTTCTAATCTGAGAGCACTGTACCAGGCTCTAACTATCAGATTGCGAAGTGTACCATTATGCTTAAGATGTCCTAAATGGTAGTAAGCATCCTTGTTGAAGAATAAGCAAATATGGAAATGGCATTTACCACTCTTCGAATATTCTCTTGCCCAGACATTACGCACAACATTTTTGTTAACTCTGATCCCTGCAAACTTTCTGCGATATTCATGTGCTTCCAGAATCGCTTTAAACGAATCTAGGAAGCGTGATATTGCACCTGGCTCAAGGTTAGGAAAACAGCATACCGTATCACCATTATCCAAAATAGGTGGGTAATGAAGATCCAATCTTAATGCCATTGTGCGAGGGAACTGATTGATAGTATTACTAACTGTCTGAGCAATTCTATCCCGATAGGCAAGTATGTGATCGCCATGAGTACCTTGATATAATTCCATAACATATCTCCGATGTAACTATCCCTGTGATAGCACAGGGATATATTAGTAATTGTTTATTGGAGGTTGTTTATCTGATAGTCCTAGTCAACTATATATTACCTTTCCTACATTTAAATTTAGATAAAAGGTAGCCACAGTCTCTAATGACTGAAAAAAAACAACTCTGCAATTAGTTACAACCAACAAACAGCCTATTAGACTTATCTACTCATACGTCGCGCTAAATAACATCCAAAGTACTTGCTGGTTGGATAAAAAGAGTTTTACCTTTTTTATAGGCATTTATCTTACCCTGAGAGTAAAGGATACTTAATAATTCATTTGCTATACTACGTTTCCTAAACCGATCTGGACCATTTTGCAATATGGTATTTTTCCTCATATAGGGTATGAAATTTCGATTGCAATACTCTTTTATCCACCAATAAAGCTCATCTGCATCGGTATTAACCATATTTACCTCCTGCGGTTTGGAAAATAACTTTATATACTCATTGACGTACCAACTACTTATCTCTATAGCAGCGTCTACAGCAGTAAGAGATATATCACCTTCATCACCATTGAAATAGTGTAACAATGCAGCAATTCTTGCCATGTTTTCAGCGACTTTAGATGCGTAATCTTTAAAGTCTGAGAGAAAACCAATTAGCCGCATTTCTGTTTCAACTTCATTATAAAATGCAATCCACTTCTGTCCTGCATCTGGCGAGAAATGCAAGCAAATGCGTTCATCTTTATTTGCAATACTCTCGTTGACGATCTCCATTAGTCGTTCATGGAACAGAGGTAAATGTTCACTTGAAACAACAGGGTTAGTTATTTGTCTATATCCTTGTGTTGAGAATGGACGACTAATAAGCGTACGAGCAAAAAAACCTATCCCTTTTGCTACATCCCCTTTTCTTTCAATATATCTATTGATAACTACAGGCTGAACCTGCAGGGATAATGTCAATCTGGCATTTTTTATTAACCTCTCAGGTGCATTTTTCCTTTCTACCGAATACGTTGCGCCATCCCACATTTTGTTTATAAACGGTAATTCATTTAATGCATAACCATTAAATATGGTCCCAGCCTCATCTGATAAAATTCCCACTGATCGCCAGTCATCACAGAGATACTCTTTTATCGCCGCTGTTGTGGTATCATTAAACGTCAACTTGTATCTGACAGGTTCCACAGGATAACTATCTTGCAGCATATTCAGACTTCGACGTGTTATGGTTGGATCTTTTCCACCTCGGATCTCTGACTTCAGTTTTGATATCAAGGCTTTCTCTTCCGCCTTGAAAATCCTTACGTTATACTGCCACTTAGTTATTTCCTGTTTATATAGATCAAATAACTGTTCCTCTAGTTGGTAAATGGGCTTCATTAACAACTTACTTACCGTACTTTTCCGTTCTCCTGATTCCGCAATTGTCACAATAAAAAGTGATGTCGGACCACGTAGATTATTCAACCTACAAACATCAATTCTGTTCTGGCAAGCAAGAGAAATGACACCAAGTATCTCTGCTGCAACCATGGGAAGTGGTGCCTGAGTATGTTGCACTACCTCATAGATTGCATGTCCCACTCTTGCTGGGAACACATGTATGGGGAACTCCCGATCTCCCGACATAAAGCCTCATCATCATTTAATGTTAAAAGTGCCTCCGGTTGAGTTGCTATTCCGCTATTAATAGTGGAAATAGCAAGATGCATTCCCAACCATTAGATGAAAAATACTAAAAAACCATGGTTCTTAGCGTTCATTAATCCAGTAGAGTAGATCGCTAAGCAACCAGCCACACGACTTAGCCCCAAGTGATTTACGTCGAGGAAACTTCCCAACCCTTTCGAGCTTCCAGACTGTTGAGCGAGAAATCGAAGTGATATACTGGCGCTCCTTTTCCCGCACCAGACGGTCACCTTTCTCACCGTAGACATGCAAGATTTGCAGTCGTTGTTCAGGGGTTGGAATGATAGATGTTGTATTCATACTGCCTCCTTTGTTTTGGTGGAAGCAGTTTGTACGATTAAGATAAAAATATAAAGAAGATAGGTGCTCACTTCATTATCGCGCAATGGACACCTTATTGAGCACCTTATTGAGCAGAAAGTAACTTGATATCTTTTAGATAGTGTTTTAATTGTGACCCAGTAATTCCCCCAGGGAAATTTAATTTTTCAACTTCATCTAACAATGAGCTGATTAGCAATTCCAGAATCACATCAGGATTTTCATCCCAATAGTGCTCCTTAGCAATCAGATATATAATTTCGTCTTTTTCAGAAGACCACCGTCCATTTTTCATTTGAACAGATAAAGTACCATCATCATTTGTAAACTCATTAAACCATCGAGAAATGCTTGAGCGGCTTATTTTTTTAATTTCTTTGCAATGCTTTTCCCTGTAAAAGTTCAATATATCCGCTGCGGTTAAAAACAAAAGCTTGTCATTATTGGATTTACAATATTTATTAATTAGAAGAATGACAATAACATTTTGAATGTAACTTTTCTCCATTGCAACAAACTCATTGCTTTGCGGTGCAGTTAATTTAAGAAGTTTTTTATAGCTGGCGCTATCAATCTGTAAGTCAGAGTGAGATATTAAATTATCCTTATTAAAAATTAGATGATCATTGTCATCACGTCCATACACTATAACCTCACCAGGAATACTCCCCCAAACATCATTCGCATTCCTAAGGTTATAATTATCTCTTACCAAGTGGGTCATTTTGGTAGGTTTGATTTTCCAAAAGCCACTAGCATACCCATCATAGGCATATTTAAAAAATGAACTACCGCTAAAAACTGGGTACTCATTTATTTCAGATTGCCCACAAGGAATAAACTTCCTTACTTTAGATTGAGGACTTGTTTCATGTTGATAAAAATCCCTACCAACACTGATATCAAACG
>OKVM01000446.1_pt1 | contig 19579 bp, 17 predicted proteins | sample 1606841 | NCBI WGS metagenome assembly OKVM01 (sample SAMN03281010, study PRJEB24777) | human gut metagenome | isolation source: fecal sample PR157 from 1 month old male Malay infant, caesarean delivered... | reverse complement strand
ATGTTTAAACCGGAACTCCTTTCCCCGGCGGGAACGCTGAAAAATATGCGTTACGCTTTCGCTTATGGCGCAGATGCCGTGTATGCGGGCCAGCCACGTTACTCCCTGCGCGTGCGCAACAACGAATTTAACCACGAGAATTTGCAGCTCGGCATTAACGAAGCCCACGCGCTTGGCAAAAAATTCTATGTGGTCGTGAACATTGCGCCGCATAACGCGAAACTGAAAACCTTTATTCGCGATCTTAAACCGGTTGTGGAAATGGGGCCGGATGCGCTGATCATGTCCGATCCCGGGCTTATCATGCTGGTACGTGAAAACTTCCCGGAGATGCCGATTCACCTTTCGGTGCAGGCCAACGCCGTAAACTGGGCAACGGTGAAATTCTGGAACCAGATGGGGCTGACCCGCGTTATTCTTTCCCGCGAACTGTCACTGGAAGAGATTGAAGAGATTCGTCAACAGGTGCCGGAAATGGAGATCGAAATCTTCGTACACGGCGCGCTGTGCATGGCCTACTCCGGTCGTTGCCTGCTCTCTGGCTACATCAACAAGCGCGATCCGAACCAGGGAACCTGCACCAACGCCTGCCGTTGGGAATATAACGTGCAGGAAGGGAAAGAAGACGTCGTGGGCAACATCGTCCATAAATACGAACCTATTCCGGTACAGAACGTCGAACCGACGCTGGGTATCGGCGCACCAACCGACAAAGTGTTTATGATCGAAGAGGCTCAGCGTCCGGGCGAATACATGACCGCGTTCGAAGATGAACACGGCACCTACATCATGAACTCGAAAGATCTGCGCGCCATTGCTCACGTTGAACGCCTGACCAAAATGGGCGTGCACTCACTGAAAATCGAAGGCCGTACCAAATCCTTCTACTACTGTGCGCGTACCGCTCAGGTTTATCGCAAAGCGATCGACGATGCCGCTGCGGGCAAGCCGTTTGATCCGCAACTGCTGGAAACGCTGGAAGGCCTGGCGCATCGCGGTTACACCGAAGGCTTTCTGCGCCGCCACACGCATGATGACTACCAGAATTACGAGTACGGTTACTCTGTTTCTGAACGTCAGCAGTTCGTGGGTGAGTTCACCGGCGAGCGTAAAGGCGCCCTTGCCGCCGTTGCCGTGAAGAACAAATTCTCCATCGGCGACAGCCTGGAGCTGATGACGCCGCAGGGGAACGTCAACTTCACTCTGGAGCATATGGAAAACGCCAAAGGTGAAGCAATGCCGGTGGCGCCTGGCGATGGCTACACCGTCTGGATGCCGGTGCCGCAGGATATGGATCTGAATTATGCGTTGTTAATGCGTAATTTTTCCGGCGAATCCACGCGGAATCCACACGCTAAGTAGTTAATCCACGTTATTTTTTCATTATGGGAAGATTCTTAGAAATCGATCACATACCGCCTCGTTCATTACGGGTATTATCCGAGGCGCTGAAAAACATAACCCATAAATGCTAGCTGTACCAGGAACCACCTCCTTAGCCTGCGTAATCTCCCTTACGCAGGCTTATTTTTTATCTCATCGTTGCGCACTGGAAAAGAGCCATTCCCTCCAGTATCCACATCTTAGTTGTTCCATTCTCGTTTCACATCCATGTGTTTTTGGCGACACACGCCTTGCTCACTCAGCGCCGTTCCCCTATAAAAATAGAGGTTTAATTTGACAATATAGGGTTAAAACCCTATATTTAAGACCTGCCATGTAGGGTGTGCTCTTTAACAATTTGTTTTACAGGGGATGTTTTATGACCCAGATATTCTGGACGGGTAGAGCCGTTAAGGATCTGCGAAAGCTACCTGCTGATGATCAAAAAGCTGTACGTGAGAAAGTAAACGCCATGCAGTTATACCCAGACATTAGCTCTCTGGATATCAAAAAACTCACGGATCAAGACGGGCAGTACAGATTAAGGGTGAAAAGCTATCGAGTTCTCTTCGTATTTGTAAACGGAGAACCGCTGATCGTTGAAATTCAGCGCATATTACGCCGTAGCTCATCAACCTACTGACAGACGGCGGGGAAACCCGCCCGTTTCCCTCTGTAAACAATTTGTTAATTAACCGACAACAACTATTAGCATGTAAATGTAAAAAAGGTAATCTTATGGCCGCTATCCAATTTATTACAGACAGTCGAGGCCGCAGAGTCTCTGCTGTTGTGCCAATTGACCTCTTCGAAAAGTTAGTTAGCGACAGAGATCTTGATGAACTGTATGACACTGTACAAGACGAATCAGGCGCATCTGATAATGTTCGTTACCCCAACGAAGTGATCAGCATACTTTCTGAGCGAAATTGCACCATGCAAGCGGCATGGCGCATTTACAGAGGGATGACGCAAAAACAGGTTGCGGAAGCCCTGGGCATCAAACAGGCGACTGTCTCAGAGTTTGAGAAGTCAGAACGCCCACGTAAAGATAACATCGAAAGATTAGCAAAACTGTATAACTGCGCTCCCGAGCAACTCATCCTCGAATAGCCCAAAAAGCCCCGGTTTCCGGGGCTTTTTTGGCTGAGTCTTTATCCTTTCCTTTACGCTCCTGATTCATTTTCAGCCTGTTCTGACCTTTCCGCGCCTTTTCTGCTATACACTTTCAACAGGTTAACGACAGAGGCAAACAAAGGATGGCTACGTTTCCCGCCAGCTTACTGATTTTAAATGGCAAAGGCGCTGATAATCAGCCCCTGCGCGACGCGATAGGGCTACTTCGCGATGAGGGCGTGGAGATTCACGTCCGGGTTACCTGGGAAAAAGGCGATGCCCAGCGTTATGTTGATGAAGCCCGACAGCTTGGCGTTGAGACGGTCATTGCGGGCGGCGGCGACGGCACCATCAATGAGGTTTCCGCCGCGCTGATTCAGTGTCAGGGCGGCAACGTTCCCGCGCTTGGCATTTTGCCTCTGGGCACGGCCAATGACTTCGCCACCAGCGCCGGCATCCCGGAAGCGCTGGATAAAGCCTTAAAACTGGCGATTGCCGGTAACGCGGTTGCGATCGATATCGCTCAGGTCAACGATAAAACCTGCTTTATCAATATGGCGACAGGGGGATTCGGGACGCGCATCACCACCGAAACGCCGGAAAAACTCAAGGCCGCGCTGGGCGGCGTCTCTTACTTTATTCATGGGCTGATGCGCATGGACACCCTCAAGCCCGATCGCTGTGAGATTCGCGGCGAGAATTTTCACTGGCAGGGCGATGCGCTGGTGATTGGCATTGGTAATGGTCGTCAGGCCGGTGGCGGACAACAGCTCTGCCCTGGCGCACTCATTAATGACGGGCTGCTGCAACTGCGGATCTTCACCGGGGAGGAGCTGCTTCCGGCGCTGTTTTCCACATTGACGCAGCCGGAAGAGAACCCCAACATTGTCGATGGCGCATCCGCCTGGTTTGATATTCAGGCTCCGCATGAGATCACCTTTAACCTCGATGGCGAGCCGCTCAGTGGTCAGGAATTTCATATTGAAATACTTCCCAACGCGCTGCGTTGCCGTTTGCCGCCAGACTGCCCGTTACTGCGCTAACGAAAAAAGAAAGTAAGCGCAGAGAGGGATAATCAGACCGGCGACATCCCGGAACCTCTGCGCTCACAAACGGGTCATTTACCCTGCGGCCCGAACCGGCGGGGCCAGCGTCTCCAGGAGTTGCGGCATTGACGTGTAGTGCCCGATGGCCTCACTAAAGCAGGGATGCTGGCAGCCGTCAGACACCACGATGGTATCAATTCCGGCGGCCTGCGCGGCGCGAAAACCACTCAGGCTGTCTTCAATCACCAGACACTCTGCGGCGGGCAGGCCCAGCTTTTTCAGCGCGGAGAGATACACCGCCGGGTGCGGTTTGCCGTAGCGTTCATCGTCGGCGCTGCAAATGACGTCAAAATGCCCCCGGAGATTAAGTTTAGAGAGAACAGCCTCAATAACCTGATGGGATGATGACGTAGCCAGCGCAATCCGATACCCCCTGTGGCGAAAATGATGCAATACCGCGTAGACGCCGTCCATCGCTTCGCCTTCCGTTGCAATAAGTCCGGTAATGCGTTTGCGAATGGCCGACTCCAGCACCCCGGGGTCTGTCTGCAACGGGCAGTATTCGCACCAGACGCGGGCAATCTCATCCAGTCGCTTCCCTTTGGTTAACGTTTCACACTCCTCGTCATTAACCGTCACTCCCCAGCCTGCCAGCGCGTCTTTTTGCGCCTGACGCCACAGCCCTTCGGAGTCAATGATGACGCCATCCATGTCGAAAATTACCGCTTTACTCTTCATCATTTGCCGCCTTAAAAAGACCCGGCAGCGCAGCCGGGCCCGACATCATTAAGAAATACCGACCGTTTCGCCTTCACATGCCTCCTGACGCGTGAATCCGGGTTGTTCAACACGAATGAACGGACACAGAATAAACGCCACAATATAGAGCAACGTATACGCAATCACGACGCCAATGGTGCTGAAGTGCGGTAACAACACCACGGCGATCGCCGGGGCGAGGAAGTTGGAAAGCCCAGCCGACAGGTTGTAGACCGAAATCGCGGCTCCTTTATGTTTTGGCTCAAGCGCAGGAAAGACGGCGGCCATCGGCACAAACGCAGCAACGAAGATCCCCAGCGCGATTGCCGGAACCAGCGCCATCGCGAAGTTATGGCCAAAGTGCTGCGGAATGTAATAAAACGCGAGGCTGGAGAGCGCCATCCCAATGCAGCCAAACCAGCGGACAACCTTCATCCAGCCCATTTTCTCTGCCAGTACGCCCCAAAAGACGTTGGAGAAGATGGTTGTGAAGAAGAACGCCGCCCATACCTGTAGCCATTCAGAGGTGGTGAAGCCCAGTTCATCCACAAACATCATCGGCATGACCACCGCAAAACCGAACAGCGATAACGTATTGATAATACGCACGATGCTGGACAACATAATGCTACGGTTGGTGTAAAGCAGCGTGACCGCACGCCCCAGTTCGCTGAACTTTTCACGGGTGGTGAGGTTTTGCATATGGCGCGGCGTTTCAATTTTACGCAGCGAAACCAGCGCGATAACACCGCCGGTCAGGCAGAACGCCAGCGCCAGCCACAGGGTGCCCATTTCGCCAATATGCGGAATGGTAAAACTCGGGATATAACTGCCGAAAACGCCGATCCCAATAGAGTAGACCGCCCAGAACCAGCCCAGCGCGGCGCTGGTGCTGTCGCTACGGACGTTATGCACAATGGCGACGATAAACGCATAAAGGAACAGCGGATACGCCAGACCGCGAATACCGTAAAACAGCAGAATTAAGGCGTAGTTGGACTGACCCAGCCCAAAAACGAGGAACAATACGTGGAATACGCACCACAGCACAAAGCCGATCATCATGGTTTTTTGCGGCGTGATGATCTCTGCCACTACGCCGGATACCCAGGCCGACAGCGCCGCCGCCAGACCATATAGCGTAAAGGCGAAGGAGGCTTCCGCCGGGGTAAAGCCCAGCGCTTTGATGTAGTGCGACAAAAATGCCAGCTCGAAACCATCACCAGTCATGAATACGGCGATGGCGATATACCCCCAGACCAGACTTAAGGGTAATCCCAGCCATTGTTTGTTAGTTAACGACATATTGACCTCGTTTTAGGGTGCAGGGAGCCACTCCGGTACATTCACCGGAGGGCTTTTGTTATAGAAATTATTGATTTCGATAGTTCAGGTCGTTTCGGTACAGTGCGTTAAACTGCTGATAACGCTGCATTAGCGCCGTATGGCGAACCGGATCGCCATACCAGGTTTTGTAGACTTCCGGTTTTTCGCAAACGGACGCCAACGGTTTACCTGCCGCAAGGCACGCCAGTCGCGCCGCGCCCAGCGCGCCGCCGGTTTCTCCGCCTTTGTGCGTCACCACGGGCATATCCAGAATATCTGCCAGCAGTTGCGCCCAGAACGGACTTCGGGCGCCGCCGCCCACCAGCGAACATTGTTCGATATTTGTACCGCTCTCCTGCAAAACACGAAGCCCGTCAGCGATGCCGAAACTGACGCCTTCCAGCACCGCATACCCCATCAGCGCGCGCTGGCTGGAGTGCGTCAGCCCCCAGAACATGCCCCGGGCGTCAGGATCGTTATGCGGCGTGCGTTCGCCGGAAAGGTACGGCAGGAACATCGGCGCGCTGGCTTTTTCCGCATCGCTTAACTGCGCGATTTCTTCCAGCAGTTCCATTTCCGTTGTCCCTACCAGACGGCAGAACCATTGCAGACAGCTGGCGGCGCTGAGCATTACGCTCATCTGGTGCCACAAATTCGGCAGGACGTGGCAAAAAGCATGTACTGCGGATTGCGGCGCGGGACGGTACGCGTCCGTCACCACAAACAGCACGCCGGACGTCCCCAGTGAAATAAACGCATCGCCGGGCGATACCGCGCCAACGCCAATAGCGCTGACCGCGTTGTCTCCGCCGCCCCCGGCGACCACCACCGAAGGGTTTAACCCCCAGCGTTGCGCGACGACGGGATCGAGCGTGGCAGAAATATCGCAGCCTTCCACCAGCTCCGGCATATTGGCCCGCGTCAGTCCGCATTTCTCCAGCAGCGCATCCGACCAGTCGCGCTTCTCGACGTCAAGCCACAGCGTCCCTGCTGAATCGGACATGTCGGAGACTTTTTTACCCGTCATTTTGAAACGCAGATAATCCTTCGGCAGCAGCACCGTTTCGATGCGGGCAAAATTCTGCGGTTCATGGCGACGCACCCACAGCAATTTCGGCGCGGTAAACCCCGGCATCGCCAGATTACCGGCAACCTGATGCAGCTCTGGGGCAATTTCTTCCAGCTCCGCACACTCCTGGGCGCTACGGGTGTCATTCCACAGAATCGCCGGGCGGATCGTATTCCCGGCGGCATCAAGCAGTACCGCGCCATGCATCTGACCGGAAAGACCGATCGCCTTAATCGCCTGCCAGTGATGACCACATTTCTCCCGCAGGGTGGACATCAGATACTCCGTCGCGTCCCACCAGGCTTCCGGTGATTGCTCTGACCAGTGTTGATGGGGCCGCTGAATCGTCAGCGGCGCGCTATGGGTGGCGACAATGTCATTATTTTCATCAATGACCAGCGCCTTCACTTCAGATGTGCCGAGATCGATACCCAGATACATAGCCACCTCTCAGTTAATCAGCGTGTGAACAGCGGCGATTTTCTCGCGCAGCAGCGCGGCGAAATCATCACGTTCCGTCAGGTCGCCAAACAGCGCTTTATCACTGGCATACGCCGCGATCGGATCGGCGGATTCAAACATGGCATGTACCGCTGGCGCATCCAGAATGCCGTCCTGGTACTCATAAGGCAGCGTGCCCTTGTGCCACTGCTCCATAAAGACGTAAAACAGTGCGGGCAGCATAGCGGTAGCGTTCGGCCGTGCACCGCGCTGATAGCACTCGCGCAGCGTCGGCGCAATCATCGCCGGGATTTTCGAGAATCCGTCGGCGGCAACGCGCTGGTTGGTATCCTGAATATGCGGGTTGGTAAAACGCTTAAGCACCACATCACGATAGGTCGGGAGATCGATGCCGTTATCTCCCAGGCAAGGGATCACGTCTTCCGTCACGTAGCGGTCGGCAATCTGGTAGATAAAGTCCGTCAGGGTGCTTTCATGAATATACTGCTGGCCGATTAACGTACCCGCCCACGCAATGCAGCTATGTGATGAGTTGAGGATGCGGATTTTCGCCTCTTCATACGGGATAACAGACGTCACCAGCTCCACACCGACATTTTCCAGCGCAGGACGCACATCGCGGAAACGATCTTCAACCACCCACTGGATAAAGGTTTCGCCCATTACCGGCGCTTTATCATCAATGCCCGTCTGCGCTTTGATACGCGCCGGAAGATCGGCTGCCGGACGCGGCGTGATGCGGTCCACCATCGTATTCGGGCAGGTCGCATTGGCGCTAAGCCAGTCAATCACCGCCTGTTTGCCGGTCAGCTGTAAAAACTCAACCAGACCATCGTGGAACCGTTCACCGTTGTGACGCACGTTGTCGCAGTTGAGCAGCGTCAGCGGCCCTGCGTTATTGGCCATACGCGCTTCCAGAATGCAGGTAATGACGCCGTAAATCGTTTTACAGCCGCCGTTGAGATCGCTCGCCAGATCGGGGTTATTCACTTCCAGCTTGTGGCTGGTGTTCAGGTAGTAGCCCCCTTCCGTCACGGTAAAGGCAATCACTTTGGTCTGCGCTCTGGCGCCTTCGGCAATCAGCGGCTGCAAATCCGCCTGCCACGGCAGCAGTTTCTGAATCGACGTGATCTCTTCGTACTCACGTTCGCCCTCCGGGCTGACCGTTTCCAGCACATAACGACCGTTTTGCGCCGCCAGCGCCTGCACAACGTGCTCGGCGTCATTGCGAATATTACCGGCGGCAATGTGCCAGCGCGTATCGCCGGAAGCGATCAGACGATGCAGATACCACGCCTGATGGGCGCGGTGAAAAGAACCTAAGCCAATATGAAGCCATGTGTATTGATCGTTCATTGTTCTGCTCTCCAGTGAGGTTATGCCTGCACTCTAGTCGATCATTTGTATTAAATAAGAGCCGTAGATCACAAAAGAGCAATTGCTCTATAAAATTACAAATGACCACAAAAGAGCAAAGAGCTTGCCTCAATCCTGAGCACCCGCCAGAATGACCTTATCGGTTGAGGGAAATTAACGCCCCAACGCCACTCTTAAGGTAGGGAAACGTGAGCAAAGAAGATGACATCAGGCTGGATCAGAAAGTCCGGGCCGCATGGATGTACTACATTGCGGGTTTAAACCAAAGTGAGATAGCCAGCCAGCTTGGGACGTCAAGACCGGTGGTACAACGCCTTATCGCTGCGGCGAAGGAGGAAGGCATTGTTTCGATTGGTCTCCACCATCCTGTCGCGAACTGCCTCGATTACGCGCAGCTTTTGCAGGAAAAGTATCAGTTAATTAACTGCAATATTGTTCCCGCCTACAGCAGCGAAAGCACCCTCGACAGCGTAACCTTTGGCTGTTATCAACTGATGGCCCGCTACTTACAGGGCGACAAACCGACGGTAGTCGGCATTGGTTCCGGGTTGACGCTGAAAAAAACCATCAAACGCATTGATTTCGACAGTCGCAATACGCGCTGCGTGGCGTTGATCAGCGCCATGAACGAACACGGACAATGTAACTATTACGACGACGTCCCACTGTTGCTGGCGCGTAAAATTCAGGGCAAATATTACCAGTGGCCCGCGCCACGCTATGCGCAATCCTGTGATGAATACGAGATGTGGTGCACCAGCCGTCTGTTTCGCAACGTCTCTGCCGTCGCCGAAGCGTCGGAGGTCATTTTTGTCGGCATCGGCGCGCTGGGGAAACAGAGCCCTATCTTCAAAGACGGTTTTATCAATGAGGCGCAACTGGACGAACTGACCGCGCGCGGCGGCGTAGGGGAAATACTTGGCCGCTTTATTGACGCAGACGGCAACGTAGTGGATAGCCTCATCAACCGCTACATCACCAGCTACGATATACGCCAGAGCCAGTGTCCGCGTATTGCGGCGGCCTGCGGTGAAGATAAGCGCCCTGCTATCCTCGCCGCACTGAAAGGCGGCTGGATCAACGGCCTGGTCACCGATGAACATACCGCGCGCTGGTTGCTGACGCGCTAACGCGCCATGTTCTGGCTGGCGATCAATTCCGGCGGGATCTCAATACGACGTATTGTGGTGTCGCCGGAATCCACAATCTCAAACACTTTGTCCAGCATGGCTGGCACATCCTGGCGCACCATATCGATATCGTGCCCCAGCAGAGAGACAAACGGGTCCCAGTCAAAACAGCCCATTGGCGGCTGATGGCTTCCCGTCTGCCCGTTCTGCGCCAGCCAGCGCACCACCCCTTCGAGCGAAATTGTCGAATTAACAAACAGCCCCGGCAGCGGAATATCAGGCGACGGATAGACCGATTTCAGTAACCCTTCCACCCTTGCGGAAGAATACCCCGTAACCAGTTGCTGCGTTTCCGGCACCGTCAATCCACACGCTTTATGCGCGTCGAGGAAGCCGCGCAAGCGTTCGGCGGTGTTGTTATCGGTGATTCGCCCCCCCACAAACGTCAGCGGAGCCAAAACGCCATACCGCTTTTGGCTGCTGGCGAGAATGCTTTCCGTCAGCGCTTTAGCCCCCGCATAGTTATCCGAAATAATCGACGGCGCCAGCGTTCCGGGCAGATCGAGGTTCAGCGTGGGCACACCCGCCTGATGACACATCTGCGCGATCTTATCCGGGTGCGTCGCCCCGGTGGCGATAACCCAGTCCACCTGCCAGGAGAGCATCGCCCTCGCCGCTTCAACCTCCAGCTCCGGTTGACGCCGCGTACAGGTAATGATGGGCAGCAGCCCCCTGGCACGCGCCATCTCTTCAAACTTTTCAGCAATGGAGCCAAAGTAGCGGTTGTCGTATTTCGGGACAATCATCCCGATGACATTCGATTTCTTACTGCGAAGCAGGCTGGCCTGTCGGTTCACCGCATATCCCTGCTCTTCAGCAATCCGGGTCACCTTCTCCGCCAGCTTTGCGCTAATGCGTCGCTTCTTCCAGTTGCCATTCAAAATTGCGCTCACCGCGCTGGCGGAAACCCCGGTTAACTCTGCCAGGTCGTAGATGGTTGTTTTCTTCGTTTTCTCAACGCGCGTCACAAAATCGCCTCTTCATTTTGAATGTCTCTTGCTGAGGAAATAAACAAGTGCTAGATCAGCTTCATCGATTGAGCAATATGCTTCACACGCCAGTCAGAACGCCCCCGTTCTTCGCGCAGAAGCAAATACACCTTAAAAATCACCTATGCATAAAGGATTATAAAATGAATCACTCTGTCCCCTCCATGAATACTTCCCTCAACGGCAAGGTTGCAGCCATTACCGGCGCAGCCTCCGGTATCGGCCTTGAATGTGCGAAAACCCTGCTTGCCGCAGGAGCAAAAGTGGTCCTGATCGACCGAGAAGGCGAGAAGCTGAAGAAAATCGTCGCGGAACTGGGCGATAACGCGTTTGCGCTGCAAATCGACTTGTTCAATACCGGGCAGGTCGACAACATGCTGGCAGGCATTATCGAGCTGGCCGGTGGGCTGGATATTTTCCATGCTAACGCAGGCGCTTACATTGGCGGACCGGTCGCCGAGGGCGATCCTGACATCTGGGATCGCGTACTGAACCTCAACATCAATGCCGCATTTCGCTGCGTCCGCGCCGTATTGCCGCATATGATTGCGCAAAAATCCGGCGATATCATTTTCACCAGTTCTATCGCTGGCGTTGTACCGGTCATCTGGGAACCTATTTACACGGCCTCCAAATTTGCCGTTCAGGCCTTTGTCCATACGACCCGCCGTCAGGTGTCCGAACATGGCGTACGCGTCGGAGCGGTGCTGCCGGGGCCGGTAGTGACCGCACTGCTGGACGACTGGCCGCAGGCGAAAATGGAAGAAGCGCTGGCAAATGGCAGCCTGATGCAGCCGATCGAAGTCGCAGAATCGGTGCTGTTTATGGTCACTCGTTCGAAAAACGTCACTGTTCGCGATCTGGTTATCCTCCCCAACAGCGTTGATCTGTGAGGAAAAGCGCCATGAACAGCTTACAGAAAACCGTTATCGGCGTGGATGTTGGTTCAGGCAGCGTCCGCGCAGGCATCTTCGACCTGAGCGGCACGTTGCTCTCTCATGTCACGCAAAAAATCACGACCACTCACCGGAGCGGCAGCCGCGTGGAGCAGTCCAGCCAGGAGATCTGGCAGGCCGTTTGTCACTGCATCCGGGAAGCGCTCAGGCAGTCCGGCGCGGCGCCGGAAAGCGTGGCGGGGATCGGTTTCGACGCCACCTGCTCGCTGGTGGTTCTGGATAAAAACGGCGCGCCGCTCCCCGTGAGCGCCGAGGGCGATGCGGCGCAAAACATCATCGTCTGGATGGACCATCGCGCGACTGAACAGGCTGAACGCATTAACGCCAGCCAACATCCGGTGCTGAACTATGTCGGCGGGAAAATCTCACCGGAAATGGAAACGCCTAAGATTTTATGGCTGAAGGAAAATCGCCGCGAGGTGTACGAAAACGCATGGCAATTTTTCGACCTTGCAGACTTCCTGACCTGGCGCGCCACCGGCGACCTTGCCCGCTCCATCTGTACAGTCACCTGCAAATGGACCTGGCTTGCTCATGAAAACCGCTGGGACCCGGACTATTTCCGCACGATCGGGCTGGCAGAACTGGCTGATGACGAGTTTGCCCGCATCGGACAGCGCATCGTGCCGCCGGGTACGCCCTGTGGCGACGGCTTAACCGCGCAGGCGGCGCAGGAGATGGGCCTGCCTGCGGGCACGCCGGTCGCCGTGGGTCTGATTGACGCCCATGCGGGCGGCATCGGGACTGTCGGCGTTGAAGGCGGCGCCCTCAATAATATGGCATATGTATTTGGCACTTCATCCTGCACCATGACCTCAACGAACGATCCCGTTTTCGTTCCCGGCATCTGGGGGCCGTATTACAGCGCGATGGTGCCAGGGCTCTGGCTTGTTGAGGGAGGGCAAAGCGCCGCGGGCGCGGCTATCGATCAGCTATTGGCATTTCATCCCGCCGCCGAAGACGCGCGGAAACTGGCGCAGGAGGCAGGATTACCGCTGCCGGTTTATCTTGCCGATCGGGTGTCAGAAAAAGCGCCGCAGGCGTCGGACGCCGTCATGCTGGCGGCGGGTATTCATGTTGTACCGGAGTTTTTAGGCAACCGCGCGCCGTTTGCCGACCCGCACGCACGCGCCGTTATTTGCGGATTGGGTATGGAACGTGACCTGGACAATTTACTGGCGTTGTATGTGGCGGGACTGTGCGGTATCGGTTACGGTTTGCGGCAAATTATTGATGCGCAGAATGCCTGCGGCGTACGGAATAAAAATATCGTGATTAGCGGCGGCGCGGGTCAGCACCCTCTGGTGCGGCAACTATTAGCCGATACCTGCGGACTTCCGGTATTAACCACCCAGTGCAGCGAGCCCGTTTTATTAGGTTCCGCAATCCTTGGCGCCGTCGCCGGAAATATTTCCCCCTCGGTTGCCGAGGCCATGACGCAGTTTACGCATGTGGATACCTGTTATTACCCACAGACAGCGTATCAGCCATTGCATCATCGTCGTTACGAGGCCTATAAGCAGTTGCAACACATGGCGAAAATGCTCAGAGAGTGATTTTTGCGCCGTCCTGATAACCAATACCCCTCCCCGAAAACCTGGGGAGGGGTACGTGACATCAGGCAATCGTCACTTTATTGTCCAGGTAGACGTCCTGCACAGCGTTAATCAGTTTCACGCCATCCGCCATTGTTTTCTTGAAGGCTTTACGCCCCAGAATCAGGCCCATGCCGCCCGCGCGTTTGTTGATAACCGCAGTACGCACAGCGTCGCTGAGATCGGTCTCACCGCCCGCCGCGCCGCCGGAGTTAATCAGCCCCGCGCGCCCCATATAGCAGTTGGCTAACTGGTAACGCACCAGATCGATAGGGTTATCGCTGGTCAGCTTGCTGTAAACACGATCGTCGGTGTAGCCGAAATTCACCGCCTTATAGCCGCCGTTATTTTCCGCCATTTTTTGTTTGACGATATCTGCGCCAATCGTCGCCGCCAGGTGGTTAGCCTGCCCGGTCAGGTCGGCGGAAACGTGGTAATCCACGCCGTCTTTTTTAAATGCAGAGTTACGCAAGTATGCCCACAGGACGGTCACCATCCCCAGCTCATGCGCACGTTCAAAAGCGGCGGAAATCTCTTCAATCTGACGACGCGACTGCTCAGAACCAAAGTAAATGGTCGCGCCAACGGCCACGGCGCCCAGATTGAACGCCTGCTCAACGCTGGCATAGAGCGTTTGATCGTACTCCGTTGGGTAGCTCAACGTCTCGTTGTGGTTCAGTTTGACGAGGAACGGAATGCGGTGCGCATAACGGCGTGAAACCGATGCCAGTACCCCATACGTCGAGGCCACGCAGTTACAGCCTGCTTCAATAGCCAGTTCGACGATATTCTTTGGATCAAAATAAAGCGGGTTTGCGGCAAACGACGCCCCGGCAGAATGTTCAACGCCCTGATCGACGGGCAGAATGGAGAGGTAGCCCGTTCCGGCCAGACGTCCGGTATTATACAGCGTCTGCATGTTACGCAGTACGGCAGGCGGACGGTTGTTATCAACCATCACGCGGTCTACGTAGTCATGTCCGGGTAAATAAAGTTGGTCAGAAGGAATGGTCATACAACGATGCTGTAAAAGGCTGTCGGCGTCTTTGCCAAGCAACTGCGCAATATCAGTCATAGCTATGCTCCCGTAAGTTCCGATTGAATACCGGAATGTGGATTGTCCTGACCCGCGTTTTGCGGGCAGCAATAAGCCTGGTACTGACCGGCCATTTTTTCCATCTGTAGCGCATTTTTCAGCGCTATCTGCTGGCACGTTTCAGGTACGAAAAAGTGTTACAGCAGTCAAATTTACGCCTCAAAGGTATTTAAAAGGTATTATTAAGTGGTACTGTCATCGCGTACCTTACCTGTCATGAAGGATTTAACGATGAAAACTACAGTGAAACTGTCGTTCATGATGTTCGTGGAGTGGTTTATCTGGGGCGCCTGGTTCGTCCCCCTCTGGCTTTGGTTGAACAAAAGCGGTTTTAGCGCCGGAGAAATCGGCTGGTCTTACGCATGTACCGCGATTGCCGCCATTCTCTCGCCGATTCTCGTCGGCTCACTGACTGACCGCTTTTTCTCCGCACAAAAAGTGCTGGCGGTGCTGATGTTCGCAGGCGCAGTCCTGATGTATTTCGCCGCGCAGCAAACGACATTCGCCGGGTTCTTCCCGCTGCTGCTGGCCTACTCCTTAACCTATATGCCCACGATTGCGCTGACGAACAGCATCGCCTTCGCCAACGTGCCGGACGTCGAGCGCGATTTCCCACGCATTCGCGTGATGGGCACCATTGGCTGGATCGCATCCGGGCTGGCGTGCGGCTTCTTACCGCAAATGCTGGGCTATAACGATATCTCGCCAACCAATATTCCGCTGTTGATCACCGCAGGCAGTTCCGTCCTGCTGGGCGCCTTTGCGTTCTTCCTGCCGGATACGCCGCCAAAAAGCACCGGCAAGCTGGACATTAAAGTTATGCTGGGATTGGATGCGCTGATCCTGCTGCGCGATAAAAACTTCCTGGTCTTTTTCTTCTGCTCGTTCCTGTTTGCGATGCCGCTGGCGTTCTACTACATCTTCGCGAATGGCTATCTGACGGAAGTCGGCATGAAAAACGCCACCGGCTGGATGACGCTGGGCCAGTTCTCCGAAATCTTCTTTATGCTGGCGTTACCCTTCTTCACAAAACGCTTTGGCATTAAAAAGGTCTTACTGCTTGGTCTTATCACTGCGGCAATCCGCTACGGCTTTTTTGTTTACGGCGGCGCGGAAGAATATTTCACCTATGCCCTGCTGTTTCTTGGCATTTTGCTGCACGGCGTCAGTTACGACTTCTACTATGTTACGGCCTATATCTATGTCGATAAAAAAGCGCCTGTGCATATGCGTACTGCCGCTCAGGGGTTGATCACCCTCTGCTGTCAGGGGTTTGGCAGCCTGCTGGGCTACCGTCTCGGCGGCGTGATGATGGAAAAAATGTTTGCCTATAAAGAGCCGGTAAACGGCCTCACCTTCAACTGGGCGGGCATGTGGACATTCGGGGCGGTGATGATCGCCGTGATTGCCGTGTTATTTATGATTTTCTTTCGCGAATCCGACAAAGAGATCACTGCGATTAAAGTGGACGATCGCGATATTGCGCTGACACAAGGGGAAGTTAAATGAAAGCTGAACGTATTCTCGGTGCCCTTTATGGGCAGGCGTTAGGGGATGCGATGGGAATGCCGTCGGAGCTATGGCCCAGAACGCGCGTAAAAGCGCATTTTGGCTGGATTGATCGCTTTCTGCCCGGCCCTGCGGAAAATAACGCGGCCTGCTATTTTAACCGCGCTGAATTTACTGACGATACGTCGATGGCGCTGTGTCTGGCGGATGCGCTGCTGGAGCGCGACGGGCAGATCGACCCGGACCTGATTGGCCGTAACATTCTGGACTGGGCGCTGCGCTTTGACGCCTTTAATAAGAACGTTCTTGGCCCGACGTCGAAAATTGCGCTGAACGCCATTCGTGACGGCAAGCCCGTTGCTGAACTGGAAAACAACGGCGTGACCAACGGGGCGGCCATGCGCGTTTCCCCACTGGGGTGCTTGCTTCCGCCACACGATCTGGATGCGTTTATTGATGATGTGGTCCTGGCCTCCAGCCCGACGCATAAGTCAGACCTGGCTGTTGCTGGTGCGGTCGTTGTGGCATGGGCTATCTCACGCGCGATTGAGGGTGATTGCTGGTCTGATATTGTCGATTCGCTACCGGCTATCGCCCACTATGCGCAGCAAAAACGCATCACGACCTTTAGCGCCTCGCTCTCCGCTCGCCTGGAGATCGCACTGAAGATCGTCCGTGACGCGAACGGCATTGAATCCGCCAGCGAGCAGCTTTACCAGGTGGTTGGCGCGGGCACCAGCACCATTGAATCGGTGCCCTGCGCCATCGCAATGGTCGAGCTGGCCAACACCGACCCTAACCGCTGCGCCATTCTGTGCGCCAATCTCGGCGGCGACACCGACACCATTGGGGCGATGGCAACGGCGATTTGTGGCGCATTGCACGGCGTGGAGGCCATCGAGCCTGCGCTGAAAGACGAGCTGGACGCGGTAAATCAACTGGACTTCATGCGCTATGCCACCGCGCTGGCGCGCTATCGCCAGCAGCGGGAGGCGGTATGAACACAACGCGCCTGCGGGCGTTGCTGCCCGATTTAGCCCGCCGCCAGCCGGTGACGGTCGTGGGTGCGGCGGTCATTGATGTGATTGCCGATGCTTACGCGCTGCCCTGGCGCGGCTGCGATATTGAGCTTAAACAGCAAGGCGTCAACGTCGGCGGCTGCGCGCTCAATATCGCCGTCGCCTTAAAGCGTCTGGGGATTGAGGCCAGTAATGCCCTGCCCCTCGGTCAGGGCGTATGGTCAGACATTATTCGTCATCGCATGGCGAAAGAGGGGTTACACAGCCTGATCGACAACGCAGAGGGAGACAACGGCTGGTGTCTGGCGCTGGTAGAACCGGATGGCGAACGCACGTTTATGTCGTTCAGCGGCGTTGAGAACCAATGGAATGCCGACTGGCTGGCGCAGCTGACAATTCCGCCCGACAGTTGGATCTACTTTTCCGGTTATCAACTCGCCTCGCCATGCGGCGAACTGCTGGTGAGCTGGCTGGAAGGGTTAGAGCGCGTGACGCCGTTTATCGACTTCGGGCCGCGAATCGGCGACATTCCCGACCCGCTAATGGCGCGGATTATGGCTTGCCATCCGCTGGTATCGCTGAACCGTCAGGAGGCAGACATTGCTGCCGAACGGTTTGGCTTTAGTCATGAACCCGACGCGTTTGGCGCCGCCTGGCTTGCGGCGTTTGCCTCACCGGTTATTGTCCGCCACGATAAAGACGGAGCATGGTATTTCAGCCAGCAATCATCCGGCTGCGTGCCCGCATTTGCCACAACGGTCGTCGATACCATTGGCGCAGGAGACAGCCACGCGGGAGGCATGCTGGCCGGGCTGGCATCCGGCTGGGCGCTTGCAGACGCGGTGCTGCTGGGGAACGCGGTCGCCTCCTGGGTGGTAGGCCATCGCGGGGGCGATTGCGCGCCAACGCGCGAGGAACTACTCCTCGCACACAAAAACGTATAGATCGCTGCGACAGTAGCTGATGCTGTATTCAATGGGCCGCTGTTGCTGGTCAAGCGCCACCTGCTTGATCACCAGCACCGGCACTTTGCTGTCCATCTGAATATGTGACTGAAATTCCGCATCCGGCATGCGCGCGCTGACGCGAGAACGTGTACGTTGCGGGAAGATATGCTGGCTGCGGAAATAGTCATACAGCGAGATCCCGATGGCGTCCGCATCATGAATCAGGTGCGCAGGCACCCAGGACTCCTCAATGGACACCGCATCCTCATCCACATAACGGATACGTTTGAGCAAGAACACATCGCTGCCTGCGGCGATCGCCAGTTGCTGCGCCACCTCATCCGGGCATTTCACTACCCGCTTGTTGACCCACAGGGTATCCGGCTTTTTACCGCGCAATACCACCTGCTGCGAAAAACCGCGCGCCTCTTTCAGGGAATATTCGAAGATGTTATTAATCTGCGTTCCGTAGCCACGGGCGCGGGTCACGACGCCTTCTTCTTCCAGCGCCTGCATTGCCTTGCGCACCGTAATACGCGAAACGCCGGTCAACTGGCTGAGATCGCGCTCGCCGGGCAAAATGTTGCCATGCTCAAGAATCCCGCTGCGAACGGCATTTTTGACCGTCTCGGCAAACTTCCTGTACAGCGGCGTGTTATCCACCGCGGCAATTCGTTCATTCAGTTGCGCGATAAGCCGGGTATGCGCTTGTTCCATTTATCTTTTTCCAGGCCGACAAGTCTGGGATCAGTATACTACCATTACCACCACGCATGGAAATGATGTACCGGGCCAATCCCCTCGCCTACCTCCAGCGTATCCGCCTGGGCTAACGCCGCCGAAAGCCAGGTTTTTGCTTCCTGTACCGTATCGGCCCAGTTGCTATGGCGCGGGCGCAGCGCCGCCAACGCCGCCGACAGCGTACACCCGGTGCCGTGGGTATTTTTGGTCATCACCCGTGGGGCGGTAAAACGCTGCTCCCCTTCACGGGTAAAGAGCCAGTCCGGGCTTTGCGCATCATCCAGATGACCACCTTTCATCAGCACGGCGCCACAGCCCAGCGCCAGTAGCGCACGCCCTTGTTCCAGCATTTCCTGCTCCGTGCGGGCGTGCGGCGCATCCAGCAATGCCGCGGCCTCCGGCAGATTCGGCGTGATAATCGACACCTGCGGCAATAACCGGCTGCGCAACGTCTCCACCGCTGACGGAGAAAGCAGCGGATCGCCGCTTTTCGCCAGCATCACCGTATCCAGCACCACGTTTTGCACCTGGTGACGCTGCAAACGCTCTGCAACAGCTTCAACAATATCCGTTTCCGCCAGCATGCCGATTTTGGTGGTGTCGATACGCACATCGCTGAAGACAGAATCCAGCTGCGCTGCGACAAAATCGGGCTCAATGCGGTACACCGACTGCACGCCGCGGGTATTTTGCGCCACCAGCGCCGTAATGACGGAGCAACCATACGCGCCCAGCGCCGAAAAGGTCTTCAAATCGGCCTGAATCCCGGCGCCGCCGCTTGGGTCAGTGCCTGCAATGGTTAACGCGTTAATCCGTTTCATACCTGCTCCTCCGCATTAAGGTGATACAGTGCATCAAGAAAAGCCGGAATAAAGCTCCCGGGCCCCTGACTGCGTTCGGCAGCGATCTGCCCGGCCTGTTTCATCCAGCTACAGGCTGACGCCACATTGTCCAGCGTATTTCCCGGCAGCGCGCAACTGGCCGCCACAACCGCAGATA
>OKVM01000436.1_pt1 | contig 20086 bp, 16 predicted proteins | sample 1606841 | NCBI WGS metagenome assembly OKVM01 (sample SAMN03281010, study PRJEB24777) | human gut metagenome | isolation source: fecal sample PR157 from 1 month old male Malay infant, caesarean delivered... | reverse complement strand
GAAAGCGTGCGTATTGCCTGAAAATCCAGCCAGCTACAGGGTCGTTCGCACGAAATCTTATTTATTCAACAAAGCCCTGAATAACAACAACATCCCCTGCTTGCTGCCCTGAGATGGAAAATACATTCCCTGCATGGACGGTTGTTGCGCCGTCCACGACCTTGAAATTATTTTCCTCAAGCCACGGACCGTAGTCTTTAGCCGAGTTAATGCCTGAATGGCTGGAGGACGCGCCGCCCTGAATTAACGCAATTTTGACATAATGAGCGCACTGCGACTGACCATATTTCAGGTGGTCATCCAGACCACGCTTGAAGCGATTTTCATTATTTCTGGCGATGACCGCTGCATTCGAATTCAGAGTAGTAATGGCACTTACTTTGTTGAACATGTCGTCACCGTTAATTATCGTTACAATGGCCAGTCGCGTTGGATACAAATAAGACTGAGTCTATGAGCCATTTACCATTAGCTCGGACAAGGTTGATTTTATATTTTGACTCACTTTCGCTGTGACCCAGCATCAATTCTATAACGGCTTTGTCTTTATCCAAAGATGAAGCATTCGTATAAATTTCACTCACCCACTCAGGGCAAATATCCTGAACATTCGTGAAGTAGTCAGCCCCTGAGTCATCCTCACTTTTGAGTTTCTGAAGATGTTTTGTTGTAAAGCTGTCTATAGCGCTCTGGCTTTTTTCGAGACCATGCCCAACGTCCGGGTCATTCCAGGCTGTCAGGTAGTCAGCATAAAAATGCTGAACAACAGATTCTGGTGAACTTTCAATTTTCGTCGCCCCGGACACATTTCCGAAACTAAAGCATGAAAAAATGAATAAAAGTAAGGCATAGAATATCGACGTTAATTTTAAATTGGTTTTCATTGTATTCGTCTTTCCTTGTTATGAACGGCTTCACTTCAGAGTGTTTAAGAAATCGACCACTAAATGGTTTTCTGCTCAATCATTAAATGACTTGCTGCTGATTTTGCTTTCCTGAGTGATATCCGTCAGGCTGAAATTGGGTGTTTCGTTGGGAAGGTTTGCGCCTGAGCCTGGTACCAGATAGTCAGACGTCTTCATAATGAACTCACCAGATGAGCCGTGTTCAATGCCGTTCTTACTCAGCATCAGATAAGACCCGCCACCATTAAGCGTCAGTGTTTCCGGGGTGCTGATAATAATTTCGTCTTCACTACTGGTCACCGTCAGCTGTTTTTCAGAAAACAGTGCCATCGTATTATGCTGAGCCTGAATCTCGATGTCTCCCTGGTTAGCAACCAGCTTCGCCCCGTCTTTATGCACAAACAACCCAAGCGCTTTTTCAACGCTCACGGACAGATTTTTCATCGTACCGACATCAAGATGCTGGCCTGCATTGATCATGGTATTGCGGGTGCTGCTGAGCTGAAGGTGTTCACCTGAGGTCAGTGCCACCCCCTGCGGCGCACTCCCCAGCAGGACCGAAGACTGGAGGTCCCTGATTTTGTCGGTTACGAGACTAATCTGGGTATTGATGTCAGAGGCCAGCGCTCCGGCGGCTTCAGCGGCGCTGTTCAGGGCCTGCATCTGGCTGTTGGCCTGGTTAATCTGACTTATCGCAGGCGCCATTTCCAGTACCGGTCCCTGGGCTCTGGCCTGGGCATCCGCCGTCAGGAACAGCCCTTTTGCCGCACGCACTGCGCCATGCTCGTCCGTACGCAGTTCAAAACCGGCGCCGCGCTTTTCACGCTGGCCATTGACCAGGTGTCCCATGTTCAGCTGCGTTTTGCCGTATTCCGTCGCGAGCTTGATATGCTCTTCCTGGCGCTTGTCCTCCATCCGCAGCTTATTGTTCGCCGGCGTGCGCCACACATTCCGCGTATGGTTGTCACTGGTGACGTGGTCCGGGTGTTCTGAATCATGCAGGGCATAAGCGATGTAGGGACGATCCGGGTCAGCGATGTGATGATCGATCAGGCTTTTATCCAGTTTTTCGACTTTCGAGCCTGCCTTGGTCAGGCATTCCAGAAAGACCTGCATACCTGCTGTCAGACGCTCGTCAGCGGTCGCATCGGACATCGCCTGTGCATCTTGCCAGATGTCCAGCGCACTCAGCTCGGAGACAGGATTCAGATTGATTTTCTCAAACAGTGAGGCGTATACACCACCCACAGCAGGACGTTCCAGCACCACGCTTTCCCCGCCAGCAATATTATTTTGTACAGACATGAGCATTCCTTGATTAATCCGTTAAAACAGCATGATGGTTAAGGTTGTTTTGAAGCCAGTGCGGACAGTTCATTTCGCAACTCAGCACTAAGCGACTGGTCAACAACGATTTTTTCCAGCTCTTTTCGGAAAGTCTGGTTATCCAACAGGTTAGCTTTGAGATCGCGAAGCAAGTTGCGCATCGCCAGCATCGCCTTCAGCTGCGGAATTTGGGCAGCCACCTGCTCTGGCGTGAAATCTTTCATGCTCTGGAAAGTCAGCTGAATGTTGTCTTCACCACCATCGTCAGACAGTGTATTTTTTACGGCCAGGTTAACTTTTGGGGAATATTCGGAAAGAACGCTATCAAAATTATTTTTGGTGATGTTAATCTTTTCACGCTCAGATATTGTCGCAGATTCCTGCCCGTTGCTGAAATCACCCGTAACAAGCAATTTCAAGGGTAATTCCATTTTCTTGCTTGCTCCGCCAGTATGCAGGTCAAGCTTCAGGTTAATACGTGCCTTAGGCACCTCGTTCTGAAAACTGTCAGCCATCTAATCATCCCTCTTTGTTTTGCTATGCCAACTTCACGGTATCGTTCTTGATGCGCAATAATAGAATAATGATCGGAACAAAATCAAATACACAGATCATTTATCCGATACAAGAATTTTCTTAAGAATTTTCCTCTAAGACATTATCGCAAATTGCTCAATCAACTCAGAAAAAGAAACTACTCTTTTCTCACAAATCGAATATTTGTATCGCCGAAGGGATTGCAGCCAGAGAGATATTAATAAAAACATCTTATTTTGATTTGCATCACGGCACTATGTCAAAAAACAAGAAAGAACTGCAATATTTTATTGCAGTACGATTAAAAGAAGAGAAAAGTGGGTGATAAAAGACGACTATTCCATTGAGGATATGAATAATAAATAAGATTTTTCACAAAGAAAATTCTTATTTATTAGGTCAGGAAGAAATAAACGAGAAATAATTAATTTGCCGTAACTCAACAATACCATTCTTTTTCGTTACGTCTTCCATCCGATCGCCAGGGCTTCTGCTCTCCGCTCAGTCAGGAAAAACGCTTTCAATGCGACTTTCTATAAAATCTGTAAAATCAAGCACCTCCTTAACTGCCGCTTTTTTAATCAAAAACGAGTAATAGCACATATCGTATAACGGTGCTACATTACGCCGCCCGCCCAAATCAGCTGTGGCCAGGCAACGTCGTAAAGTTCGGTAAAGCCTGCAACCATCACCTTGAAGAACGGTCTTATCGGCACGTCGTATCGCAAACTCTGCGCTACCTTTACAGGCTTCACATAGGTTTTACTATTTTGTCTCAATCCAAATTTCAACGCGCGTTTTTACACCCGCGTTACTGGTTTACATGGTTTGGTCTTGGCGTTCTCTGGCTGCTGGTTCAACTTCCTTACCCTGTCCTGCGTTTGCTGGGGTCGAAACTGGGCAGCGCTTCCCGCTTCTTCCTGAAACGCCGCGAATCCATCGCGCGTAAAAATATTGAGCTTTGCTTTCCGCATTACAATGCCGAAGAGCGCGAGAAACTCATCGCTGAAAACTTCAAGTCTATCGGCATGGCGCTGCTTGAAACCGGCATGGCCTGGTTCTGGCCGGATGAGCGCGTCCGCAAGTGGTTTGACGTGGAAGGGCTGGATAACCTTAAACGCGCACAGATGCAAAAACGCGGCGTGATGGTCGTCGGCGTTCACTTTATGTCGCTGGAATTGGGTGGTCGCGTGATGGGCCTGTGCCAGCCAATGATGGCGACCTATCGACCGCACAACAGTCCGCTGATGGAGTGGGTACAAACGCGTGGCCGCATGCGTTCGAATAAGGCGATGATCAGCCGTAATAACCTGCGCGGTATGGTCGGGGCTCTGAAGAAAGGTGAAGCCGTCTGGTTTGCCCCCGATCAGGATTATGGACGTAAAGGCAGCAGCTTTGCGCCTTTCTTTGCGGTTAAAGATGTTGCGACGACCAACGGCACCTTTGTCATTTCTCGTTTGTCGGGCGCTTCCATGCTGACCGTGACGATGGTGAGAAAAGCAGATAAATCAGGCTATCGTCTGCACATCTCTCCTGAGATGGCTAACTATCCTGAAAACGAGTGCGAAGCCGCGGCGTTTATCAATAAAGTCATCGAAACTGAAATCATGCGTGCGCCAGAGCAGTATCTGTGGATGCATCGTCGTTTCAAAACCCGCCCTATTGGCGAAGCCTCGCTCTATATTTAAGCTCTTCAGAAAGGTTAGTTTCGCTAAGAAACTAACCTTTTCAATCACCTGTCATCCGTTAAGAAACCGTTTTTCATTGCGTCGCTCAAAGTGAATTTATTGCGATGCGAAATCAAACTGTCGCCGTTCCACGACACTCGTAAGTGACGGAAATTATTTAAAAAAATCCCTCTTGTCACCCCTCATTTTTAGGCGTACATTAGCGCCGTCTGGCAACAGGAAAGCACAGAATTCTGAGCTGGAGTCAGCGGCGAAACGGGAAAATTCTCATTTCCGCTTTGACCGGATTTCAGTTCTCTATAATCAGGTGGACTCTGTTTTTAAATGCGTACCACAAGATACGCGGAGCGATGAAACGTGAAATATTTCTTTATGGGCATTTCGGTGATTGTTTTAGTCTGGGCCGGAACCTTTGCCCTGATGATCTAGTGAAGAACATGCAGTCAAAAAAACAGGAGCCATTGGCTCCTGTTTTTTTATGTCATGATGACGCGGGATTTTCAGCCACGCTCTTCGAGGAGAGAAGCCCGTCGGCCCGGAACATACTCTTGATGCCCCTCACCGCCTGACGAATGCGGTCGCTATTTTCAATCAGGGCAAACCGCACATGGGTGTCGCCATAATCACCAAAGCCAATGCCCGGTGATACGCACACCTTCGCATCCTGGAGCAGCTTTTTGGCAAACTCCAGCGATCCCATCGCCGCGTATGGTTCCGGAATTTTCGCCCAGACGTACATGGACGCCTTCGGCATTTCCACCATCCAGCCCGCTTCATGCAAGCCTTTTACCAGCACGTCGCGACGGCGCTTATACTGAGCGGCAATCTCGTGGACGCACTGCTGGTCGCCCTCAAGAGCAGCGATAGCCGCAACCTGCAGCGGCGTGAAGGTGCCGTAATCGTGGTAACTCTTAATTCGCGCCAGTGCGCTCACCAGCGTTTTGTTACCCACCATAAAGCCAATACGCCAGCCCGCCATGTTGTAGCTTTTCGACAGGGTGAAGAACTCTACCGCCACGTCACGCGCGCCCGGGACCTGCATAATAGATGGCGCTTTCCAGCCATCATACACGATGTCGGCATAGGCTAAATCGTGAACCACCAGCACGTCATAACGCTTCGCCAGCGCGACCACTTTCTCGAAGAAATCGAGCTCCACGCACTGGGCCGTTGGGTTCGACGGGAAACCGAGGATCATCATCTTCGGTTTCGGATAGCTTTCGCGAATCGCACGTTCCAGTTCGTTAAAGAAATCGACCCCTTCCACCAGCGGAACCGAACGGACCTGCGCCCCGGCAATCACCGCACCGTAGATGTGGATTGGGTAGCTGGGATTCGGTACCAGCACCGTATCGCCATGATCCAGCGTAGCCAGCATCAGGTGTGCCAGCCCCTCTTTCGAGCCGATGGTGACAATCGCTTCACTTTCCGGATCGATATCAACCTGATAGCGATCCTGATACCAGCGCGAGATCGCGCGACGTAATCTGGGAATACCGCGGGAGGTCGAGTAGCCGTGCGTATCCGGACGCTGGGCAACCGTGCAGAGTTTTTCAACGATATGCGGTGGCGTTGGGCCGTCAGGGTTACCCATGCTGAAATCAATAATATCTTCGCCGCGCCGACGCGCAGCCATCTTCAGTTCAGCGGTGATATTGAAAACATAAGGGGGGAGACGATCGATACGCGTAAAACGGCGTTCAGGACTGAATTCAGCCATAGATTCCTCAGATTAACGTTAGCGCCCGGACCGTCCGAGCGACGCTGCCACCGATGTGGCGTGCTTAGAAAATAACCTGAAAAAAATCACGCTGTCGAGAGGGAAGTGAAAAAAAAGCGATTGCCTGAAAACCGGAACCCGGCTGTGCCGAAAAGCGGAAGCCCCTGGTTCAGGGTTGGCTTTCTGATAGCCGTTATTTAACAGGATGGTATCAAAACAGCTACCTGACGATACGCAGGCTATAAAAAATCAGGACGTGTCCGTTACCGACAGACAATCCCCTTTAGAAATTATGGTTTTTCCTCATTTGATAAACCTGACGGATAGCTGGTCAACACGCGTCAGGTTTTTTATCATGGTTCTTTCCCGTTTTCCCAGGTCTACTCGTGCACGAAATATTCACTATGCTGCTGGCGGTTTTTGACCGTGCGGCATTAATGCTGATTTGCCTGTTTTTCCTCATTCGCATTCGCCTGTTTCGCGAGCTATTGCACAAATCCGCACACTCGCCAAAAGAGCTGCTGGCCGTTACCGCCATCTTTTCGCTGTTCGCCCTGTTCAGCACCTGGTCTGGCGTGCCGGTAGAGGGTTCGCTGGTTAACGTGCGCATTATCGCCGTGATGTCCGGCGGAATTTTGTTTGGCCCGTGGGTGGGTGTCATCACCGGCGTGATTGCCGGAACCCATCGCTACCTGATTGACATTGGAGGCGTCACGGCGGTGCCCTGCTTTATCACCAGCATTATTGCCGGGGTGCTATCCGGCTGGATCAGCCGCAAAATCCCGAAAAAACAGCGCTGGCGCGCCGGGATCGTGGCGGGCATGGTGTGCGAAACGCTGACCATGATCCTGGTCGTCGTCTGGGCCCCGACCACCGAACTTGGGCTGGATATCGTCTCGAAAATCGGTATTCCGATGATCCTGGGCAGCGTGTGCATCGGCTTTATCGTGCTGCTGGTGCAAAGCGTAGAAGGGGAAAAAGAGGCCAGCGCCGCCCGTCAGGCCAAGCTGGCGCTGGATATCGCCAACAAAACGCTACCGCTCTTCCGCCACGTTAACGCGGAGTCGTTGCGTCAGGTCTGCGAAATCATTCGCCATGACATCCACGCTGACGCTGTCGCCATCACCAATATTGACCACGTGCTGGCCTACGTTGGCGTCGGGGAGCACAACTATCGCGATAATGATGACACCATCAGCCCAACCACCCGACAGGCGATTAACTACGGTAAAATCATTATTAAAAACAATGATGAAGCCCACCGAACGCCGGAAATCCACTCCATGCTGGTGATTCCGCTGTGGGAGAAAGGCGTCGTGACGGGCACGCTGAAAATTTATTACTGCCACGCGCATCAGATCACCTCCACGCTGCAGGAGATGGCCATCGGCCTGTCGCAGATTATCTCCACCCAGCTTGAGGTTTCGCGGGCGGAACAGCTGCGTGAGATGGCAAATAAGGCAGAGCTGCGCGCGCTGCAGAGCAAAATCAATCCCCATTTCCTGTTTAACGCGCTGAACGCGATCTCCTCGTCCATTCGTCTTAATCCGGACACCGCGCGCCAGCTGATTTTTAACCTGTCGCGCTATCTGCGCTACAACATCGAGCTGAAAGATGACGAGCAGATCGACATCAAAAAAGAGCTGTATCAGATTAAAGACTACATCGCGATTGAGCAGGCGCGCTTTGGTGACAAGCTCACGGTCATTTACGATATTGATGAAGAGGTCAACTGCGTGATCCCAAGCCTGCTTATCCAGCCGCTGGTCGAAAACGCGATTGTTCACGGCATTCAGCCGTGTAAAGGCAAAGGCGTCGTCACCATCAGCGTCACCGAAAGCGGCAACCGCGTGCGTATTGCCGTGCGCGATACCGGCCACGGCATTGATCCAAAAGTCATTGAGCGGGTGGAGTCTAACGAGATGCCTGGAAATAAAATCGGCCTGCTGAACGTGCACCACCGGGTCAAGCTGCTTTACGGCGACGGGCTGCATATTCAGCGTCTTGAACCGGGCACCGAAATTGCGTTTTACGTCCCGAACGAGCGCTCTCCCGCTCATTCGGCAACATCACTGTTGCCCCAGGTGGAGTAACCCATGAAAGTCATCATCGTAGAAGATGAAATTCTGGCTCAACAGGAGCTAACCTGGCTTATCAACACCCACAGCCAGATGGAAATTGTGGGTACCTTTGATGACGGTCTGGACGTGCTGAAGTTTCTGCAGCATAACCGGGTCGACGCCATCTTCCTGGATATCAACATTCCGTCGCTGGATGGCGTATTGCTGGCGCAAAACATCAATCAGTTTGCCCATAAGCCGTTTATTGTGTTCGTGACCGCATGGAAAGAGCACGCCGTAGAAGCCTTCGAGCTGGAGGCGTTTGACTATATCCTTAAGCCTTACCAGGAGTCGCGGATTGTCAGCATGCTGCAAAAGCTGGAGGCCGCATGGCAGCAGCAGACCGCCCCTGCAAACGCCAGCCCAACGGTACGGGAAAACGACACCATTAATTTGGTCAAAGATGAGCGCATCATCGTGACGCCGGTCAATGATATCTACTATGCCGAAGCCCATGAAAAAATGACGTTTGTTTATACGCGGCGGGAATCTTACGTGATGGCGATGAACATCACCGAGTTTTGCAGCAAGCTGCCTGCCTCGCACTTTTTCCGCTGCCACCGCTCGTTCTGCGTGAATTTAAACAAGATCCGCGAGATCGAACCGTGGTTTAACAACACCTATATTTTGCGTCTGAAGGATCTCGATTTTCAGGTGCCGGTGAGCCGCAGCAAGGTGAAAGAGTTCCGCCAGCTCATGCACCTGTAACGAAAAAGCCCTCTCCTGCGGGAGAGGGCTATGCGTCAGAGGATTTGACCGAGAACCTGACGCAGGTGGGCACCCGACCCCAGCAGGCCTGGGTTATCATGCACGATCAGATAAACCGGAATGTCCTGCACGTAGCTTCTGAAGCGCCCTTTATCCTCAAACCCGCCGCGGAAGCCGGAGGCTTTAAAGAACTCCAGGAAACGCGGCACAATACCACCTGCAATATAAACGCCTCCGAAGGTACCCAGCGTCAGCGCCAGATTGCCGCCGAAGCGCCCCATGATCACGCAGAACAGCGACAGGGCACGACGGCAGTCAATGCAGTTGTCCGCCAGCGCGCGTTCGGTGACGTCTTTCGGCTGCAGATTTTCCGGCAGACGACCGTCCGATTTCACAATCGCCCGGTACAGGTTCACCAGCCCCGGTCCTGACAGCACGCGCTCGGCGGAGACGTGGCCGATCTCCGCGCGTAATTCTTCGAGGATAATGCCCTCTTCTTCGCTGTTTGGCGCAAAGTCCACGTGACCACCTTCACCCGGCAGGCTCACCCAGCGCTGGGCAACATGCACCAGATGTGAAACGCCCAGCCCGGTACCGGCCCCGTAAACCGCAATCGGCTTACCTTCGACCGGTTCAGCGCCGCCAAACTGGATCAGATGCTCAGGCTTCAGCATCGGGATCGCCATGGACACCGCGGTAAAGTCATTAATGATTTCAAGATGCGCAAAGCCGAGGTTTTTTTTCATCTCGGCGATGGAGAATGCCCAGGTATGGTTGGTCATGGCGACCCAGTCGCCGGTTATCGGACAGGCAATGGCGATGCAGCCATCTTCGACGCTTATCTGATGCTCCTCCAGATAGACGCGGACAACGGCCTCAAGGCTTGGATAATCGAGACCGGAATAGGTTTTCGCCCGGGAAATTTCACCGCTATTTACATCGCATAATGCAAGGCGCGCATTCGTGCCGCCCACATCGCCTACCAAAGCATACTTTGTCATTCTTCTACTGCTCCGCTAAATTCAGAATAAATCTTTGGGACACTGTAAATTCAAGGCGTGATAACAACAACGACCGGAAGGTGAATGCCCATGGATTATCGATCTTCGTCACAGAATAACTTTACCGTTTCAGCACCTTTTGCACTATTGCCATAAGGCTTAATGTGCAAAGTAACGTCATACCGTTTTGTACAAGGAAATCATCATGCTTCACCCGCGAGCCAGAACCATGCTGTTGCTGGCAATTCCGGCGCTCATCATTGGCGTGGTTTCAAGTCTGGTCCTTATTGTCGTGATGAAAGTCGCGTCGGTGCTGCAAACACTATTATGGAACGCGCTTCCTGCAGGGCTGGGCGTCACCGCTGACTCTCCTGCGTGGATCGTTGGGATGCTGACGTTAACCGGTATTGCGGTGGGCCTGGTGATCCGTTTTAGTCCCGGCCATGCCGGCCCCGATCCGGCACTGGAACCGTTGATTGGTGCCCCGGTAGCCCCCTCGGCGTTGCCAGGGCTAATTATTGCGCTGATTATCGGTCTGGCCGGCGGCGTTAGTCTGGGACCTGAGCATCCGATTATGGCCGTGAACATTGGCCTGGCGGTTTTTCTTGGTTCACGCATTTTGCCCCGCGTTGGCGCGCTGGACTGGACCATTCTCGCCTCCGCAGGCACCATCGGAGCACTTTTCGGCACGCCCGTCGCTGCCGCACTGATCTTTTCGCAGACGCTCAGCAGCAATAACGACGTCCCGCTGTGGGACAAGCTCTTTGCCCCACTGATGGCCGCAGCCGCCGGAGCGTTGACGACCAGCCTGTTTTTCCATCCCCATTTTTCACTCTCTCTCCCCCACTACGGCCAGATGCAAATCGCCGATATTTTCAGCGGTGCCATCGTCGCCGCCATCGCCATTGCGCTGGGCATGGTGGCAGTATGGTGTCTTCCACGCCTGCACCGGCTGATGCACAGACTCAAACACCCGGTGCTGATTCTGGGGGCTGGCGGTTTGATTCTGGGTATTTTAGGTACGATCGGCGGGCCGGTGACGCTGTTTAAAGGACTGGACGAGATGCAGCAGCTGGCCTTCAGCCAGGTGTTTAGCGTCTCCGACTATCTGCTGTTTGCCGTGATCAAGCTGGCAGCGCTGGTGGTGGCGGCCGCCTGCGGTTTCCGCGGTGGACGCATCTTCCCGGCGGTCTTTGTCGGCGTTGCGCTGGGGCTGATGCTGCACGAGCATGTCGATGCCGTTCCGGCTGCGATTACCGTTTCCTGCTCGATTCTGGGGCTGGTGCTGGTGGTCACGCGCGATGCCTGGCTGAGCCTCTTCATGGCCGCCGTGGTGGTACCGGATACCACCCTCATCCCGTTACTTTGCATCGTGATGTTGCCCGCCTGGCTCCTGCTGGCGGGCAAACCGATGATGATGGCCTGGCGAAACGACAAATGATCAGGCGCTGTTGCGCGCTTCCAGCGCTTTGGTGATCGCCCCCAGCAGCGGAGGGATATCGGCTTTCGGCAGCATCACCTCAATCAGCGAGAGCCGCTCGTGGTGTGCCACTTTCTCAAGGACGTCCGCCAGCTGCTCCGCTTCACTGACCCGCCAGCACTGGGCCTGAGGATCAAGGCTCAGGGCCTGCGGGATTTGCGTCCAGTTCCATAGTGCAATGTCGTTGTAACGCTGCTCAGGCCCGTGGATCGCTCTTTCCACCGTGTACCCTTCGTTGTTCAGGACCAGAATAATGGGGTGTTGTTTATCCCGCAGCATCGAGCCAAGCTCCTGAATAGTAAGTTGCGCCGCGCCATCCCCCGTCAGGACAATCACGCGCCGGTTCGGGCAGGCCGTTTGCGCGCCAAATGCTGCCGCCAGCGTATAGCCAATCGATCCCCACAGCGGCTGGACGATAAAATTCACGTCAGCCGGCAGACGAAGGTCGATCGCGCCGAAGGCCGAGGTGCCCTGATCCGCAAGAATGATGTCTCCCGGACGAATAAATGTCTGCAACGTTTGCCAGAAATTCGCCTGCGTCAGCGAGCCATCCGGCTGCGGGTAGGCCATCGCGCTTTGAGAAGACTGCGCGGGTGTCTCGTGCACGTGCTGTTTGCACAGTTCCACCAGCGTTTCGATTGCCTGAAGCATAGGGATGCCGGTAAACCAGAGATCACCCACGCGTGAGGCATGAGGCTGAACTTCTATCGTTTGTGCCGGGGAGAGCTGATGCGTGAAGCCGGCGGTCAGGGTATCGGTAAATCGCGTGCCGATGCACAGTACGGTATCCGCCCCTTCAATCGCTTCTTTTACCGCACCGGCGCTCGCTGAACCGCTGTAGGTGCCGTAAAAACCAGCGTGACGTTCGTCAAATATCCCTTTGCCCATCAGCATGGTGGCGTGTGCCATCGGCACGTCTTTGACCCATTTTTGTAGCGCATGCTTCAGGCCGTGGCGCAGGACAAGGAAATCGGCCAGCAGCGCAGTACGCTTGCTCCTGGCAAGCTTGTTTTCTGCGGCGTCCCGGAACGCTTTCAGGCAAGCACTATCGGCATGTGGATGCCTGAGCGTGAGAGCGTTTACAGGGGGAGTGGCGGCCTTTTTTGCCACATCGGCAGGCAACATCAGATAGCCGGGGCGACGCTCCCGGAGCATTGTCGTTAACACCCGGTCGATTTCATAACAGGCGTTTTGTTCGGTCAGGATCGCCTGTGCAGCAGTGATCGGCTCGCTCATATGATAAAAATGACGAAACTCACCGTCGCCAAGCGTGTGGTGCAGCAGCTCCCCTCTTTGCTGTGATGCCGTACCCGGTGCCCCCACAATATGCAAGACCGGAACGTGCTCGGCGAAGCTGCCCGCAATGCCGTTCATGGCGCTTAACTCTCCTACGCCAAATGTCGTCAGCAGCGCGGCAAAGCCCTTACATCGGGCGTATCCGTCAGCGGCATAAGAAGCGTTTAACTCGTTGGCACAGCCCACCCAGCAGATATCCGGGCTGTCTATCACATGGTCGAGAAACTGCAGGTTATAGTCGCCCGGCACGCCAAACAGATGATCGGCTCCACAATCAGTAAGACGGTCCAGCAGGTAATCGGCGACGCAGTATGGGGTACGCATGAACAGGTATCCTTCTAATGTTGACCTCACCTTGAGTATTAAATAAGCGTGATGGCTGTCCAGAATTGGTGATAAGAAGGGCATGGAAAGAATGCTTTACAAAAAAGGCTGCGCTATGCTGCTTTTTTTCACGAAAATGTAAACGCATACACTGATTTTTCACTTCAGCGCCAGAGGTCACGAAAATGGGTTATCAGCCGGACAAAAATCGTTACAGGACAATGGAGTATCGCCGCTGCGGGCGAAGCGGACTCAGGTTGCCTGCCATCTCGCTTGGGCTGTGGCATAACTTTGGTGACACCACCCTTATCGAAAACAGCCGTCAACTTTTACAGCGTGCGTTCGATCTGGGCATTACGCATTTCGACCTTGCCAACAACTATGGCCCACCCCCCGGATCGGCCGAAAGTAATTTCGGACGTATTTTGCAGGAGGATTTCCTGCCCTGGCGCGACGAGCTAATCATCTCCACCAAAGCGGGTTATACCATGTGGGAGGGGCCTTACGGCGACTGGGGGTCACGTAAATATCTGCTGGCAAGCCTCGATCAAAGCCTGAAGCGCACGGGGCTGGAGTATGTGGATATCTTCTATCATCACCGGCCAGATCCTCAAACGCCGCTGCAGGAAACCATGAAAGCGCTTGACCATGCGGTGCGTCAGGGGAAGGCTTTGTATGTCGGATTATCCAACTACCCGGCTGTTCTGGCTCGCCAGGCGATTGATATCCTTAATGACCTCGGGACGCCCTGCCTGATCCACCAACCGAAATACTCCCTCTTTGAACGTGCGCCGGAAGCGGGGCTGCTGGACGTGTTGCAGGAAAAAGGAGTCGGCTGTATTCCCTTCTCGCCGCTGGCCGGCGGGCAACTGACCAATCGCTATCTGAACGGCATCCCCGCAGACTCACGCGCGGCAAGCGGCAGTCAGTTCCTCAAACCCGATCAGCTCACTGAAGAGAAGCTGGAGAAAGTCAGGAAGCTGAATGCCCTGGCAGAAAGCCGCGGCCAGAAGCTGTCCCAGATGGCGCTGGCCTGGGTATTACGCCATGAGGACGTGACGTCGGTGCTGATTGGGGCAAGTAAAGCGGCTCAGATTGATGACGCCGTGGGGATGCTGGCAAACCGCCATTTCTCTGCAGAAGAGTTGGCCCGTATAGACGCGATCCTGAGCAGCTCAATATAACATCACTTTTAGCAAAAAGTGCTCTCACCCAGGAATTCGGAGTTGAGGCGATGATACGGCGCTTTACCAACTCGTAAAATTGCGTTAACAGGCCCAACAAAGGCCCCGATCGTGAAGGAGAAAGAGTATGTTCAGGTCACTGATTCTTGCAGCGGTATTACTGGCTTCGGCGCCGCTGATCGCCACTGCGGGCGAAATCACCCTGTTGCCATCAGTAAAATTGCAAATTGGCGATCGTGACGACTACGGCAGATACTGGGACGGCGGCTACTGGCGCGACCGTGATTACTGGCATCGTCACTATGAGTGGCGCGGCGATCGCTGGTGGAAACATGATAACGGCAGACACCGCGGCTGGTATAAAGACAGCGCCTATGAGCGCGGTTACCGTGAAGGCTGGAACGATCGTGACGACCGTCGCGGCGGCTGGGGTCGCGGCAAAGGTCATGGTCACGGCCATCATCACTAATCAAAAAGGAGCCTCCACGGCTCCTTTTTTTGTTAAAGACCCAGCGCGGTTCCCACTAACAACCACAGGTTCAGCGCAACGACCACCACCACGATGGCCCACCCGGTTCGTTTCACCAGCGTTGAGTTGACCAGCTCGCCCATCAGAGTTTTGTTGCTGGTAAAGATCAGCAGCGGCACCAGCGCCAGCGCAATACCAAAACTCAGCAGCACCTGGCTCATGACCAGAATTCGCGTTGGGTCGAGTCCCATCAGAATCACCACAAATGACGGCAGCATGGTGACGGAACGACGAACCCACAGCGGAATATGGAACCGGACAAACCCCTGCATCACCACCTGGCCTGCCAGCGTACCCACCACCGTAGAAGAGAGACCAGCAGCCACCAGGCTAAGGCCAAATATCGTGGCGGCAGCATGGCTCAGCAACGGCTCCAGCGTGAGATACGCCTGGTCGAGATCGGCAATACCGGTATGACCGTTAAAGTGGAAAGCTGCGGCTGCAGTAGCCATCATCGCCAGATTGACAAACCCCGCGATGGTCATGGCGATCGCCACGTCCCACTTGGTGGCGGAGTAACGTTCTTTACGCGTCCCACCGTGGAGATGCTGAGTCAGCGAGGAGTGGAGATAGATCACATGCGGCATGATGGTCGCCCCCAGCACCCCGGCGGCCAGGAACACCGCTTCCGAGGTCGGCAGGCTTGGGATCGCCATTCCTTTACCGAGCTGCGCCAGATTCGGCTGTGAGAAGATTAGCTCAACGATATAGGCCGCCGCGACAAACAGCAGCAGACCGCCAATGACCTTCTCCAGCGGCTTTTGACCCCGACGCTGCAGCATCAGGATCAGGAACGTGGCAATCCCGGTGAGGACCGCCCCCTGCAACAGCGACACACCCAGAATCAGCTTAAAGCCGATCGCTGCGCCGATAAATTCAGCAAGGTCAGTGGCCATGGCGATGATTTCAGCCTGAACCCAGTAGAGCCAGACCGCGGGACGCGGATAATGGTCGCGAATTTGCTCCGCCAGGTTTTTGCCCGTCGCAATCCCCAGCTTTGCGGAGAGCATCTGAATCAGCATTGCCATCAGGTTTGCCCAGACGACCACCCAGAGCAGCTTATAACCGAAGCTGGCCCCGGCCTGAATATTGGTCGCAAAGTTACCTGGATCGATATAACCAATGGCAGCGATGAACGCAGGTCCCATTAATGCGAACCGCAACTTGCGCGCTGCTCTGCCACTGCTACCCTCTACGCGACTGTTTGTCATTTCTGCCTCTGAAATATAGCCTTTGCTATGTTTAATGCTATCAAAATGAGAATGATTATCAAGATCATTTATGAAGTTTGCAGTGATTTCTCTGATAGCTTTGAACGATAGACGGGCGGGTAAGTGGGGCGATCTAACTGAAACTGAAATCGCGCATGCTTTTGTGAAGACTAGCACACAAACTTAACTTTTCACTCATTTACCTAACATAACAAAAATGTATTGTGGATCACTATTTTTGAGACTCGTCACAGGATGTAACTATAGTGTGTCCTCGATCTCGTTTTCTTTTCGCTTGTTACATAGAATGTGCACGAAAATTAAACCTGCCTCATATTTGGAGCAAATATGGACCGCGTCCTTCATTTTGTCCTGGCACTTGTTGTCGTTACTGCACTCGCATTGCTGGTCAGCACAGACCGCAAAAAAATTCGTATTCGTTATGTTGTCCAACTGCTGGTCATTGAAGTTTTACTTGCGTGGTTCTTCCTGAACTCCAACGTAGGCCTCGGCTTCGTGAAAGGCTTCTCCGAAATGTTCGAAAAACTGCTCGGGTTCGCCAATGAAGGGACCAACTTTGTCTTCGGTAAAATGAACGACGAAGGTCTGGCGTTCTTCTTCCTGAAGGTTCTCTGCCCTATCGTCTTCATCTCCGCGCTGATCGGTATTCTGCAGCACATCCGCGTTCTGCCGTTCGTGATTCGTGGAATTGGTTTCCTGTTATCCAAAGTGAACGGCATGGGTAAGCTGGAATCCTTCAACGCCGTCAGTTCCCTGATCCTCGGTCAGTCTGAGAACTTCATCGCGTATAAAGATATTCTCGGCAAGATGTCCCGCAACCGTATGTACACCATGGCGGCAACCGCAATGTCTACCGTTTCCATGTCTATCGTGGGCGCGTATATGACCATGCTGGAACCAAAATACGTGGTGGCTGCGCTGGTACTGAACATGTTCAGCACCTTTATCGTTCTGTCGCTGATCAACCCGTACCGCGTTGACGCCAGCGAAGAGAACATCCAGATGTCTAACCTACACGAAGGCCAGAGCTTCTTCGAAATGCTGGGTGAATACATCCTGGCCGGTTTCAAAGTCGCGATTATCGTTGCCGCCATGCTGATCGGCTTCATTGCGCTGATTTCTGCACTGAACGCCCTGTTCGCCGCGGTGCTGGGTATCTCCTTCCAGGGCATTCTGGGCTACATCTTCTACCCAGTTGCATGGGTGATGGGTGTTCCGGCTCACGAAGCGCTGCAGGTGGGCAGTATCATGGCAACCAAACTGGTTTCTAACGAATTCGTTGCGATGATGGATCTGCAGAAAATTGCCAGCACGCTTTCTCCACGCGCGGAAGGTATTCTGTCCGTGTTCCTGGTCTCCTTCGCGAACTTCTCGTCTATCGGTATCATCGCTGGTGCGATTAAGGGTCTGAACGAAGAGCAGGGTAACGTGGTTTCTCGCTTTGGCCTGAAGCTGGTTTACGGCTCTACGCTGGTGAGCGTCCTGTCCGCATCTATCGCGGCACTGGTTCTGTAACGTTTACCGTTAAACAAAAACCGGGAGCCTGGCTCCCGGTTTTTTTATGCCCGCAATTCTTCCAGCGGTTTGGGTTTGCCTATCAGGTATCCCTGCAGGTAATCCACACCAAAGCGAAGCAGCATCTCCCGCTGGGCCGGCGTTTCGACGTATTCCGCGACGACGCACAGCGATTTCGCCTTCGCCAGATTACACATCGACTGGACGATCATTGCATCCATGTCGTCTGTACAAATGTCTTTCACAAAGCAGCCGTCAATTTTAATGATGTCCGCCTGCAGGCGTCTGAGGCGCTCGTAGTTGGCGTAGCCAGTACCAAAATCATCTATGGCAATTCGGAAACCGTAATCCCGCAGCTGCTGAATATTGTTGATACTTGTGCCTGAATTTGAAAAAGCCTGCTCCTCGGTGATCTCAATCACGACGGCCTGAGGTGCCACGCCGTACCGTTCAAACAGCGCGCAAATCTCAGTCGCCACCTCTTTTTGCATCAGCGTGAGCGGCATCAGATTGACGGAGAAACGGGTGCCAGCCTGAGTTGAAGGGTGATCGCGCAGCCACAGCAGTAATTTCTCCATAATGCACATATCAAACCGATGGCTGAGGTTGAACTGGGCAATCAGCGGAATAAAGCGGTCAGGGGTGAAGATCTCGCCCTCGCTCTCCATACGCGCCAGGATTTCGTAATACCCGCTCCCGTCCGCCTTCTGGATCGGTTGCGCGTATAAATGGAACTGCCCCGCCTCAAGGGCATGCTTAATCCGCGCCAGCATCAGGACACGCTCTGTCGTTTGTCCTGATGCCGCCTCAAGGCTATTCGTGAGCGCGAGAACGTTTTGCTCTCCGCAGGCCTGCTCTGCCAGCCAGCTCAGCTGTCCCTGCGTGTGATGAAGCTTTTCGCCGTTTTCGACCATTCCCCAGGATGCGCCAAATTCAATATCCAGCCCGGTGTTGTTCCAGAAAATCTTACGGCTGTTCAGCCGATCGACCATATGCTGGAGACGCTCGGCGGTTCCCGGCCCCAGTAATACCAGCACCAGTTCGCTTCCCGGAAGCTGGAAGAGCGTCTCATCTTTCTGCAAAAGAGGCTGTAGCGACGTGGCGATCGTACGTTTGCAGTGGACCCGCATGATAATCCCGTAGTGGCGGCTCAAAAACTCCAGGTTATCCATGCGCAGAATGCACACTTTGGCATCCGGGTGAATCTCAAGATAATCTTCCAGCGCACGAATATTGGGCAAACCGGTAAGGGGATCGGTAAGCGCCCTGCCCTGCCAGCCCCGCTTCAGCCACTCGCTGCGCTGGTAAATGCGCGACATGTAAAGCAAGCAGATAGCGAAAGAAATCAGCACGGAGAGGATAAAGGAGAGTGAATGGCCCGATTCGACCCCGTTCAGGAAGTTGTAGTTGTAGGTCAACAGCAGGAGCGCTGAGGTGGCCCACAGCAGAGAAATCAACGCATAGGTCAGGCGGCTTATTGCCAGGGTAAAAAGAATAAAAATCAGCGGCATCAAATAGCCCGCAATGACCGGTGATTCAAAAGGACCACATAAAATGATGAGAATGGCGCCTAAAAGCATCGGCCAGACAAAAATATATAATGGATTCTTGTGATAAAACACGGGCTTCACGCTTCGCCGCCAGAAGGTGACGGCATAACGAGGATTAATTATCATTCTTAATGGGTAATAGAACATCATGGTAAAAATCAGCCCCGCGCATATCAGGCTTTGAATATCCACAACATTATAAATTACCGTCCCTTCGCCGAAATAGGTTGAGATAGTCACCGGAAAATCAAACAAATAGCCTGCCATATACATCGACAGCTTAATACCAAATGGCACAATAAAACCGAGCCAGAATATACGTAGCCCGATGTGCTTGTTAGGGATGGAGTGGCGCCAGCGCTTGCCCAGCATGAGGCGTAGCAGGCCGCAGGCCGCGAACAACGCAAAGGTCTGACAGAATAGCAAAACTGAATATTGTAGCGGTGCTAAACTAATATAGAATAAATTAGTGACAGTAAAACCTAACAAAATGGGAAGAATAGCCCTGCGCCCAAACAGCAGAATTACCGCCAGCATCACGCTGAGCGGCAGCCATGCTAAATAAACGTCATGACCATTAACAATTGCGCGTGGAGAGAGATAACGGGAGACAGGTACCGCAATCAGACAAAGTGTCAGGGCAATTATAAATATCTTTACATTATTGTACGTTTTTCTATTCATTAAGCTGATGAGTATATTATCCGTCTGAATCATTGACCGGATGGATAATAGGTTTATTAATTGCACGAATCAAGTTCAAGTCTATTTATAGACACGTTTATTGATTTCGATTGAGGTGAGGTATGGGAATACCTTCTTTTTGATAACAAAAACCAGTGACGGGCGTTACAAACAGATAAAAAAAACCCTCGTCATTTGACGAGGGTTTACAATTTTGGTGGAGCTAAGCGGGATCGAACCGCTGACCTCTTGCATGCCATGCAAGCGCTCTCCCAGCTGAGCTATAG
>OKVM01000429.1_pt1 | contig 20428 bp, 6 predicted proteins | sample 1606841 | NCBI WGS metagenome assembly OKVM01 (sample SAMN03281010, study PRJEB24777) | human gut metagenome | isolation source: fecal sample PR157 from 1 month old male Malay infant, caesarean delivered... | reverse complement strand
GCGTGCGTATTGCCTGAAAACACAACCCGCTACGGGGGAGACTTACCCGAAATCTGATTTATTCAACAAAGCCGCGCAATTTATAAAAATCATAATTCACTAATGCGGTAACGGTAATTAATAAAATAATAACCTGAATTTTTCACAAAGTTAGTATTTAATTCTAATGCGCCGAACTTTTGCTTTACCTTTTCGGTTTTCAGCGTTGCTTAATTGTTACTAAAAGCGAGTTGTTTTAAAAGTATTCAAATGCTAAGTTAATGAAATTAATTATAAAATTTTGCTTACGGTTAAGCCTTTCGTCGTATTGGTTTTTTCAGGGCTGGCGGGGCGCTGTCTTGTTTGTCCTTTAAGATTTAGTTATTCTTCGCGCGCTAAGCGTCCATTCGATAATTTCGATGAATATATCCCCTGCTTGCCCTCCTCTGGCCTGGCGACATGGTGTACGCTCCTGGCAACGCTGAACTCAGAATATTTATCCAGTCACTCTATTTTTTAAGAGCAGTAAACCTATGACTACAATAAAGAACCGTCGTTTACGTCCGCGTGCGCATCGCTTTGCTCTTGAGTCTCGCCAGCTTTTTGATGGAGCCGCTCTGGCTGAAACCGCCATCCATGAGGCATCGGCAAGCGATCTGGTGCACCATGAAAGCGCCACCGAACCCGCGAAGGCGCTGGATATTCCCCACGCCGCCACAGCCGACGCCGCAAGCGAAAAACCGGGCAGCGCCGCCAGCGAAGTCTATGTAATAGACCAGCATATCTCCGGCTGGCAGTCGCTGGTGGACCAGGTGCCGCAGGGCAGCCAGGTGGTGATTATCGATGAAAACAGCTCGGGTCTGAGCCAGCTTGCCGACGCGCTGAAAGGCGAAACCAATATTTCCGCCATTCATATTCTGAGCCACGGCGCGTCCGACACCATTACGCTTGGCACCGATGTGCTGACGGCGGACAACCTCTCGGCGTGGTCTTCACAGCTCAGCGCTATCGGCGCAAGCCTTAGCGACAGCGGCGACATCCTGCTTTACGGCTGCGACGTCTCCGCCCAGGATAACGCCTTTATCACCCGCTTCGCCGAAGTGACTCAGGCGGACGTGGCGGCCTCCAGCGACATGACCGGCAGCGCGGCGCTTTCCGGCGACTGGGTGCTGGAAAACCATACCGGCAGCATTGAAGCGAAAACCTTCGCCTTTGATTACGACGGTCTGCTGGCCGGGCCGGAAGTCACCGCGCCGGAAAAAGGCATCACCGTCGCCGAGCCGAGCAGCCTTAACGCCGCAGGCGCCGATACCGCCACGCTCAGCGGCTGGCAGGTCAGCACCACGGACGCCAGCGAAACCGTCACCGTCACGGTGAGCCTGAGCAACAGCGCCATCGGCAAACTCAGCGACAGCCAGACCAGCAACGCTTCGCTGACCATGACCGGCACTGCCAGCGAAGCGCAGGCCTGGCTTAACAGCATCACCTTTACCTCCGCTGACGTCGAGCTTGGCAACACCGCCGCCAGCGGCAAGCTGGACGTCACGGTGCGCGACAGCGCGGGCGTCAGCACCAGCAAATCCATCGATGTGACCGTGACCCCGTCGAACGACCCGGTAAGCGTGGCCGACGCCACCCAGAACGTGCCGGAGATCGAATCGGGCGGCAGCGTCATCACCACCGTGACCCTTAACGCCATCGATGCGGAAGTAACGGCGGGCACCCAGCAGCCCGTGCAGATTGTCTATGGTCTGACCGACCTGCCGCAGTATGGCTATCTGACGCTGAACGGCGACCGGATGGGCGTCGGCTCTATCTTTACCCAGCAGGATTTGATCGACGGCAAGGTGAAGTATGTCCACACCGCCACGGGCGCAGACCAGAACGCCGCCGACGGCTTTACGGCGGTCATCAACGACGGCGCGACGCCGAAGGCGCAGTCCGATACCGTCCACGTCACGCTGAACATTACCCCGCAGAACCAGGCGCCGACCCTTAGCGGCAGCGGCGTGGTCTTTGAAGGCCAGCCCAACAATGCGGTCAACACCGGCAACGTCGGCCAGTATATAGAGGCGGACGGCGGCGGCGATCCGGGCGACACAACGCTGACTCTCACCATTACCGCCCTGCCGACCCACGGCACGCTCTGGTTTAACGGCGTCGCCGTCACCGTCGGCCAGACCTTTGACTATGCCGATCGCAATCTGCTGACCTATGCTAACGACGGCAGTGAAAACCAGGGCACCGACAGCTTTGGCGTACGCGTCACCGACCAGGGCGGCGGCACCGGCGTGCCGGCCAGCACCGACGGCACCATTACCCTGACCGTGCGCCCGGTGGATGACGACCCGACTCTGGACAACGTAACGCTGCACGCGCAGGTGGACGATCTGGCGAATGCCGTCACCCTTACGTCTGCGATGATCGGCGCAAGCGACGTGGATTCCACCGATAACCACCTCAGCTTTATCGTTGACGACAGCAAGCTCACCCACGGTTACCTGACGCTGGACGGCTACCGCCTGCAAAACGGCGGCACCTTCACCATGCAGGATATCGTCGACGGCAAAGTGCAGTACGTGCAGTACGCCAGCGCCAGCGCGTCGGGTGACACCGACAGCTTCAACTTTGTGGTGGTGGACAACACCGCTGCGCTGCGCTGGAACGCCGACGGCACGACCTACAGCCGCATCGGCGGGGTGTACACGCCGGGAACCGAAACGCTGACCAGCTTTACCTTTACCATCGGCCTTGCGGTGGTCACGGGCGGCGGTCCCGGCACGATCCCGGATCGCGTCACCACCATCACCAACCGCGACTCCACCTGGGCGGGCGTGGACTTCACCTCCGGCAACGCCCGCGGCGAAGTAGAAGAAGGCGGCACCCTCGTGCTGAACGGCACCAGCGGCGACTTCTCAAGCGTGCCGGGCCTGAGCTACACCGCCACGGGCGTGGACGCCTCGCAGGTGGTCTATACCTTCCTCGGTTTCTCGAACGGCGCAAGAGGCGGCGAGCTGCAAAAAAATGTCGGCGGCAGCTGGGTGACGCTCGGCGAATATGCCACCTTTACGCAGGCCGACCTCGACAGCGGCAATATTCGCTTCCAGCACGACGGCGGAGAGACCTTTGTCTACGCCGCGGCGTTCTCTGTCTCGGCGGGTCTGACCACGCTCGATGCCAACGGCAACCCGGTGACCGATATCTGGACGCCGACGCTGAACATCTACGTCACGCCAGTGAACGATCTGCCGGTGGTGACCGGCTCCTCCTCCTCCGTCATCGCCGAAGGCGAAACCGCTTACCTGACCACCGGCCAGATAGCGATAAGCGACCCGGACGACGCCAACAGCGGCAACGGGCTGGAAGAGAGCGCGACGATCAAAGACGGCAGCGCCAGCGCCAACAATTACGCCTATAACAACGACGCGACCGGCGCCAACGCCCTGACGTTCACCATCAAAACGCTGCCGGACGGCTGCACGCTGCAATACTACAACGGCTCGCAGTGGGTTGACGTTACCGTCGGCCAGACGCTCAACGCCTCGCTGCTTACCGCCAGCGCCTCGACCACCGGGCTGCGCTTCGTCAGCGACGGCTCGGAAGTGCGCTCCACCACCTTTACCGTATCGGCCACCGACCGCTGGGGCGCCACCTCCGCCAGCGACGCGACGGTGAAAATCCAGATAACTAACGTCAACGACGCGCCGCAGATCGCCAAAGACCCGACCCAGGCCGACCCGACGGTGACCGCAGGCTCGCCGAACCTGATTGGCGGCACGCCAGTCAACAACCCGCTGTACGTCACCGAAGGAAGCTATGGCCAGATAACCAGCGCCATGCTGCAAGCCTACGATTCCGACAGCAGCTCAATGCAGCTGCAGTACACCATCACCGGCGCGCCGACCCACGGCACCCTGGCCTATTCCAAAGATGGTGTGAACTTCAGCCCCATCGGCAAAGGCTCCTCCTTCACCCAGCAGGATGTGGCGAACGGGTACATTTACTACCTGAACGACGGCACCGAAGGCAGCGGCAACAGCGAACCCGCCACCCCGGACGATAAGTTCACCTTCACGATTTCTGACGGCGACAAAGAGCAGACCGGCAACGCGTTCTGGATCTACACCCGCCCGACCGACGACGCGCCGGAAGTGACCGCGCCGTCGGGCATCAAGAACATCGCCAGCGCCACGGCGACGAGCAACGCCCTGCCGGGCTTCTCGGTCAAAGATGGGGATCTGACAGACGGCGTGACCGATGGCGAGAGCGATTATTTGCAGGTGACCGTGCGTCTGCTGCATGCGGACGGCAGCGCCTTCGTGGCCAGCGAATACAGCGACGTGACCCTGGGTTACGCGACCGGCAGCGGCGCGACGATCTCTACCGCCCACGGCGGCCAGCACGACTATCTGGTCTTGAGCGGCACCCGCGCCCAGGTGAACGCGGCGCTGGCGGGCCTGACGGTGACCTTCAGAACCGACCGCAACGCCACCTATCAGGTGCAGACTATCGCCGATGACCGCCTGCGCGACGCAAGCGGCACGCTGACGGCAGGCGCTAACGGCGGCACGCTGAACCAGCCCGCGACGCCTGGCAGAGGCGCGGCGGCCACCGCCGTCGACGCCACCGAGTACAACTGGTACAGCGCCTCCGTACCGGAAAAAAGCGGCAACCTGAGCGCGGCGTCCGTCACCATTCGCGCCTCGGAAATCAACGATCCGGGCACGCTGACCGTGACCAACCTGGACCGTACCGTTTATGAAGATCAGGCAAGCTTTATCGGCGGCAATATCGTGGTGCAGGACACCGAATCCGCCGCCTTCGGCACGCCGGTGACCGTCACCATCACCGCGCCGTCCGGCACCCTCGGCATCGGCGGCGCGGACGTGAACACCAGCGCCACCGCCAGCGCCGCCGGCAGCCAGCCGGTTACGATTTCCGGCGACAACTCCGGCACGCTGACGCTGACCGGTCGCGCCAGCGACATTGAAGCGCTGCTGAACGACGCGGTGCTCGGCCTCACCTGGCAGAGCGGCGCCAACGTCAACCACGACCTGAACGGCGCAGCGGCGGGCGATGTCACCATCACCCTGCATCTGGACGACGGCGACTCGCATATCGGCGACACCGTGCAGGCCGACCCGGCCGACCAGACGCTGAACCTCACCATTGTGCCGGTGAACGACGCGCCGGTTGTCTCTGCAACGGGCGGTACGGTTTACCTCAACAGCGATCCGGCGGTAGTCGACGGCACCAAAGTCGGCGGCTTTGTGATTTCCGACCCGGATTACACCGACGGCGGCAATATCGCCGACGGCGAAACCGATTTTATGCAGGTGACGGTGCGCATCACCGACGCCAGCGGCGTGCCGCTGACCGCCGCGCAGTACAGTAACGCCGGCGTATCCGACATCACCATTAGCTCCGGCAACACAACGTCCGGCGTGACGATTGACAGCGTCTATAACGGCAGCGAGTCCGCACTGGTGATCCGCGGCACGCTGAGCCAGGTGAACGCGTACCTGGCGGCGCTGACCGTCTCCATGACCGGCTCCGCCCTGTCGAACGCCGATAACGCCTGGCGTGTGGAAGTGATTGCCGACGATCGCCTGCGCGACGCCTCTGGCAACCTGACAAGCGCCAACAGCGCCAACGGCGGCCAGAACGATGCCGTCACCGGCGTCGCGGCGGTGCCGACCACGGCTATCGACCCTTACGGCGCGCTGCCTTCCGGCCTGAGCCAGAACGTCAGTACCGCATGGCGCAGCGTCTTCCCAAGCGACGTCAACGATCCGGCGACCATCACGGTGACGGACAAGTCAGTCAACGAAGGCTCAACGACCGTCGCCCTGCCCGCCATTACCGTGGCGGACCCGGACGCCGACAGCGCCAGCCTGACAGTGACGGTCACTCTGCCGGGCGGCTTTACCTTTAAAACGATTGGCGGGACGGGCGGCACCGTTGATGCGGGCGGCGTCAACACCACCAGCTTCACACTTACCGGCACGCTTTCGCAGATCAACAGCCGCCTCGCTAACCTGACGGTGAACCTGCCGACCAACGCGGGCGTCACCGCCGCCGACTGGAACGGCACCTTTAACGTCACCGTAGTGGTGAACGATAACGCCAACCACGGCAGCCGCCCGACCACGCTTACCGGCGACAGCAATAACCCGAACGCGAACCCGGGCGACATCAGCTACGCCGATGACACCTCCGCCGCGCTGGTCACCACCCGTACCTTTAGCGTGACCGTGAAACCGTCGAACGATGCCCCGGTCGTGCTGGACGGCGCTACCCAGACGCTGGCCCCGGTGAGCGAAGACACCAGCGCCGCAGCGATTACCGGCGACACCATTGCCAACCTGTTTGCCGGTAACTTCTCGGACCCGAACGATCAGGTCAACAATGCGTCCATTACGGCAACCGGCGGCACCAGCGCTGACAGTTTCTGGGGCGTGGCTATCACTAACCTGTCAGTCAACAGCGCGCAGGGCGAATGGCAATACTCCACCGATGGCGGCACGACCTGGGCTGCCATTGGCAGCCGCACCGACGCCAACGCCCTGCTGCTGGATGCAACGGCCAAAGTCCGCTTTGTACCTGCCGCTGACTTCTTCGGGACGCCTGCTGCCTTGAAAGTACGTCTGGTGGAAACCAACAACAACGGCGACACCACCGCAACGACAGGGTCGCTGACCAGCGGCCAGACTGTATCAACGGCAACCAACGGCAGTAGTTCACGCTATAGCGCAGCGATGGTCACCCTCTCAACCAGCGTCACTAACGTCAACGACCGTCCGACGATTAGCGCGACGCCGCTGACCATGCAGGAAGATACGCCAGTTGGCAAAACGCTGACCTCTATTCTTGGCAGCTACAGCGACGCCGCCGACAACCAGACGGGAATTGCTGGCGGCGGCAACGCCAGCGGCGCTATCGGCTATGTGGCGATCGTCGGCAACACCACCGACGCAAGCCTCGGCCACTGGGAGTACTCTACCAACGGCACGACCTGGACTGCGCTTGGCACAAGCTACAGCGAAACCAACGCGCTGGTGCTGCTCGCCTCGACCCAGCTGCGCTTTGTGCCGCTGGCCGACTACAACGGCGCGGTGCCGGGCGGCCTGACGGTGCGCGTCTCCGACAGCACCAGTTCCGCCGATACCGGCGTCAGCGCCGCGGGCAGCACGCAGGATCTGCAAAGCGCCTTCAACAGCGGCCAGACCAGCCACTGGAGCACGGCGCAGAGCATCAGCATGAGCATTACAGCGGTGGCGGACGCGGTGAGCGACACCGCCGCCACCCATTCAGGCGAGGCGAAAACCATCGACGTGCTGGGCAACGACAGCTTCAGCAACAGCGATAAAGCGATCACGGCGGTCACCCAGGGCGTTTATGGTTCCGTGGTTATCGACAACGGCAAGGTGATTTATACCCCTAACACCACGAGCTACGTCGGCAGCGATACGTTCACCTATACCGTCACCAGCGGCGGCGTGACCGAAACCGCGACGGTCACGATTCAGATGAATAACGCCGCCCCGGTCACCCAGGGTGAAAACGTCAGCACGCCGGAAGATACGACGCTGACCAGCTCCGCCGCGCAAAACCTGCTGCTGAACGATTCCGACCCTGATGGCGATACGCTGAGCATTCTTAACTACTCCGTCAGCGGCGTCGGCACGGTGTTTACCGCAGGCCAGACCGCCGACCTCACCGGGTATGGCAAACTGACCATCAACGCCGACGGCAGCTATACTTTTGTCCCGGTCGCCGACTGGAACGGTACGGTGCCGACGGTGACCTACCGGGTGGTTGATGGCCGCACCAACGGCGCGACCACGGCGCAGTTGAAGATAACCGTCACGCCGGTAAAAGACGCCTTTGACGACAGCCTGACGACCCACGCGGGTACGCCGGTGACCATCGACGTTTTCGCCAACGATAAATTCAGCAACGGCGATAAAGCGATTACCGGCAAGACCAACGGCGCTTACGGTACGGTTAGCATCAGCAACGGCCAGGTGATTTACACGCCGACCAGCGGCTATGTCGGCACCGATACCTTCACCTATACCGTCACCAGCGGCGGCAAAACCGAAACCGCGACGGTCACCCTCACTCTGGTCAACGACGCGCCGCAGGTCGGCCTGGCTAAAACCGGCAGCACGGCGGAAGACACAACGCTTACCAACGGCGAAAATCTGCTGACGGGCGCCAGCGACCTGAACGGCGACGCGCTGACGGTGAAATCGTTTACGGTGGGCAATACCACCTGGGCCGCCGGCCAGACCGCCACGCTTGCGGGCTACGGCGCGCTGACCCTCAACGCCGACGGCAGCTATACCTTTGTTCCGGTCGCCGACTGGAACGGCAACGTGCCGCAGGTGACCTACACCATCACCGACGGTCGCACCAACGGCGACGTCACCTCGAGGCTCGATATCTCCGTTACGCCGGTGCAGGATGCGTTTAACGACAGCCAGACCGGCCACGGGCGCGACCCGCTGGTGATTGATGTCTTTAATAACGACAGCTTCGCCAACAGCGACAAAGCCATTACCGCCACCACCAACGGCGCGCACGGTACGGTGACCGTCAGCAACGGCAAGGTGGTTTACACCCTGAACGACGGCTATGTCGGCACCGATAGTTTCACTTATACCGTTACCAGCGGCGGCAAAACCGAAACCGCGAACGTCACCGTAACGTTAACGAACGGTGCGCCGACCGGGGTTGTCGGCAAAACCGCCAGCACAGCGGAAGACCAGACGCTGACCAGCACGGCTTTGCAGAATCTGCTGAACGGCGCCAGCGACCCGGACGGCGATACGCTGAAAGTCAGCGCATTTACGGTGGGCGCAACGACGTGGGCCGCAGGCCAGACCGCGACGCTTGCGGGCTATGGCGCGCTGACCATCAACGCCGACGGCAGCTATACCTTTGTTCCGGTCGCCGACTGGAACGGCAGCGTGCCGCAGGTCACTTATGAGGTCACCGACGGGCGCGACAACGGCGTGCAAACCGCCGCCCTCGATATTACCGTCACGCCGGTGCAGGACGCCCATGACGACAGCCGGACAGCCCATGCGGGCGCCCCGGTCACGGTCGATGTCCTGACCAACGACGGCTTCACCAACGGCGACAAAGCGATTACCGGCGTCACCGACGGCGCGCACGGTACGGTTAGCATCAGCAACGGCCAGGTGGTTTACACCCCGACCAGCGGCTACGTCGGCAACGACAGCTTCACCTATACCGTCACCAGCGGCGGTATCGAGGAGACCGCCACGGTTTATCTGACGTTGACCAACAGCGCGCCGACGCTGCCCCACTGGACAGTGATTAACCGTGAAGACTCGCCGATCGGTATCCCTGGCCTTTTATTAGATACCAGCAGCGACGCCGACGGCGACACCCTGACGGTGACCGATTTTACCGTCAACGGTACCACCTGGCAGTCAGGCGAGACGGCCAATCTGGCGGGGTACGGAAGCCTGACTATTACTTCTGACGGCGGCGTGACGTTTATTCCGGTGGCTGACTGGAACGGCAACGTACCGGTGGTGACCTACACGGCAACGGACGGCCGGGATAACGGCAGCGTCACATCGACGCTCACCATTCAGTACGATGCGATCCCTGACGCCGTTGACGACAACGCCACCACCCACGCGGGCGTGGCGAAAGTCATCGACGTGCTGGCGAACGACAGATTCAGCAACAGCGACAAAGCCGTTACCGCCGTCACCCAGGGCAATAACGGCTCGGTGGCGATTGAAAACGGCAAGGTGCGCTATACCCCGAACGCGGGCTTTAACGGCACTGACAGCTTTACCTATACCGTCACCAGCGGCGGCGTAACGGAAACCGCGACCGTTAATGTCACCATCGCCAACATTGCGCCGGTGGCGCACGATGATTTTACGTGGACTGCGGAAGACACTACCCTGACGCGCAGCGCCGCCACCGGGTTGCTGGCTAACGACAGCGATGATGACAATGATGCTCTTGCCATCACGCAGTTCAGTACCGGTACGCAGATTTACGCGGCGGGCCAGACCGCGACGCTTGCAGGCATGGGCGACCTGACCATTAACGCCGACGGCAGCTATACCTTTGTGCCAGTCGCCGACTGGAACGGCGCCGTGCAGCCGATCCTTTACCAGGTAAGCGACGGCAACGGCGGATTTAGCGTGGCGACGCTCTTACTTACCGTCAACCCGATCGCGGATGCGGTCAACGACAGCGTCAGCACCCATGCCGATGTGCCGGTGGTGATCGACGCGCTCGACAACGACAGCTTCAGCAACAGCGACCAGACGATTACCGGCGTCACCGCTGCCGCCCACGGCACGGTGACGATTGAGAACAACACGCTCGTCTACCGCCCGAACGCGGGCTATGTCGGCAGCGACACCTTCGACTACACCGTCACCAGCGGCGGCAAAACCGAAACCGCGACCGTTACCGTGGACGTCACCAACGTGGCGCCGCGTCTGACCAGCGTACCGACGATTTCCACGCCGGAAGACACCACGCTTAACAGCACTGCGGCGCAGAACCTGCTGACTAACGCCCACGATGACGATGGCGACGCCCTCGCCGTGACGGAGTTTACCGTCGGCGGCACCCGCTACCTCGCGGGCGACACCGCGACGCTGGCAGGCTATGGCGATTTGACGATCCGCGCCGACGGCAGCTTCACCTTTGTGCCAGTGGCCGACTGGAACGGCGTGCCGCCTGCCGCGACCTACACCATCAGCGACGGCAAAGACGGCGGCGTCTCCACCGCCACGCTCGCCTTTAGCGTAACGCCGGTGGCGGACGCGAAGGACGATACGGCCAGCACCCATGCGGGTGTTGCGGTCACTATCGATGCGCTGCATAACGACAGTTTCAGCAATGCCGACAAAGCGATTATCGATGTGGATCAGGGCCAGCACGGCTCGGTGACCATTGAAAACGGCCAGCTGGTTTATCGTCCTGTGGCAGGCTATGTCGGCCAGGATACCTTCACCTACACCGTGGAGAGCGGCGGCGTTCGCGAAACCGCCAACGTCACCGTCACCCTGACCAACAGCGTGCCGGTCGCAACGGGCGAGACAGTGGCTTCGCCGGAAGATTACGAGGCGCGCGGCGACCTGCTGCTCAACGACCGTGACGCGGACGGCGATCCGCTGTTTATCGCGGGCTTCACCGTCGGCGGCCAGACTGCTCAGCCGGGCGACACCGTCCAGCTTGCGGGCGTCGGCGCGCTGACCGTTAACCGCGACGGCAGCTACCGCTTCACGCCAGTCGCCGACTGGAACGGCACGGCGCCGGTGGTGACCTATACGGTCAGCGACGGCAACGACGGCGGCACCGCTACCGCGTTGCTCGTTATCACCGTTACGCCGGTCGTGGATGTGAAAGATGACCGCGCCACCACTCATGCAGGCGACCCGGTCACCGTTGACGCGCTCGGCAACGACAGTTTCAGTAACGCCGACCGCGCTATTACCGGCGTCACCAACGGCGCGCACGGCACGGTGACCATTGAAAACGGCAAGGTGGTCTACCAGCCGAATACGGGTTATGTCGGCCAGGATACCTTCACCTATACCGTCACCAGCGGCGGCGTCACCGAAACCGCCCAGGTCACGCTTGAGGTCACCAACACCCCGCCGGTCGCGGTGGCGGATAAAGCGAGCACCCTGCCGGAAACGCCGGTCAGCGGCAATCTGCTGACCAACGACCGCGACGCGGACAGCGACCCGCTGCACGTGGCGGAGATCACCGTCGGCGGCGCGACCTACGCGCCGGGGGACATCATTACGATCCCGGGCCAGGGCACGCTGGTGGTTAACCGCGACGGCAGCTATCTGTTTACCCCGGCAAGCGGCTGGTCCGGCTTTACGCCAGTGTTGAACTACACCCTGAGCGACGGCAACGACGGCGGCACCGCCACGGGCGAACTGCGCCTGCTAGTGAACCCCGTAGCCGAGGCGTGGGTGAAAGAGGCAGGTCTGGTCGATACGGCCAGCGGCGCGCAAACCACCACGGGCGCGATGGCCGTACTGTCGCTGGAGCCGGTGGAAAGCCTGACCATTGGCGGCCAGACCCTGACGCTTGCGCAGCTCCAGGCGCTGAGCGCCCAGGCGCCAGTGGATATCGCAACGCCGGACGGCGTGCTGTCGCTCACCGGTTTCCAGGTGGACGGCGAAGGCCGCGCGACGCTGCAATACCGCTTCACGCTGACCCAGGCGGTTAACCAGCCGGGCGAATCCACCACCCGCGAAGAGATTCGGTTCTCCGTCAACGGCCAGCAGACCCGCGCGCCGGGCCTGCTGCGCGTCAATATTCTCAACGACGCGCCGGTCGCGGCAGCGGACGACAACAGCATCGACCAGGATCGCGGCCAGCAGGCGGCGTCGGGCAACGTCTTTAGCAACGACGCTATCGGCGCAGACGGCGCCGCGGCGGGCGGCCCGGTGAGCGCGATTTCCTCCGTGAACCTCAACCGCGCGGGCGCGGTCGGCGGCGTAAGCCTGGGCGAGTTCGGCGCCCTGACGCTCGACGCCCGCGGCAACTACAGCTATGTGCTGAACCGCAGCAACAGCCGCGTGGCGTCGCTGGACGCCAACGCCACCCTGAGCGAGGTGTTCACTTACACCATTACCGACGCCGACGGCAATACCAGCCAGGCGCAGCTGACCATCGTTATTCACGGCGTGACGCCGCCGCAGTCGGTACGCACAGGCGATCAGCACTTCCCGAGCTACTACACCAACTACGAGCTGTCGCTCGATCAGCCGTATTCGCCGGGTCTGTTTATCCTGCCCGCCATCTACGGCGTGTACAGCGACCAGTTCTCTCGCAAGGTGGAGCTGAACCGCAAAATTACCGAGCTGGGCCGCGGCATGAATGACAACGGCACGCCGGTGCTGGAAGACGGCATTCTCTTTACCCGCTGGGTAAACACCACGCTGCAACGCAGCGTGGTGAACACCTTCGCCGCCACCGGTATCGGTTCGCAGCTGCTGGGCGATCACTTCAGCCACTTCTCGCTGAATAAATCCGTACAGCCTGCGCCCGTGCTGGAAAACGCGCCGGAACGTCCGCCGCTTAACGAGCGCATCAACGAAAGAACCACCGTGCAGCAGGAGCGCGGCGAGAAAACCCCTGATGCGAAGCAGGCTCACGCCGCCGCGCCGGGCGTGGTGATCGTGCCGCAAGCCGCCGCCCGACCAGGCGCGCCGTCACTGGCGGCGCAGGTCGACGCGCTGGCCCGTAACCGCGTCGCCGCGCCGGAACCGGTCACCGTGGGAGGCGCCACACCGCATCGTTAATCGCGCAACTCCAAAAACCTTTTACACCGGCGGCGCCGCGCCGCCGGATTGTTAACTCAACACTTTAAGCATAACAATGATGACGACTTTAACTGCCGTAACCCCGACTGCCGTACGTTCTGCGCCTCTGCTCGCCCCTGTCGCCGCACTGGTTTCCGCGCTGCTGTTAAGCGGTTGCGGCACCATTAAACCTGAACCGCTGACCCAGGATGAAATCGGCGCGCGCGTCAGCGCCGACCGCGCCGCCATGTACCGCGACCAGCAGCCGGTCTCTGGTCCGCTGACCCTGTCAGACGCCATGGCCCGCGCGCTGAAATACAACCTCGACTACCGCCTGAAGATGATGGAAATCGCCCTGTCGCGCGGCATCCTGGATATCTCCCAGCAGGATATGCTGCCGAAGTTGATGACCGATGCCGGCTACCGCTGGCGCGACAACGATTCCGGCGGCACCAGCGTCGGTATCGAAGACCGGGTCGTCAGCCTGCGTCCGTCCACCTCTGAAGAGCGCGAGCACCTGCTGGCCGACGCCACCTTCTCCTGGGACGTGCTCGATTTCGGCATGAGCTACTACCGCGCGAAGCAGCAGGCGGATAACGTCAACATCGCCGAAGAGCGTCGCCGCAAGGTATTGCAGAATATTGTCCAGGAGGTGCGCGACGCGTACTGGCGCGCGCTGGGCGCACAGCGTCTGCTGAGCGAAGCGCAGCCGCTGGCCGAAGAGATCCAGACCGCGCTTGAGAAAACCCGCGAAGCGGAGCGCGCAGGCATTCTGCCGCCGGTCGAGGGCCTGGAGTACCAGCGCGCCCTGCTCGACGCGGTGGCGCTGCTGAACCAGAAGCGCCAGGAGATGCAGATGGCGAAAAGCGAGCTGGCCGCCCTGCTGAACCTGCCGTCCACCACCGACTTCACCTTACAGGACGTCGCCAATCCGGCGCTTTCCGGCGTGCCAAGCCAGCTTGATACGCTTGAGCAGATGGCGCTGGAACGCCGCCCAGAGCTGCGTGAAGAAGATTACAAAACCCGCATCGACGTGCTGGAAACTAAACGCCAGATCGCCTCGCTGTTCCCGAACCTGAATCTGTTCGGCGGCATCAGCTACGACTCCAACAGCTACCTCTACAACAACAGCTGGGTGCAGGGCGGCGTGGGCGTTTCCATGAACCTGTTCAAGCTGCTGAGCGCGCCGGCCATCAGCCGCACCAACGACGCGCGCCTGGCCACCGACAATGCCCGCCGTATGGCGCTGAGCATGGCGGTGCTGACTCAGGTGCGCGTCTCGGTTGAGCGCTACAAGCTCGCGGTGTACGACTACCAGATAGCCCAGGAGTCCGCCCGCGTCGACCAGCGTCTGGCGAGCATCTCCCGCGCCGGTTCCGACAACTCGCTCTCAAGCGACCTGGAATCCCTGCGCACCCAGGCGCGCTCCATCGTCTCCCGCTTCCAGGAAGCCGCCTCCTACGCGCAGGCGCAGTCCGCCTATGGCCGCGTGCTGAACTCGGTAGGCATCGACCTGCTGCCGGAAAAGGTGACCAGCAGCGATCTGCCGACCCTGTCGCGTGAAATCAACCAGAGCCTGGTGGCGGGCGAGAAGCAGGTCTTCACCCAGAGCGCCGACGCGGTAGTTTCCCGCCATCCGGTCAGCGTCACCCTGGGCCGCCTGCCAGCGGGCGTCAACAAGAGCGCGATTTATCAGTCGGTCACCCATGTGCTGGCCGCCAACCAGCTGGTGCAAGGCAACGGCGCCGACAGCGTGAAACTGCAAATGAACCTCAACCTTGAACGCGCGTCAGGCTCGCAGCGCGGCGTGTGGGAAATGGCGGTCTATAACGCCCAGGGCGCGCAGGTCGCCTACCAGAAATACACCAGCTATCTGCCGAATGACGTCAACACCCGTTCGGTCAGCGCGCTGGCAGAAGCCGCCGCGCTCTCCGTGGTGTCCGACCTGCATAAAGCGGCAGGCGACACCGGCGTGATGACGGCAAGTAACCCTTAATAACAGGAACAGGTATGAACAACGTGAACGAAGGCTGGCGCAGCGTCCGCGCGCTCATGCCGCTGACGGGCCTGGCGCTGTGCGCCAGCGCCTTCGCCGCCGACCCAACCCCCGCTGCGGCGGGGGCAGTCGCAACGCCGGATGCGGCCGTTGCCGCAGCGCCTGAGAGCGCGCCTGACGCCACCGCCGACAACGGCGCCGCGCCGGTGCGTTTTCTGGTGATGGCCAACCAGGAAAGCCCGCTATCAAGCGTGGTGGCCGGGCGCGTGTCGCAGGTCAACGTTGAGCTGGGCGATACGGTCAAGGCAGGCAAACTGCTGGTGACGCTGGACTGTAGCGAGCTGAAAGCCCGTCGCGACGCGGCAGACGCCGAGTACAGCGCCGCGCAGATCAAATATGAAGCGAAGGCGAAATTGCAGGGTCTGCATTCCGCAGGCGCGCTGGAGGTTGGCCTTGCCGCCGCCGACGTGAACCGCACCCGCAGCCAGATCAAAATCTTTGAAGCGCAGCTGGCGCAGTGCCGCTTTACCGCGCCGTTCGACGGCCGCGTGGCGCGTATTTACGTCAAAGAGGGCCAGGGCGTCGGCGCAGGCGCGCAGGTTATCGATCTTGTAAGCAACGGCACCCGCAAGGCGCGCCTCAACGTGCCGTCAGGCTGGACCACCTGGCTTGCGCCCGGCGCGCAGCTTGACGCGGTGGTGGGTGAAACCGGCAAGCATTACCCGATGACCGTCACCCACATCAGCGGCCGCGTGGACGCCGTGAGCCAGACGATTGAGATTGAAGCGGAATTTGGCAGCGACGCCCAGGACGTACTGCCCGGCATGAGCGGCCGCGCGACGCCAGTCTGCCCGAAAGCGGCGGCGCAGTGCCAGAGCGGGACGACCAACTCGTGAGCATCGCCCTGTTCTATTCTCTCGCGGCGCGCGTGAAAGCGGCGCGCAGCCCCGAAGAGCTGGGTTTTGTGATGTGTAACGATACCCGCTCGCTGGTGGAGTATCGCCAGGCGGCGCTGCTCGCCGTTTCCGCCACCGGGCGCGCCCAGCTTGCGGCGCACTCCGGCCTGAGCGACACCGACCGCAATACCCCCTACGCGCTGTGGCTTGCCGCCGTTGCCTGCGACATCGCGCCGCGCTGCGCCGCGCTGCCGGAAACCGCCCGCGTGATGCCGCTGTCGCCGGAAATGCTGAGCGAGTCGCTGGCGCGCGAGTGGGACGAATGGCTGCCGGGCCACGTCTGGGTGCTGGCGCTGACCGGCCCGGACGGCAAGCTGCACGCCCTGCTGCTGCTGGCCCGCGATACCCCGTGGCCGACGCAGCTTGGCGTCGAAAGCCCCGAATACGCCCTGCTCCAGCTGGCGAACCTGTACGGCTACGCCTGGTGGGCGCTGGTGGCGCGGCCTTCTCGCCTGCAACGGCTGCTGCCCGCCACGGTGCGCCGACGCGCGGGTCTCGTGTTGCTGCTTCTGCTGCTGGTTATGCTGATCCCGATTCGGGAATACACGCTGGTGCCCGCCGAGGTGATTTCGCTTAACAGCGAAGTGATCGCCGCGCCGAGCGACGGGGTGATTCACCAGATGAAGGTGCCGCCGAACACGCCGGTCGTGGCCGGACAGGTGCTGGCGGAGCTGGATGATACGACTCTAAAAAACCGTCTCGCCATTGCTCAGGCGGAGCTGGCGACCGCCACCGTCAATATGCATCAGGCGTCTCAGCAGGCGATTGAAGACCCGAACGCCCGTGCGGAACTGGCTCTGACCGAAGGCAAATGGCGCGAGCAAAAGGTGCAGGTTGCCTCGTTGCAGCGCGAGCTGGAGAAGCTGTCGATCCGCGCCCGCAGCAGCGGCGTGTTTGTCTACACCGACCCGGACGACTGGGCGGGCCGTCCGGTACAGACCGGCGAGCGCATCGGCCTGCTGGCGGACCCGACGAAGCTCGGCGTGCGCGCCTGGGCGCCTGCGGCGGAATCCACCAACCTGAACCCGCACGCGGCGATGACCGTATTTCTTAAGGTCGCCCCGCTGCACCCGCTGACCGCGCGGCTGGATTACGCCGGTTACGAGACGGTGGAAGCGCCGAACGGCGTCGCGAGCTACCTGCTGCGCGGCACCGTAACCGACCCGTCCAGCGCCGCCCGTATCGGCTTGCAGGGCACGGCCCGCGTCTCCGGCGACTGGAGCCTGCTCGGTTATCTGATTTTCCGTCGTCCGCTGGCGACGCTGCGCGCCTGGTGTGGATTCTGATATGCAAACAGCCGCGACGCTCCCGCCTGCGGGCGGGACAGCTCTTGCGCAGCCGCAGCCGCTGCCGCCGCTGCGCGACGAGCTAAAAATTCACCCGGCGGGCAACAACCGCGACGGCTCGCCCGCCTGGCATCTGGCCGACCCGGTGCGCAACCTCTATTTCCGCCTGGGCTGGCTGGAGCTGGAGATGCTGCGCCGCTGGCCGCTCGGCGCGCCGCAGGCGATTGCCGACAGCATCAGCCAGGAGACCACCATGACGGTGGACGAACAGGATGTGTTGCAGTTCCTGGGCTTTTTACAGCAGCAACAGCTGCTGCGCCGCGGCGCGTTCAAAGCGCGCGGCTCGCTCTGGCGGCGTATTCTGCACGGCTACCTGTTTATCCGCCTGCCGCTGGTGCGCCCGGAGAAAGCCCTGCGCCGCATGCTGCCGTGGGTGGAGTGGCTTTTCAGCGCGCCGTTTCTACTGCTGACCGCCGTCGCCGCGCTGGCAGGCGTCGTTCTGGCCGCGCGCCAGTGGGATAACGTCGAGGCCGCGCTGCACGGCGCCCTGAGCTGGAACGGGGCGCTGGCCTTCGCGGTGGCGCTGATCCTCTCCAAATGCTGGCACGAACTGGGGCACGCCTTTATGGCGACCCGCTACGGCGTACGCGTCGGCCATATGGGGGTGGCGCTGCTGGTGATGTGGCCGATGGCCTACACCGATACCGGAGAGAGCTGGAAGCTGTCGCAGTCCCGCCACCGGCTCTCCATCGCCAGCGCGGGCATTATGGCCGAGCTGATGCTGGCGGCCTGGGCGACGCTGTTCTGGAGCTTCGCGCCGGAAGGCAACGTTAAAGGCGCGCTGTTCTTTCTCGCCACCACCGCCTGGGTGCTGACGGTGGCGGTGAACGCCAGCCCGTTTATGCGCTTTGACGGCTACTTTATTCTCAGCGATACGCTGGACTACCCTGGCCTGCACGAACGGGCGGGCAACTGGGCGAAGCGCTGGCTGCGCTGGCACCTGCTGGGGCTTGAGGATCCGATCCCGGATAACGTCTCGCCCGCCTTTGCCCGCTTCCTCACCCTTTTCGCCTTCGCCACCTGGGTTTACCGGCTACTGCTGTTCGTCGGCATCGCGCTGGTGGTCTACAACGCCTTTTTTAAGGCGCTCGGGCTGGTGCTGTTTTTTATTGAGATAGTCACTTTTGTGGTGCAACCGATGTTTCGCGAACTCAAAATCTGGCGCGCGCGCCGCCGGGAAATCGCTCCGGCGCGCCTGCTGCGCCTTGTCGCCGTCGCACTCGCGCTGGGGCTTTCGGTCTTTCTGCCCTGGTCCGGGCAGGTCTCCCTGCACGGCGTGATGGAGGCGGGCGTGGCGCAGCCGGTTTACACGCCCTATGCCGCCCAGCTTGACAAGGTGCTGGTGCAGGAAGGCCAGCAGGTCAAGGCGGGCCAGAAGCTGTTTGAACTGGTGGCCCCCGTCCCGGCGGACGAGCAGGATAAGGCGCTGGCGCTAAGCCAGGCGTGGCAGACCAGCGCCCGCGGCGCGATGGCGCTCGATAAAAACGGCGCGGCGAAGCAGGTGGTCGCCGACCAGATGGCGCGCCAGTACGCCATTCAACAGCGGGCCAGCGCCGTTGAGCTTCAGCGGCTCCAGCTGGTGGCGCTGGAGGATGGCGTGGTGCATGACGTTGAGCAGACCCTGCGCCCCGGCAGTTGGGTCTCGCCTGGCACCCGCATCGCAAGCGTGATCGACACCCACCGCTGGCGCGTGAAGGCGCTGGTCAGCGAAACCGACCTGGCCCGCCTGCGCGACGGCGCGACGGCGCGGGTTTATCAGCAGGGCCGCTGGCAGCCGCTCGCAGGCGCGGTAGTGACCATCGACCACGACGCCATCCGCCGTCTGCCTAATCTGATGCTGGCGCAGAGTCACGGCGGCCCGGTGGCGCTGAACCCGGTTGCGCCCGCCAACGAACTCCGTCCCGCCGCCGTCTGGTACCGGGTAGTGATCGAAGGCATCTCCGCCGCGCCGGTCAGCAAAGAGCAACTGGTACGTGTTGACGTGGCGAGTGACCGCCAGAGCCTGGCTCACGGCTGGGTCAACAGCGTTATGCTGATGCTTATCCAGCAAACTGGCTTTGGTAAAGAGGGTTAGCGTGCGATTTTCGCGCCAGGCCGCCTGGCCTGGCGCGGGTTTTCTCCCAACCGCGGTTTTAGGTTAAACCCCGTTTCGCCAGAGCAAACTGGCACCTACGTTTTGTTAGTCTGTTCGGTGTTCTGCAACTGGACCCGGAGGTTATATTACTTGCAGGCGTGCAGCTGATGCTCGCAAGACTCGTTGGTTTCTGTTTCCGGAGGTGTGGTTATGCAAAAAATTGTCTGCAAAACGCCACGATTGTCATCACTGGCATGTCGAGTTGTTTCGGCCACGAGGCCGCCCTGCGGCTGGCGGAGATAGGTGCCAACGCCATGCTGGCAGCCAGACGGAACTGGAGGCGCTCGCCGCCGATATTGTCACGGCGGGCGGCAATGCGAAAGTGATCTGAAAATTACCGAACATTACACCGATACAGCGGGCTTCACTGAGCATGTTTTCACCCTGATGCATCTGCTGGGATTCGCTTTTTCGCCAAGGATCCGGGATATTCATGAGAAGCGGCTGGTTATTCATCAAAAGGCCGAGCGTTATTCCGGGAAACAGTCCGTCATATCAACAACCAGCCTGAATCTCAAAGACATTGAGGCGCGCAGGGATAAAATATTGTACCTGGCAGCCTCAATTAAACAGGGGATTGTCACCGCATCGCTGATAATGAAAATGTTAGGGAAGGTGCGAATAAGCAGGTCATTTCTTCCCAAGCTGACTCGCTGATTAAAATTTCGCGGATCTGGGCCGAT
>OKVM01000396.1_pt1 | contig 21453 bp, 19 predicted proteins | sample 1606841 | NCBI WGS metagenome assembly OKVM01 (sample SAMN03281010, study PRJEB24777) | human gut metagenome | isolation source: fecal sample PR157 from 1 month old male Malay infant, caesarean delivered... | reverse complement strand
ATATAATAGCGATTATTCCGTTTACATGAATAACCTTTCATGAATCTATTATAAATGAAGATGCAATCATATGTCAACCGCTTCACGTAATCTTTTTCTATTTTATAGACATAATGGCATAATTGCTGTAGGTGGAATGGATAACTGAGTAATAACTTTCGGATTGAGTCTATTGCTGCCTTTCCACCAAATTTTGGTTTGTTGGTGTTGAAACCAAGCACTTTGTTCAAAAGGTGCTGACAATGTTTGTAAGTGATGCACTTCGATTTGATTGGTTGCCTGCGGTTCTGTTGTGAAATCATGGGCCCGAATACCTATAGAATGACAAGAAATAGGAACTTCTTGTGTAACCGTTAGTGTTTGTTGCCAGCCAATCACTTGGACTCTGTGCGCATCTATGCGTTTGACAGGCCAAATATTTTTACAACCAGTGAGTTTAGCTGCTTCAATCGTTTGAGGTTGGTTAAATAATTGATTTGTTGCACCAAAAAGTGTTTTGCTTTTTGTGATTATCACTAAACTCTGACATAACTTATACAGTTCATCTAAACTATGACTCACAATTAAGGCATGTTGATTTAAATTACTTAATCGCTGTTGAAGTTCAATTTGCAGCTCTTCCTTTAAGGGTGCATCTAATGCGGAAAATGGCTCATCTAATAACAGGTAAGCCGGCTGAGCCGCTAGCATTCGCGCAAAAGCCACTCGCTGTCTTTGTCCTCCAGAAAGTTGACTAGGATATTGTTCTTGGACTTTAGTTAAGTGAAAAGATGCAAGCAATTGAGTGACCAATTGTAAATCTTTTGTCACGCACGTCAGATTTTCTACTACCGACAAATGAGGAAACAACGCATACTGTTGAAATAAAAGACCAATTTTTCGTTGTTGCGGCGACAAATTGATCTTTTGTTCAGCATCGAATAAGACTTGATCATTTAAAACAATCTGACCTTTATCCGCAGTCTCAACACCCGCAATACATTTTAATAACATACTCTTGCCACAACCAGAAGCACCTAAAATTCCTGTTGTTTGCGTCTTTGTTTCAAACTGAATTTGCAAAGTATGACTTTTCAATTCTTTTTGAATATCAACAATTAATCTCATTCCGATCTTCTCCAAGCGCGCTGACTAAAAAATTCCGTAAAAAATAAAATAATCAGGCAAAGTAATAACATAATTACAACATATTGATTGGCTAAGCGCCAATCCCCACTTGCTACAGCAGAGTAGATAGCTAAAGGAAGCGTTCTTGTTTTGCCAGCAATATTCCCCGCTAACATTGTCGTCGCTCCAAATTCGCCTAACCCACGGGCAAAGGCTAACACGCCACCGGCCAAAAGACCGTTCATCGACAAAGGTAACGCAATTTTTCTAAAATATCGACTTTCCGAAAACCCGAGTGTCTGGGCTACCGCCAACAATTCACTATCCATTTGTTCAAACGCCGTTAAGGCTGAACGATACATTAAAGGAAATGAAACAGCAACGGCAGCAATAACCGTAGCTGGCCACGAAAAAACAACTTGAATGGCAAAAAAATCAAGTAAAAACTGGCCCACTGGTTGCTGAACACCAAAAATAGTTAAGAGAAAAAAGCCAAAAACCGTCGGCGGTAAAACTAATGGCAACGTAAATAAACTATTCAAAAGAATTTTTAATTTACGATTTTTCAAACGAAAAACAATATACGCAACGCCTGTTCCTAAAACAAAAGTAAATAAAATGGCGATTATTGCTGTCTGAAAAGATAAAAGAATTGGTCGAACATCCATTTTCCCACCTACTTTGTTAACTTAAAGCCAATATTTTCAAAATATTTTCTGCATTGTTGACTCTGTAAAAAATTTAAAAAAGCATCTGCTGATTTTTGTTTCTTAGAGGCGGCAACTTTACCAACTGGATAGATAATTGGCTTTTTCAAAGCAGCTTCAGGCATGGCCGCAACAATCGCTACTTTTGAATTGGTTGCTGCATCTGTCGCATAAACCAAGCCAGCTTCTGCACTTGCATTAGCCACCCATTCAAGGACTTCTGTTACATTCGTGCCAAAGCTTGCGTGTTTTTCTACATAAGACCAAGCGCCTAAAGCTTTTAAGCCTTCTTCGGCATATTGACCAGCTGGAACACTTGCAGGATCACCAATTGCTATCATTTGGGCTTTTTTTAAATCAGAAAAATCATGCCACTTTGCTTGATCTTGGTTAGGCACAATAAGAACGAGCTGGTTTTCCAATAAAGGAACGACACTTTTTTTATTAATTAGTTTTTCTGCAACCAATGCATTCATTTGTTTTGTCGAAGCCGAGAAAAATACATCGGCTTTTAGGCCTTTTTCAATTTGCATCTGTAATTTTCCAGAACTATCATAGGTTCCAGTTACCTGAATATCTGGATGCTCTTTTTCAAAGGCTGGAATAATTTTCTTCTCCATGACTGATTCTAAGCTAGCTGCTGCCGCAAGGGTTATTTCTTCTTTTTTTGTTGAAACTGTTTCTTTTTGCGGCTGATTTGTACATGCAGCAATTAGGGCAACTAAACTGAATAAACTAAGCAGGAACACAGCCTTTTTTTGTTTAGACATTTGAACGCCTCTTTTCTTTTATAAATACCCGCCATAACTCAAATCAATAATTTCAGATTTTTTAATCACTTCTTTGGCCATTAATCTTGGTAACAACAAATCAAAAACCGTTTTTTCTGAAAATAAAACACCACCTGGTAAGCCAATGATCGTTTGCTCTCCTTTATAAGCTAGCAAAAACATTGAGCCTGGTAAGACTGGTGTCCCATGGGTTACGATTTCAGCACCTGTCTGCTTAATTGCTAACGGTGTCAAATCATCAGGATCTACACTCATACCACCTGTACAAACAATCAGATCAACCCCTTGTGCTAACATCTTTTTGATCGCAACAGTAATTTTTTGCGGCTGATCATCGACAATTTCTTGCTTGACAATCGTAACTAAAGGATACGCGGAGAACTTGGCTTTTAACACAGGGTAAAAAGCATCCTCAACCAATCCTGTGTAAACTTCACTGCCAGTAGTTACAATCCCGACCCGTATTTTTTTGAAAGGTTTCACAGAGATTAGTGGCTCAGACGTGCTGAGCTGGCGTGCCTTTTCTAATTGGCTTTTAGAAATTGTTAGTGGAATCACTCGAAAGGCTGCAACTTTTTCATCTTTCTGAACTTCTATATTGGTAACTTTAGTTGACAAGGCGAGACCTTCAATTTCATTTAAAGCAATTAATTTTTCTCGATTGACTTTTAAAAGACCTCTCGTGCTAGCTTTAGCAACAATTTTTCCTTCATGGACTTCACTCGGCTGACATGAGTCATCTGTTAACAGGTTATACAAAAATGTCGCTGCCTCTTCTTCATGTATTTCTGCTGGATCCAAGGAAACAAACAGATGTTTTTTCCCTAATGATAAAAGAATTGGAATATCTTCTTGAACAACTATATGTCCTTTTTTAAAACACACTTCCTTGGTCTTCCCATAGTCAATTCGCGTAATATCATGACTCAATGGAAGGCCAACTGCCTCTTCTGTTCGAATTGTTTTCATGGTTTATTCCTCATCATGTATGATTTTTTTATTTGTGATTAAATCCAAAGCGTGGGGCAAAACAGGCAACAAAAAATGCAAATGTTCTGTTACACTTTTCGGGCTACCAGGCAAATTAACAATGAGCGTGCGTCCTCTTTGAACAGAAACGCCTCGACTTAACATAGCAAATGGTGTTTTTTCCAAGCTAAGTTGACGCAAGCCCTCACTGATCCCAGGAATGATTCGCTCTGCTACACGTAAGGTAGCTTCTGGGGTCCGATCCCGTTCACTCAACCCTGTGCCGCCTGTCGTTAAAATCAAATCACAGGTCTTAGACCACTCTTGCAATAGCTCTACTAATTGATTTTCTTCATCTGGTAAAATGGTTTGTTTGGTTACCTGGTAGAGCACAGGTAACTGTTCACGAATCAAGGGCCCCGATTGGTCGACAGCAAGCCCTTGAAAGCAACGATCACTTAATGTTACAATGCCCACTTTAAACAACGTCTAACTGGTCTCCTTTTTTAATATGACCTTCTGTCACAACGACTGCAAAGATTCCTTCTCTAGGCATGATGCAATCGCCCACTCGCGCGTAAATCTGACAGTGTTTATGGCACTCTTTCCCAATTTGAGTAACCACCAATTCGGAATCGCCTATTTTCATTTTCGTTCCAACAGGTAATTGACGTAAATCAATCCCTGAGACGATTATGTTTTCCCCAAAAGCACCATTGCCAACCCGAGCTCCTTTTTCATTGAAAGCCGTTATTTCTTCAAAAGATAACAAACTGACTTGTCGATGCCAATTACCGCCGTGCGCATCATTTTCTAATCCGAAACCTTTAATTAAGTTGACTTCAGGAATTTCCTTTTTCTGTGTGCCTCTTCGCGGGCTAATATTTATTGCAATAATTTCTCCTGTTTTCATACTTACCCTCCTATTTGTGACATAAATCGTTGTTCTCCTTGTTGTTCCAAGAAAAGATGTTTTTCAGGCTTACAGGCAATGCCACTCTTGATAATCCCTAACAATTCTGCTGTTTGTTCCATAGCTAAAGCTTCCTTTAACGAGTAGCCGTCTGCAGAATGCAGGCACGTTTTTAAATGACCGTCTGCAGTAATTCGAATCCGATTGCACGTCTCGCAAAAACAATGCCCTAATGCACTAATAAAACCTATTTTCCCTTTAAAATCTTTTAAGGCGTAATAACTAGCAGGGCCATTGCCCAATGGTTTTTTGTATGGTTGCAACGTTCCATAATGTTTGGTTAAAATGGCTTCTACTTCTTCTTGTTGCTTACCTGGATGCTCCTTCCCTAATCCAATTGGCATCATTTCAATGAAACGAAGATGCACAGTCTCTTTCTTAGCGATTTCAGCCAGTTCTACAATTGTTGCTTCACTTAGCTCTTTCCTAGCTACAGTATTAATTTTGATATTAGGTAGTCCCACATCAATCGCTTGTTCTAAGCCCGCCAGAACATTCCTTAACTGACCAACTCTTGTTATTTCACGAAATTCTTCTGGATCCAAAGTGTCTAAGCTAATATTAATGCCGTCCAAGCCCGCCTCTTTTAATCCTTGAGCCTCACGAGCTAACTTCATGCCATTAGTCGTTAAGGTTACTTTTTCGATGCCTGAGATTTGCTTTATCCTTTTAATTAAAGAGAGTAAATTCGGTCTAACAAGCGGTTCACCACCTGTTAATTTAACTTTTTTGATGCCTTCTTTCGCTAATATCCTCAATAAAAAAATAATCTCATCATCTGTTAGAAGCTGCTCTTTTTTTAAAAAGCAAAGACCTGTTGCTGGCATGCAATACGTGCAACGTAAGTCACAACGATCTGTTAAAGACAAACGAACATAATCAATTTCACGGTTAAATGCATCTTTCATGCTGTTCACTCATCACTTTCCTTTGATTTAATTGAAGAACGAATGAAATGACCACTGCGTCCACCATTTTTCTCTAATAAACCAATGTTTGTCATTGTCATTCCGCGATCAATTGCTTTACACATGTCATAAATTGTTAAGAGTGCTGCCTGCACACCTGTTAGCGCTTCCATTTCAACGCCAGTTGAACCCACTGTTTTTGTAAAGCAACGTACTTCTAAACAAGTTTGATTGCGCCAATCAAACTGAATTTCACACTTTGTCAAAGCAACCAAATGACACAAAGGAATCCATTCAAACGTTCGTTTTGCGGCGGTAATCCCAGCTACTCTTGCTACCTGTAATACTTCACCTTTTTTAATCATTTGGGTCTGGATCGCTTCTGCTGTCGCTTCCAACATGTGAATTTCTCCATAAGCGAGGGCTGTTCTTTGAGTGTCATTTTTTTCCGAAATATCAACCATATGCACTTCTCCTTGTGTATTCAAGTGCGTAAATTCCTTACTTTGAACCATTTCTCCACCTCACATTTGACATTTGTTAACGTTTACACAATACTTCTTTTTCAAGTGTATCACTCTTGCATCAAAAAAAACAATCTGGCATCCATAATTTTTTTTAGTGAGAAATCGAAGTTAAAAATGTTAAGCGACAAAAATTACGTGATTCGCTTAGCCTGACCAGACTTTTGTCTAAGTCTTAAAACTTGATAAGCAATAAGCCACCAGTCGACTCGACTGATGGCTTACTTTCATACTAATCTTAGGTCAGGTTGTCATCAAGTTTGCCAATAATAGACTTTTACAAGCGCGCCTTTTTTGAGTAGTACACCAGCTGGTTGTTCTAGCAGGCAATTTGTTTCTAAAGTATTTGATAAATTGGATGAAAGATGACTTTTTGTCACTAAATTTACTGTGCCATCTATTTCTTTCGCTCGGTAAAATCGACGTAGTCTACTGGGGGCTAATTCATGCGCTAAAATTACTGTTCGTTCCTTTAGATTTAACTCGACACAATTAAAAAAAGTAGCTAATAATGTCCAGTAAAAAAGATGTAAATTAACCATTGCCGCAAACGGATTGCCTGAAACGCTTAAAATGAGTGTTTCTTGAAATTGACTTCCCATAACTGGGGTTCCAGGTTTCATATTTACAAAATGAAACAACTCTGTTCCTCCGATACGTTTAATCGCTAAAGGTAAATTGTCCTTTTCACCTACCGAAACACCACCACAAGTAATTAATAAATCAAGTTTTGGTGAAATCTCAATCAGCCTCTTCGCTAATTCTTCAGGGTCATCTGAACAATGGTCTAGGTGGATTACTTCATTGCCACTCGCTTTGACAAAAGCTGCTAACATGTAGAGATTACTATTATAAATTTTCCCAACTGACAGTGGTTCTTCCAAAGAAACTAACTCACTACCCGTCGCTAAAATCCCCACTTTCATGCGCTTCAAAACAACAACTTTATCAATCCCTTGCATTGCCAACAAACCAATCATGCGACTATTAATCTGTTGATGTTTTGCTAAAATTTTTTGCTGAAAAGCAATATCTTCTCCAATTTCCGCATAGTTTTGGCCCGCAGTGACAGAGCGAAAAATTTTAACATGGTCTTGCCCAAAATCCGTCCATTCTTGTGGCACTACAGCATCAAAATCGGTTGGAATAAAAGCACCTGTTGTTATTTTAATCGCACAGTTATTCGTCTGATTACAATAAAACATGGAATCCCCTGCCACTAAAGAACCGACGACTTTTAAACAACTTGGGCTTTCAGCAGTCGCACCTCGTGTTTCTACTGCCCGAACGGCATACCCATCCATCCCGGCACGAGGAAAATGAGGAATCGCTGTCTCTGCAAAAATGGTTTCTCCGCTAATCCGTCCCAAGGAATCAAGCAGCGCCACTTCTTCTGTTTCACATTGACTCTTCATATGTTGGGTCATTTTCTCTCGTGCTTCTTCCAACTCGATCATGTTTTAACCATCCTTTTTTATTTATTCACTGGTTTAATCGCAACGGCACAAACTTTATATTCAGGAATTGTGGCGATATCATCAAATACAGCATTGGTGATTTCGTTAACATTCCCATCTGGAAAATGGAATGTCATAAAGACTTCTTGCGGAAATACTCGATTTCCGACAGCCGCATAGGTTTCAATTTTGCCACGTCGAGAATGAACTTCAACTTTGTCACCTTCTTGGATTCCCAGAGCTTGTGCATCGACTGCATTTATCTCAATATAAGAGTGATTCGCTATTTGGTTAATCCCTTCCGTTCGTCCTGTCATTGCTCGGGTATTGTAATGGTAAAGCATTCGGCCTGTCGACATTAAATACGGGTACTCTTCATCTGGTAATTCTTGGGCTTGCTTATACGGAATTGCTTTAAATAAACCTTTCCCACGAGCAAAACTGCCCACATGCATAATCGGCGTACCTGGATCTGTCAAGCTACGACAAGGCCATTGTAAGCTCTCCTTCTCTAATCGTTCATAATTAATTCCACCAAACGAAGGCGTCACAGCTGAAATTTCTTTCATAATTTCTTTTGCAGATTCATACGCACAAGGATAGCCCATTCGTGTCATGACTTCACAAAAAATTTCATAGTCTTCTCGCGCTTGTCCTCTTGGTTCAACAGCTTTACGGACTCTTTGCACGCGCCGTTCTGTATTTGTAAATGTCCCGTCTTTTTCTGCATAACTGATGCCTGGTAAAACGACATCTGCATAAGCAGCCGTTTCTGTCATAAATAATTCTTGAACAACTAAAAAGTCTAAACTTTCTAAAGCTTGACGAACATGTCCTGTGTCTGGATCCGTAACAATTGGATCTTCTCCAAAAATATAAAGGCCTTTGACATTTCCTGCCGTTGCTGCTGGCAAGACTTTAGTAGAAGTTAAACCTGTGTTTCGATTTAACGGCACATGCCAAGCTTTTTCAAATTTGTCGATTACTTCTGGATTATTGACTTTTTGATAGCCTGGGAAATCATAAGGCATACAGCCCATATCGCAAGCACCTTGAACATTATTTTGACCTCGCAAAGGATTAACACCACAGCCAGGTTTTCCAACTTTACCAACCAACATTGCCAAATTAGACATACTCATAACACCCTCAGTTCCTGTCGAATGTTCCGTTACGCCTAAACAATAAATGATTGGTGCTTTCTCTGCTTTTGCATACATGCGTGCTGCTTGAATTAAATCTTCTGGATGAATATGACAAATTTCTGCGACTTTTTCCGGCGTATAATCAGCCACCATTTTTTCTAAATCTGAAAATCCTTCTGTCCGTTCTTCAATAAAATGGCGATCTGCTAAACCTTCTTTCAAAATCACATGCATCATGCCATTAGCAAATGCGACATTCGTTCCCGCCTGAACTTGTAAATGCAGCGCACTATCCTTCACTAAGTTAATTTTCCGCGGATCAACAACAACAACTTGCGTTCCTCTTTGGATGGCTTGGCGAATTTGCGCACCAATAACTGGATGAGCTTCTTCTGGATTGGAACCTACTAATAAAATCATGTCGACATCTTCAGTGATATCAGCAATAGGATTGGTCATCGCACCAGAGCCTAAGGTTTGGGCTAAACCATGGACCGAAGCCGAATGACAAACACGGGCACAGTTATCAACATTATTGGTACCAAAAGCAGCACGCACCATTTTTTGAAAGACATAATTATCTTCATTTGTCGCTCTAGAGCACGAAAAACCAGCAAGAGCATCCGGACCGTTTTCTGCTTTAATTTCGTTAAATTTTGACGAAACAAGCGTTAAGGCTTCTTCCCAAGAAGCAGGTTCAAAAATCCCATTCCGTTTAATTAATGGCTCCGTTAAGCGATCTCCTGACCCAACAAATTTATATGAAGCAAATTTTCCTTTCACACAAAGTAAATTTTTATTAGCTGGTCCATCTAGGGGTTCAACACCCACCAAACGATTGTTTTTAACGAGTAAATTCATCTGACAGCCTGTCCCACAATGTGGACAAGTTGTAGGAATTTTCTGGGTTTCCCATTTGCGGTACTCTTTTGTATCTTTTGCTGTTAACGCTCCTGTAGGACAGGAAGAGACACAATTGCCACATGATTCACAGATAGATTGATCAAACGCCTGCCCATAACTCGGCATCATTTTTGTTTCAAAGCCACGATTAGCAATACTAAGTACATCTCTTCCCTGCCGCAATTGACAGACACGAGCACAACGACGACACATGATACACTTTTCTGGATCATAAGAGAAAAATGGATTACTGGTATCTTCTTGATGGCAAGGCATTCTTTTTCCCTCGGTAAAGCTAGTGGCATCAATCCCATAATCTAGCGCATACTGTTGTAATTGACAATCCCCGTTTTTTCCACAAGAAAAACATTCTAATTTATGATTACTCAATAATAAATCAAGAATAAAACGTCTGGAATCAGCAACTTTTTCAGAATGTGTTGACACAACCATGTCCTCTTGACAATGTGCCGTACAAGCAGTTGTTAAGCCACCACGTCGGCCGCCTTCCACCTCAACCACGCACATCCGACAAGAACCATCAGGCGCTAATTCCTTTAAATGACAGAGCGTTGGGATTTCAACACCTAGCCCTTTCGCTGCTTCGAGAATGGTAGTCCCTTTAGACACAGTTACTTCTTGGTTATCAATAGACAATGTAACTGTTTGCGTATGCAACTTTGTTTTCATTTTTACCAACCTCCTTTGCTGGTGGCATAGATTTCTGTTTCAGCAGTCGTTTCAAATTCTTCTGGAAACAAAGCCAATGCACTCTTCATTGGATTTGCGACGGATTGGCCCAAACCACAAGCTGATAATCGCGTGACATGCGTGAGCATCTTTTCCAATCGTGGCAAATCACTAGCTGTTGCCTCGTTCCGATTGAATTTACTCAATAATTCCAAAATCCTAGTTGTTCCCAATCGGCAAGGGGTGCATTTACCACATGACTCATGAGCAAAAAAGGCCGCCACGTGTACTAAATAGTCCACAACATTGACTGAATCATCCATTACTACAATTGCACCAGAGCCGACAGATAAGTCATGGGCCCATAAATCTTCGTAGGAATACAAACAATCCCTTAACGTTGCGACAGCACCAATTGGACCGGATTGTCCACCGAAGTGAATAAATTTCAATGCTCGACCAGTTGCAGAGCCTCCGCCGTATTGCTCGCCATAAATTATTTCTTCTAATGGTGTTCCAAGGTTGACCTCGTATAAGCCCCGATTTTTAATATGTCCAGACAAACAAATTAGCTTTGTTCCGCCACCATCGGCAGTACCCATCTCTAAAAAGGCTTGTCCACCTTCTCTTAAAATTACAGGAACACTTGCAAATGATTCAACATTATTTACTAATGTTGGTTGCAAATATAAACCAACATCTGCTAAGTGTGGTGGTTTGACACGCGGCCGCCCCGTTTTTCCTTCAATTGAATTTAAAAGTGCTGAATTTTCCCCACAAATATAGGCGCCAGCACCAGAAATAATCGTAATATCATAATTGAATCCTTCAATTCCTAAAATGTTTTCCCCTAAAAAGCCAGCTTGTCGTGCATTATCGAGTGCTTCTTGAAATGTTTTTTGGATTCTGCGATATTCTCCTCGCATATAAATATAACCTGCTTTTGCTGAAAATAAATAACCAGCAATGATCATTCCTTCAATCACACTCAATGGATCTTCAGATAAAAGTACTTTATCCTTAAAGGTCCCTGGTTCGCCTTCATCAGCATTACAAACAATGTACTTTGTGGTTCCTTTTGCATGATAAAGATGGCGCCATTTTTTTCCTAAAGGATAGGCTGCTCCACCGCGACCTCTTAAGTGCGCAATATCCAGTTCGTTTAAAATTTCTTCATCCGATAGTGAAATTGCTCTTTTTAAACCATCAAATCCATCGTATTTACAATATTCAGCAACATCGGTCGCAGATTGCATTTTCCCCATTCTCTCTAATAACATTGGTTGGTTTCTCTTAAGCATTGACTCACCTCCTACAGTCCTTCATAGCAATCATTTTGTAAATGTTGAATTAATTGATAAATTTTCTCTTCTGTTAGTTGACTAAAAACGGTGTCCTTAATTTTAATTACTGGACCCAAATCACAAGCGCCGATACAAGGAATACTGTGATACATAAATAAGCCATCTGGTGTCGGCTGATTCTCTGGCACTTCTAAAATGGTTTCTAAAACTTCGGCAACCATCGCCCCACCAGTATAATGACACGGTGTGCTGTTACAAATCTTCAAGACATACTTCGCTTGCGGTTCCGTCTTTAAAATGGCATAAAAACTGACGATTTCATAGACTCGCGCTTCCGTTAAATGTAGATGCTCTGCAACTAATTGAGCTGTCTCCTGATCGATATACCCTTCTTCTGAAGCAAATTGTAATTCAATTAAAATATTTAAAATTCGTTGTGGATCAGCATCGTTTTCTAGAATAATCGCTTCTTTTTCAATTAAGCTTAATGCACACATTCCTTTTTATTCCCCCCTTTTAGTGAAACTTGAAGTTGTTCTCCTTGATAATAGATACGCAATTCTTTTGGTATTTCAGCAGATAGTAAACAAAAATCGGCTTTATCTATGACTTTTTTTGCTGATTCTTTTTGGCGATTCTGGTTATTCATCATAAGAAATAGTCCTGGCTGCACAACATTACGTAATGAATTTGATTCACAAATGATTAATGCTTGGGCCGGCACAGCTTTCAGAAATTGCTGAATGGCTTCCGCCAAATTTTCTTGAAAAACTTTCAATAGAAAAACTTTTTGACAGCCTGCAGCTAATAATTTCATGGTATCTTTATTGCCAATCGTCTCTTTCTCTTCTACTAATTCATAACCAGCTGTAATACTGGTACAAATTCCACATCCCTTTGTGCCTCGTTGACACACCCCTCGTTGACCACTAATCGTAATAATCTTCAAGCCATAAATTGGATAGATTTCTTGGTACTGTTTAATAAGGGCTTCGGCTAATGTCGTTTTGCCACTATTCCGACCAGTAGATCCAATTTGAATCATATTTGGTACCTCAATTGCCATAGAGCTCCTCCGTCTGAATCGTTTTCTCAACTCTTGGTTTGACAGTTGCTGGTTTTGTCATAAAGATCAATGGTACGGCCATAAAAAGACTGCCACCTACTGCATTGCCTAAAAATACCCATAATGTATTCTGCAAATAATCCCACCAACTGATTGTGGTACTTTGTGAAAAAATTGCCGCTGGAATAATAAACGCATTGGCGACCACGTGTTGAAACCCACAAACAACGAAAACCATGACAGGAAACCATAAGCCAAACATTTTACCTAAATATGATTTTGCCAACGCTCCGAGATAAACCGCTAAACAAACAAAAATATTACAGCCAATCCCTGAAACAAAAGCAACTATCGGTGGATCAGCAATTTTCGCCTGAGCAACTGCGACTGTTTTATCCAGAAACGCACCTTCAGTTAACCCAACAATATGGCCAAATAAATACGCCACAAGAAATCCGCCTAGACAATTGGTCAATAAAACAACTAGCCAGTTATAACAAAGAGCGCCCACTCGAACCTTTTTCTGTAATACGCCTAATGTCATTACCATCATATTGCCTGTTGCTAACTCACCACCAACAAAAGTAAGCGCTATCAATCAAACTGGAAATAAAGCTCCACCCAGAAAGTTGTTAAAACTTCCCCATTCTGTGGGGCAGTTCCAGTGATACGAATAAACGCCAAGTAACCTAGTGCAATACAAAAACCAGCCATGATGCCTAAAATACAGAGTCGAACAAACGATAATTCCCCTTTCATTTTTGCCTTATCACCTAAGCTTGCAACTATTTCTTCACTACTGAAAAAATCCATTACGATTCCTCCTTTTTATCGATACCACTGAGACAATTCTTCTTTTCGATTGACATTTTTAAGTTGATTCTCTTTTGATAGTTGCACCGTTTTTACAGATAGACGCTCAAATTCTTGGCGAACCTGATAGTTATTTTGCGCAAGCTGTTTTTGAAATGTTGGTAAACAAGAACATCGATAAAAGCCAAATAATGGTTCTTGACGACCTTCAAAGTCAAAGATTGTTACTTGATTTTGTCCACGCTTAGAGGCTAACTGATACACAAGTTTAGGAGAAAAAGTTGGTATATCACAGGCAATTACAAACACTTCAGCTTTCTGAGTATAGTTCATTGCTGTCACAATCCCACCTAATGGCCCCTTTCCAAGATACATATCTTGAATGATTGTGCATTTTCTAAACGCCTTAGGAAATTTTTGGCTATCATTCGTTACTAAAATAACCTCTTCGAACAGTTCCATTAACTTTTCAGCTGTTTGCAAGATCACGTATTGGCCTTGAATTTTCAATAATGCTTTATCAAACCCCATCCGTGAACTTTTCCCGCCGCATAACAGCACTACTGTACAATCAGCAATAATTTTCGCCACCCCTTTACCATAATTTTTATTAGTTCAAAAAAATATTTTTTAGTCATGTATTAAGTCTATTATAAGACATCCCTCGTACAAGTCAATTCCTTTTAAAAAAAAAGAACGAGAAAAAGAGCGACTCTTTTTCTCGTTCTATCTTATTCATCTGTTTGACGTTTTATTTCTTCAATCTCAATGCGTAATGATTTTCGTTTCTCAATGGCGACATAAACCAAGCCAATCAAAAAGGGTAACACAAAGCTACCAAATCGATACAGTAAAACAGATGCTACAGCATCAACATTGCCGACCAATGGTTTAAACAACAATAAGTAAACAAATTCAAATGGACCAATGCCAGCAGGTGTCGGAATAACTCCTGAAAGAATAACAGCAAAACTGGTAAAGGACATCACTAATAATAAATCAATATTCGGGTGATTTTCTACTAAAACAATGTAAGGAATAATGTACCAAAATAATAATTTAAATACATTCCATGAAAAGATTCGAAGCAACGCTGAGCGATCTTGTGTAATTGTTTGGACAGCTGCCCGCAAGGAATAGATTTGTAAATTACAATTATCCACCCAATCTCTTAGTTTTGGTCGTTTAAACCAACGATTGGCAAACTTAACCAATAAAACTTGCAACTTTAAGCTACTAGATAAAATAAGTAATGCTGCAATTATTACTAATGTTAAAATAACACCTGCTAAAATGAATGGAATCATCTTAGGCGCATTTTCATAAAACAGGGAAAATTGAATAATCAAACCAATAATTGCTAAAAAAATCACGGCTGCTTTGTACATAATCATATGTAATGCCGTTATCCCCACACTTTTAGAAACAGGAATTCCCTTTTTCTTATAAAAATAAATTTCTGAAAGCAAGGTTCCCGTGCCAAATGAAATAATCCGATAAAATGCTACATAACAAGAAGTAAAAAAACCATCCACTGTCGTAAAGTCTTTGTTAAAATAACGAGCTATTTCCTTGATTGAGCGCCCTTCTGCAAATTGATAAACTACACCAAAAAAAATAACAGCAATCAGCACCAGCCAACTTGTTTCCATCAGTTGAGCAAAAATATCACTTAATGAATTATCCATGACATAAAAGATTACGCCTAAAACGATAATCATTAACAACATATTTAAGCCAATTTTTACTTTTCCTTTCATCGCTTCTCCTTTTTTGTTCTTACTTAAACGTTAGATAGATGCAACTAATCATCGCGATTACGCCAATTGAATAACACAATGCAAAAACTGGTTTTTGGGTTTTATGATGAAATTTCTTTTGTCCCATTAGCCCACCTAGACCGCCACCGACAAGTCCTATCGTCAATAAGCGGCGTTCTGGAATACGCCAGTTCCCACGTTTTGCTTGTTTTTTATCATAACCCATCATACTAAACAATACTAAATTAATGACGAGGAGATAAATGATTACTATCCACTGAAGCATTCTTTCTGGCCTCCTAACTAGTTACTGTACTAGGATACCTTGTTCTGATTCTAATTGCAAAAAAATTTTCAATGACTCATGAAACTACAACAGGAAAGTAAGCTCTCGATTGCCCGTTTTCTTACTTTCCTATTGAGTGCCTCATTTATTTTGCATTTAATTCAGCAATTTTAATAATCACATTGGTCGCTTTTTCCATGGCTTGTAATGAAACAAATTCAAAACGGCCATGCATATTTTCGCCACCAGCAAAGATATTTGGTGTTGGAATCCCTAAATAAGAAATTTTTGAGCCATCCGTTCCACCGCGAACTGGTTCAATAATTGGTTGAATTGACAATTCTTCCATTGCTTGTTTAGCAATTTCGACAATGGACATATCTTTTTCAATCACTTCTCGCATATTATAGTATTGATCGAATAAATCAACTTTGATTCGTTCTTCATCAAATGGTGCATTCAATGTTTGCTGAATTTCTTTAATTTTAGCTTTACGTGCTTCAAAAATCTCGCGATTGTGATCGCGAATAATATACGTCATTGTAGCTTCTTCTGGCGTTCCAGCAAACGCTGCTAAATGATAAAAGCCTTCTTCACCTTCTGTTTTTTCTGGAACTTCGTCAGCAGGTAAGGCATTATGGAAATCAATTCCTAATTGTAACGCATTAATCATTGTATTTTTTGCTGTTCCTGGATGAACGTTTTTCCCTTGAATTGTAATTTCTGCTTGCGCCGCATTAAACGTTTCAAATTGTAATTCACCTACTGGTCCGCCATCCATTGTATAAGCAAAATCCACGTTAAATTGAGCGACATCAAATTTGTCGGCACCTACACCAATTTCTTCGTCAGGACCGAAAGCCACACGAATGGTGCCATGTTTAATTTCTGGGTGATTAATTAAATATTCCATGGCTGTCATTATTTCCGCAATACCTGATTTATCATCAGCCCCTAATAAAGTGGTACCATCGGTTGTGATAAGTGTTTCACCACGATAATTTTTTAAGTTAGGAAAGTCTTTCGTATTTAAAGTGAATTTTCCTTCTTTATCTAAAGGAATCGTTGATTCTCCGTCATAGTTCTCAACAATTTGCGGAGAAACATTCACTGCATTAAAATCAGCGGTATCCATATGGGCAATAAAGCCGATTGAACGAACATCTTTCTCCACGTTACTAGGTAACGTAGCAATCACAAAACCATTTGTTTCGTTATAAATAACATCGCTCATCCCTAATTCTTCTAATTCTTTTTTTAAGGTTTGTGCAAAGGCTACTTGTGTTTGTGTTGATGGTGTCGTTGTGCTAGTTGCATCTGAGCGTGTTTCTGTTTTCACATAGCGTAAAAAACGAGGTAATAAATTTTCATACATAAAAGAACACTCCTTTAATCTTCATTTTTTTATTTAAAACGAAATGGGTTGGTATTCGCTTCTGATTCAAAAATGGATACAGCCCACTCATTTTCTTGTTTCCATTGATTCATTAATTCCACAAGTTTTGGCTTACAAAGCGCTTCAATGTAATGACCAGGATCGATGACTGGTAAATCTTCAGCAATCATGTCATGTGCCGTATGATAATACACATCACCAGTAATATAGACATCGGCTTGTTTACGTAATGCATCATGATAGAATTTTTCACCACTTCCACCACAAATGGCTACCCGTTGAATCATTTTAGTATCATCTTTTGCAATGACCCGCAAGCCGTCCAATTGGAAAGCTTCCTTGACTTGCTGTACAAAATCAGAGAATCTCACAGGCTTGTCTAATACTCCAACCCGACCTAAACCAAATTCTTTTGATTGATTTTCAATGGTATAAACATCATACGCCGGTTCTTCATAAAGATGCGCTTGTAACATAGCTGCAAGAACTTGTTCTTGCTTAGTTTCAGGGAAAATCACTTCGATTTTTGCTTCTTGGACGACACTTTCTTGACCAATTTCGCCAATCGTTGGATTTGCTCCTTGTGTTGGTGTAAAACGTCCTGTTCCAATTAAAGAGTAACTTGTTTTAGAATAATCACCTTGAGACCCGGCGCCAGCTAGACCTAAAGCTTCTCTCATTTGCGGAGCTTCATCAATTGGCACAAAAACGGCTAATTTTTTATAAGGAACAGTATGTGTTTTAGTTAAAAAGGTGGTCTGTTTAATTCCCAATAATTCACAAAACCAATCGTTTAAGCCATTGTCAATAATATCCATGTTAGTATGCGCTGCGTAAACAGCAATATCGTGTTTTAATAAATCAGCGTACATTTTTTCTTGAAAATTATCTGTGATTAATCGCTTAACTGGGCGGAAAATAGGTGGGTGTTTCGCAATAATTAAATCAACCTGCTTCTCAATTGCTTCTGCAACGACCTCAGGACGAACATCTAAGGTAACCATCACATTTTCAATTGGTTTATCTAACGTACCAATGTGCAAGCCCACAGGATCTCCCGTTTCTGCTAGCCACTCGGGACAATAGTCATTGAAGCGTCGAATCAATGTCTTACCGTTCACAGCCATTGGTCAGTACCTCCTCAATTAATTGTTGGTCTTGCTGTAGTTTCGCTTGTTTTTCAATATGTTCTCCACTTGCTTTTGCTAGTTGTGCAAGAACAGTTTTGCGCTGTTTTAATTCTCGTTGCCACTTTTTGGTAAAAACCGGTCCTTGTTTTTTAATTAAAACTGGCCCAAATAGTAATTCTTGGTCCGTATAAGAAACGGATTGCTCTGTTTTTTCGGCTACGATAATTTCATACAACTTACGGTTTTCTTCCACGATTGTTTCATCAATAATACTGTACTCGTTTGCCATTAACCAGCGGCGTAAAGTTGGTTCACCAATATTCGGTTGTAAAACAAGGCGTTCCTTCCCTGTTAAACGATTTTTTTTGCGTCCAGCTTCTAAAATATCTCGGATTAATGTGCCGCCCATTCCACAAATACTAATGACGTCTATTTGATCTTCAGGTTCAATTGCATCTAGCCCGTTCGCTAAACGTACGATAATTTTATCCGTCAAATTGGATTTACTGACTTGGGTTTTGGCAGATTGATAGGGGCCTTCCACCACTTCCCCAGCCACAGCAAAAGACAGTTTATTTTCTAACATTAAAGCAACTGGTAAATAAGCATGGTCTGAACCAATGTCTGCTAAGCGACTTCCTCTAGGGATTAAATCACCAACCGTTGCGAGACGTTTTGATAATTGATTTTCATTCATATTTTTGATTCCTCCGTTGCTTATTATACCATTGTCAATTGAAGATGAAAACTTACACATTCGTGCAATCTACTGTTTTCTCTCCGTAATCACTTATAAAAAAGAACCCCCTTCAAAATCAATTTCATAACTTTGAAGAGGGCTGTCATTATTGCTATAAAGAGCATTCTCCTTATATTAATAATAGGGAAAACATTTTAAATTAGGCATTTGCCAACCAGTTTTCAACTTCTGCTAAGGCATCCGCAATACCTGCTGGATTTTTCCCACCAGCTTGAGCCATATCAGGACGACCACCGCCGCCACCGCCAACTTTTGGCGCAATTGCTTTGATTAAGTCACCGGCTTTTAGGCCTTTTCCGTTCATGTCTTTTGTCATAGCCGCTAACAAGCTTACTTTTTCATCTTGTGCAGTTGCTAGAACTAGTACATCAGACAATTCTTTTTGTTTCCATTGGTCGGCCAATTGGCGTAATTGATTCATGTCTTTAACATTGACTTGAGCGGCAATATAACGAACACCGTTGACGTCTTTGACATCTTTAAAAATGTCACCAGCTTGTTGGTTCGCTAATTTGCCAGCCAATTGTTCGTTTTCTTTTTGTAGATCACGTAATTGTTGTTGCAATTGCTCTGTTTTCGTAACCACTTCTTTTAATTGAGGTGATTTAACTAATGTAGCAATCTCTTTCAATTGACGTTCTTCTTCTTGTAAAAGTTGATACGCTTCTTTACTCGTCACTGCTTCAATACGACGTACTCCTGCACCAATCCCAGATTCAGAAACAATTTTGAAAATCCCGATATCTTCTGTATTAGCAACGTGTGTTCCACCACATAATTCGATAGAGTAATCCCCAATATTAACTACACGGACTTCTTTGCCATATTTTTCGCCAAATAACGCCATTGCGCCCATGTTTTTCGCTGTATCAATATCTGTTTCAATTGTGACAACAGGAATAGCTTCCCAGATTTTTTCGTTAACGATGGCTTCCATCCGCGCTAGTTCTTCTGATGTAACTTGCCCAAAATGAGTAAAGTCAAAACGTAGATGTCCTGGTGCAACTAATGAGCCTGCTTGGTTGGCATGCTCCCCTAACACATCTTTTAACGCACGATGCAATAAATGGGTTGCCGTATGGTTTTTCAAAATACGTGTCCGCATCCGTTCGTCCACTTGCAATTGATAAATTTGACCTTCTGCTAATGGCGCCAAAACTTCTACTTTGTGTAAAAATTGACCGTTTGGTGCTTTTTTCACATCCACCACGTTGGCAACGACGTCCCCTGCGGTATTTTTTACATAGCCGCGGTCAGCAATTTGTCCACCCATTTCAGCATAAAATGGTGTTTCAGCAAAAATTAATTCGGCTGTTCCTGCAGATGCTTCATTTACTAGTGCGTCACCTTGAATAATAACAAATAATTCACTATCATGTGTTAATTCTGTATAGCCAACAAATTTACTTTCTACTTTAATATCTGTTAATAAAGCAGATTGAACACCCATTGAAGTTTCTTTACTGCGGGCAGAACGAGCACGTTCACGCTGTGCTTCCATTTCTGTTTCAAACCCAGCATGATCGACTTTCAAGCCTTCATCTTCCGCAACTTCTTCCGTTAATTCTACCGGGAAGCCAAAAGTATCATAAAGTTTGAAGATAATTTTTCCATCTAATGTATCGCCTTTTGCATCTTTAACTTCTTTAATAACCTCATTTAACATGCTTAAACCTTCATTGATGGTTTCATGGAAACGTTCTTCCTCTGTTCGAACCACTTTTTCGATGAAGTCTTTTTGTTGTAATACTTCTGGATAGTAGCTTACCATGATTTCGCCAACAACAGGCACTAATTTGTATAAAAAGGCTTCATTAATGCCTAATTTTTTCCCGTGCATTACCGCACGACGTAATAAACGACGTAACACATAGCCACGACCTTCATTTGAAGGAAGCGCACCATCACCAATTGCAAAGGATAAAGCACGAATATGGTCAGCAATCACTTTAAAGGAAACATCCGTTTGTGGTGCATCTCCATATTTCACGTTAGTTCCTAAAGCTTCTACCGCATGAATGATTGGCATAAATAAATCAGTTTCAAAATTTGTTGGTGCATCTTGAATAATAGATACAACACGTTCCAAGCCCATGCCCGTATCAATGTTTTTATGTGGTAATGGTTCATAGGTATCTTCTGGTGTATGGTTAAATTCAGAGAACACTAAGTTCCAAATTTCTAAATAGCGTTCATTTTCGCCACCAGGATAATTTTCTGGATCATCTTCTGGAATATCTAAAAATTCTTCGCCGCGATCATAAAAGATTTCCGTATCCGGACCACTTGGACCAGCACCGATATCCCAGAAGTTATCTTCTACATCAATAATATGATCTTCAGATAAACCAACTTCATCACGCCAAATGCGTTTTGCTTCTGTATCTTTCGGATAAACAGTCACATATAATTTTTCAGGGTCAAAAGCAAGCCATTCAGCACCAGTTAAGAATTCCCAAGCCCAGTGAATCGCTTCATTTTTAAAATAATCTCCAATTGAGAAGTTCCCTAACATTTCAAACATTGTATGATGGCGAGCCGTTTTCCCAACATTCTCAATATCATTTGTCCGAATAGATTTTTGAGCATTCGTAATTCTTGGATTTTCTGGCACAACAGAGCCATCAAAATATTTTTTCAAGGTTGCAACACCAGAGTTAATCCATAATAATGTTGGATCGTTTACTGGTACTAAAGAAGCACTTGGTTCTACTGAATGTCCTTTAGACTTAAAGAAGTCTAAATACATTTGACGAACTTGACT